>Ga0114960_10000604_pt1 | contig 30157 bp, 26 predicted proteins | sample C_130625_MF_Meta_FD_92637 | JGI IMG/M metagenome (GOLD analysis project Ga0114960, IMG submission 92637) | Freshwater microbial communities from Lake Croche, Canada to study carbon cycling - C_130625_MF_MetaG | ecosystem: Environmental > Aquatic > Freshwater > Lake | place: Lake Croche, Canada... | reverse complement strand
GTTTATTCAAAATATGAACTCCAATAATAATTAAATAATGAGTACAATATCTCGTGTATTTGCACGCCAAATTTTAGATTCTCGTGGCAATCCAACTATTGAAGTAGATGTACACACCCTAAATGGTAAGGTTGGTCGCGCTGCAGTTCCTTCAGGAGCTTCTACTGGAATTCATGAGGCTGTTGAATTGCGTGATAATGATGCTGCTTATTTTTTAGGTAAAGGCGTTTTGAAAGCGGTCAAAAATGTAAATGAAATATTAAATCCTGCCTTGCAAGGAATGAATGTTTTCGATCAGAAGGCTATTGATGCTGTAATGATTCAACTTGACGGTACAGCAAATAAATCGAACTTGGGTGCCAATGCTATTTTAGGTGTTTCTTTGGCTGTTTCAAAGGCTGCTGCTCAAGTATCTGGATTAAGTTTGTATCGTTATATTGGAGGCGTTGGTGCGGTAACACTTCCTGTACCTATGATGAATATTTTAAACGGTGGTTCTCATGCTGATAATCTTATTGATATTCAAGAATTTATGGTTATGCCCGTTGGAGCAACTTCTTTTTCAGAAGGTTTACGCTGGGGTACAGAAGTTTTTCATCATCTAAAAACAGTCTTAAAATCAAGAGGGATGTCCACTAATGTTGGTGATGAAGGAGGTTTTGCCCCAAATTTAGGATCCAATGAAGAGGCAATTCAAGTGGTAATGGAAGCAATTGAAAAGGCAGGTTTTAAACCAGGAGTAGATATGTATATTGCTCTAGATGCTGCCGCTTCTGAATTCTATGATAATGCTACAGAAAAATATGTTTTTCAATCAACCGGTGAGTCGATGACTTCCGAAGAAATGGTAGCGTATTGGGAAAATTGGGCTTCTAAATATCCAATTCTCTCAATAGAAGACGGACTTGCTGAAGATGATTGGAAGGGATGGAAATTAGCTACTGAAAGATTAGGCGATAAAATTCAATTGGTTGGTGATGATTTATTTGTAACCAATACCCAACGTTTGGCTAGAGGTATTAAAGAAGGCATTGCTAATTCAATTCTAGTTAAAGTAAATCAAATAGGTACCTTAACAGAAACTATTGAGGCAGTTCAAATGGCAAATAAAAATGGCTACACTGCTGTGATGAGTCATAGAAGTGGAGAAACTGAAGATAATACTATTGCTGATCTTGCCGTTGCATTAAATACAGGTCAAATTAAGACAGGATCAGCTTCAAGAAGTGATAGAATGTCAAAATACAATCAATTATTAAGAATTGAGGAGGAATTAGGATCAGCGGCGATATATCCCGGCAAACAATTTAAATTTATTAAGTGAGTATAAATCAATTTAACCTAAGGGTTTACGGAGTTTTAGTGAATGACAAGAAAGAAGTTTTATTATCTGATGAATTTCGATTTGGTCGTTTTTTTACAAAATTCCCTGGTGGTGGAATAGAATTTGGGGAAGGTATTGAAGATGCTCTTAAGCGCGAGTTTCAAGAAGAGGTAAATGCGGAAGTAATTTCATCTACTTTTCTTTATGTAAATGAGTTTTTCCAAGCGTCTAAATTTCAGGAAGAACATCAAATCATTTCTTTTTATTACCTGGTAAATGTTGCTGATATAAATCAACTAGGAACAGAGGAATACAGTACTCCTTTTTATTCTGAAGGCGAAAAACAACGATGGGTTCCGATTGAGGATCTCATTGAAAGACACATGTCTTTTCCAATCGACAAAAAGTTGGTTGGTGTGTTACAAGAAAAATATGGACTTATTTAATAAAATTTGGAGCAACAATTAATTCTTTGGTCCCATGGCCCCAAGAATAAAATCCTTCTCCTGTTTTTACACCTTTTTTTCCTGCTGTTACCATGTTTACTAGTAAGGGGCATGGGGCATATTTCTGATTTCCAAAACCATCATACAGTACATGAAGAATGGCTAAACATACATCTAAACCGATGAAATCAGCCAATTGAAGTGGACCCATCGGATGCGCCATACCTAATTTCATCACTGTATCAATTTCTTCAACTCCTGCTACACCTTCATATAAAGTGTAAATTGCCTCATTGATCATGGGCATTAATATTCTATTTGCAACAAATCCTGGATAATCATTGACTTCAACAGGAACTTTATTCAATTTTTTGCTAGTATCCATTATGGTATGAGTCACTTCATCAGAAGTAGAATAGCCTCTAATGATTTCAACTAATTTCATTACAGGTACTGGATTCATAAAATGCATACCAATTACTTTATCTGGACGCTGGGTCACTGAAGCAATTTTTGTAATAGATATGGAAGAAGTATTACTTGCTAAAATCACCTCTGGAGCACATAAAGAATCTAGTTCAGCAAATATTTTTAGTTTTAAATCAATATTTTCAGTTGCGGCTTCTACCACTAAATCAACTCCAACAACTCCTGAAGTTAAACTTGTGTGGGTGCTTATGTTAGCCAATGTCAAGTTCTTCTCGTCTTCTGTTATGGCCTCTTTAGCGACCTGTCTATCAAGGTTTTTACCAATGGTTCCAATCGCTTTATCAAGTGCAACTTGAGAGACATCGATTAGATTAACCTTATATCCAAACTGAGCAAAAACATGGGCAATTCCATTCCCCATTGTACCTGCACCTATTACTGCAACATTTTTCATATAATTGATTTATTTGGCAAATATAATCATAGTATCTTTGCCATCTATGTCATTTGATCGAATAAGCGCAATAACTAAAAGTGATTTTTTTAAATCATTCACAGTATTGATGTCAGGTACTGTAATTGCTCAAGCAATTAGTTATCTAATTGCACCAATTTTAACTCGTTTGTATACCACTTCAGAAATGGGGGAGTTGGCTTTTTATATGCGAGTAATTGGATTTATTTCTGCGATTGCCACCCTTAGATATGAAGCGGCCTTGCCCTTACCTAAAAATGATTCCCATTCTTTCCTTCTATACCGATTGGCCTATTTAATCTCATTGGTTATTTTAGTAATAGTTGCTGTTGTGTTTTGTTTCTTAATTTTAAGTGGCGTCTCAACTCATTTTTCCTGGTGGTTCTATCTTTTTGCCATTCTTGGAACTGCTTGCGTAATCATCGTGAATGTCGGAACAAGTTGGTCTGTCAGGATGGGGGAATACCCGATTATCTCTCGCAATAAAATCACGAATTCTTTAGTTGCGAATTTATTGAAATGGTTATTCTCATTTTTTCACATGAGTGCTTTCGGATTAATATTGGCCTCCTTGATTGGCAGTATCGTTTCATCTTTTGAATTTGCTTTTAATTTTAAACGAATTCATAAAAAATTCAATGCCTTGCGTTCAAAGAAGAAGACTTTGGTGTTGATGCGAGAACATAAGGAGTTCCCAACCATTAATCTACCTCATGTATTTGTCGATAATGGAAGAGATATGCTGATTGCGACCCTAATCTTCACTTACTATTCTCAGTCTGTATATGGTTCTTTTAATCACTCCTATACTATGTTAAGGATTCCTTTGACTTTGGTAGGTGTTTCTCTTGGACAAATATTTTATAATAAAGCTTCTGAATTATACAATCAAGGAAAGTCTATTTTACCTATTTTGAAAAAAATGCTTTTATTGTTGTCTGTGCTTTCTATAGCACCCTTTAGCATTTTATTCTTTTATGGTGCACCAATTTTTGAATTTGTGTTCGGTCGTGATTGGAGACAATCTGGCTCTTATTCTGAAACAATGTCTATTTGGTTGATGTTCAACTTTATTCTCTCACCAATTACAGCCTTACCTCTTATCATAGGTAAACAGAAAATCGCATTCTTTATGGGCCTTATTAGTTCTCTCATTCAGGTGATTCCTTTTTGGATCTTACCAATGAGATACGGAAATTATCAAGAAGTATTTTTATGGAGTTTACAAATTGTATCTTATACACAAGCCGCTTGGTTAGTGCTCACTTTATTTGTCTTTTATTATTTGGCGAAAAAGGCGTCTATAAAAAATAGTTAGTTGCTTTTAAATTTTATTAAAGTAATTGGTTTTAATGATAATACTCTAGACCCACCTTTTATTAGTAACTTTGGCGCCAACATGAAATTCACAGAATTAAATCTCAACGAACAGTTGTTGGAAGCAATTTCACACATGGGCTTCGTCAATGCCACTCCGATTCAACAATTAGCAATCCCGCAAATTTTAGATAATAAGGATTTAATTGCCTGCGCCCAAACGGGGACAGGTAAAACAGCAGCATTCATTCTTCCTATTCTAAATAAATTAACGGGTAAAGAGGATTATTCCATCGATACTTTAATTATCGTACCTACTCGTGAATTAGCAGTTCAGATTGAGCAAGAAATTCAAGGCTTATCGTATTTTGTCTCCGTGGGTTCAAAAGCAATTTATGGCGGTGGTAGTGGCAAAGATTGGGACCTCCAAAAAGATGCGCTCAAGGAAGGAACGGATATTATTGTTGCAACACCTGGAAAATTACTTTCGCACATTGCACAAGGATATGTGGATTTTTCGAAAGTAAAACATTTGGTATTGGATGAGGCGGATAAAATGTTGGATATGGGTTTTACGGATGACCTGATGTCAATTATTTCAAAGCTGCCTGAAAAGCGACAAACGCTAATGTTTAGCGCAACAATGCCCAATAAAATAAGAGAGTTAGCCAAGAAAATACTAAAGGATCCGGAAGAAATAACACTTTCTATTTCAAAGCCAGCAGCAGGAGTGAAGCAATCTGTTTACTTGACGTTCGACAATCAAAAAGTACCACTTTTAAAGCACATTCTTACTGATAGACCCGATTATACTAGTATTATTATTTTTACCTCTTCCAAAAGTAAAGTCAATGAAATTGTTAGTTCTTTGCGTAAAAATGGGTTCAAGTCTCAGGGAGTTTCTTCTAATTTAGACCAGAGTGAAAGAGAGGAAGTACTCCAAGGATTTCGTTCTAAGCGCATTCGAATCGTTGTCGCAACAGATGTTATGAGTCGTGGTATTGATATTAAAGAAATTAATTTAGTCATCAATTATGACACTCCTTTTGATGCTGAAGATTATGTGCACCGAGTTGGACGTACTGCTCGTGCCAATACAAAAGGTGAAGCGATAACGCTTGTGAATGAGAAGGACATGAAGAAACTTTCGCAAATTCAAAAGTTAATTGAAGCCGATATTACGCAAATCCCTCTTCCTGAAGAATTAGGCACAGGTCCAGAATTTAAAATCCAATCGAATTCTTCTAGAAGACCATTTAAAATTAAGCGTAAAAATTAAGAGTATAGGACTTTATTTTAATACTTTTAAACTTGATAAAAAGAAAATCTTTCAAATTTAGTTTCGTGCAGCACATAACTTTCACTTAGTAATTCTAATGACGAAATTACTATGGAAGTTAAATGTGCTTCCTTCTTTCTGCATGTAGTAAATGCAGTTTTATTTATATTTCCTTTCCTTTATGTACATTTGTATGATTCTTATTTCTATATGAATACGAAATTGTGATAAAAATGGATAAACCTTTACGTTCTGAATTTTCAAAAAACGTAATTACATTAATCACCGGAACCACATTTTCGCAGATTATCCCCCTTTGTGCGATGCCTATTTTGAGTCGTTTGTTTACACCTGAAGAATTTGGGGTCTATGCTTTTTATTTTTCTTTAGTTACGCTACTTATAGTCTTTTCTACAGGTAGATACGAGTTTGCAATTCCACTGCCGAAAGAGAAAAAAGATGCTTGGCATATTTTGGTTCTATCTTTACTTATTTTATGCATATTTTGTTTGATATTAGCGCTAATAATTGCATTTTCTAATGAACAGATAGTTGGATTTCTAAATAGGCCTGCGATTGGCAGATGGTTTTATTTGGTACCTGCTTTTGTTTTTCTAACGGGACTTTATAATATACTCACGATGTGGATGCACAGACAAAAATTGTTTGTTGTAACATCATATTCGAAAATTCATAATAACTATTGGGAACAAGTAGTGAGTATTTTCCTTGGATTAAAAAAAAATAATATCAATTTAAAAACTTTTTTCACTAAGTTTTCTGGTTTTTTTTCAGCTAATAAATTGGTGATTAATGCCAATAATATTGGATTTAGCGGGCTACTCATCGGTCGATTTTTTGGCTTATTTGTTTCTAATTTATATTTGATTTTCAAATTTAAGCAGCAAGAGAAAACTCTTGTCTATAAAACCGAAAAATCAGAGTTGAAAAAAGTCGCACTACAGTACAAAGACTTCCCTAGAATCAATATGTTTCATGCTGTGTCAGATGAATTAAAGACCAGTGGTTTATCATTTGTCATTCTCTATTTTTTTATGGATAGAGCACTTGGAATATACAACCAAACTTATAAACTACTTCGTGCTCCCTTAGGTGTCATTGGCTCTGCTTTTGGAAATGTTTTTTTTCAGAAAGCAGCAGAAATGAATTATAACAATCTTCCCATCAAAGAATTAGTTTTCAAAACTATAAAAAAACTATTTTGGATAGCACTCCCAATTTTCTCCATAATTTTCATCCTTTCACCCTGGTTTTTTTCTTTTTTTCTTGGTAAAAAATGGTCCGACGTAGGGATTTACGCCCAATACATGACACCATGGCTCTTTGTTAACTTTATTTTTTCTCCCGTTTCACAAGTTGGAATAATTGTAGGAAAACAATTTCAGTTTTGGATGATTAATTTATTTAGTAGTATTTTGGTTTTTCTATCCATGATAATCGCAGGATTATTTATTAAAGATATTAAATCAGGATTATTAATTATTTCTGTAACTCAAGTTATGTTCAGTTTTTACTTGTATAATTGGTTGTCCAAAACAATAGAAGAACATGATCAAAAAATGAGCTACTCATGATTCATCTCCCTCCATTTTGGAATGATAAAAAAGCGATAGGAGTTATTTATTTTATCGCTTTATTACTTGGTGCAGGTTTGTCATTTGGCAACATTTATTTTTTCCATATTATATTAATTTTAGTCTACGCTTTAATTTTACTTCACCAAGTACATAGGAATTCAATGTGGAACATTGTAAAAAAACCACTGAATTTATTATTGTTTATCATCTTTTTTTGGTTTGTGTTAAGTTGTTTATGGTCAGAGAATAAGTCATATGCATTGGTATCTCTTATTCATTTTTTAATCGGAATACTAGCTGTTTTACTTGTCCAATTTTTTGTGGATACTAAATCATCTTTTATTTTTTATAAAAATAAAGTATTGTATCCTATTTTTCTTTTGGTGTTATTACTTTCCTTGCTCGAGATTTTTACTAGTTTTAGGTGGCCTATTTCTTCATTGTCCTACTGCAATGATTGGTTTGGAAGAGAAAATATCGTAACGAATATTTTGAAAACTGAACGAATAAAAGGATATGTAGAATCGTCACCTACAGTATTTTTTTGGAATCCTAATAATTTAGCTGTATTCCTGTGTTTGTTTTTACCTTTCTTAATTAAAAAAAGTTGGCTTAGTTTATTTCTATTTTTTACAACAATTTTTGTTATATATTGTACGGGATCTCGATTATCAATTATTTCTATTGGATTGGTTTTATTTGTAATTAGCTTATATAAATTATCAAATATTCGTTTTTTGGTTTACTTTTTATGCAGTTTAATGCTCCCAATAATATTTTTTCCAAATTCGATGGTAGCAACTAAAGCCAACGAACCTATTGAAAGAATAATTGGAATCAATTTAATTCCAATTATTGGAATCAATTACATCCATGTACCCATATTAACAGATAAAGATGACAATTCCTCAACAGTCAGAAAACAATTGTACAAGCAAGGATTACAAGACATTTTGGATTCAAAACTTTTGGGCGTAGGTGCTGGAAATGCGGAGTGGTATAATTTTAAAAGAAAAAAGCTTACTCAAAATATTACAAGTGTACATTTTTATTGGTTGGAATTAGTTATCAATGGGGGAGTAGTTGCACTGTTACTTTTTATAAGCTACTTTTCACTGATGGCTAAAGAATTATACACACTTCGAAATAACGAAGTAACAAGTGCTTTAATCACTGCAATGATGATCTTTTCGCTTGCTGTGATTTCAATGAGTTCTGCAAATTATTTTTTACCATATTACGGATTTTTAGGATTGCTTCATTCATGGATCACTTGTAACCAAAAAGCCGCATGAAAAAAATATTATTGTTGGCTGATGCCAATTCAAATCACACCAGAAAATGGGCAATAATCCTACAATCGCAAGGAAACGAAATAACAATTTTTAGCTTATATCCTATTCTTGATTCTTGGAACAAGGAAAACAATATTGCAGTTACATCTTTTTTTAGAAGTTCAAAAATAAGCCGCTGGAAAAAACTATTTTATTTCTTCGCTATTTATAGAATTTACACACTAATTTCTCGTGTAAAACCACAAATTATTAATGCACATTATGCTTCAAGTTATGGATTATTAGGAGCGCTCCAAATGCGAAATAATTTATATCTTAATTTTTGGGGAAGTGATGTTTTCATTTTTCCTAAGAAAAATTTCTTGAACTTATTAATTCTCAAATGGATAATCAAAAGGAGCACTAAAGTTTTTTCATCCAGCGCAATCATGACAAAAGAGATCTCTCTTTATACGACAAAATCAGTTGAGACCATAAACTTTGGCATCGACACTCAAATCTACAAACCGAAGGCTGACAAAATCATAGATACTTCTAAGACAATCAAAATCGCAATAATCAAATCATTAGAGCCCATTTATCGCATCGATTTGGCGATTAATGCGCTGATTTGGCTACAAAAAAACACTTCACTGGATTTGGAATTACATATATGTGGTGGAGGTTCATTAGAGCAAGATTTGAGATTTATATCCAATGATTCTATATTCTTTAAAGGAAAAATAGAACAGAATGAGGTCCCTGAATTTCTTCGAACTATGGATATTTTTCTAAATACGACAGAATTTGAAAGTTTTGGAGTGTCTACCATTGAAGCAATGGCATGTGGTGTTCCGGTTGTTGCTCATAACTCTGGGGGTTCAGCTGAAATAATCAAACACAATGTAACAGGTTCCTTGTACACACCTAATGAGGTCGAACAGGTTGCCAATGCATTATTAGAATTAATAAATAATCCCAGTAATGCAAAAAATATGGCTGAGCAAGCACAATTATTTGTTCAACAAAACTATGAATTGTCGAAAATTTCACAAAAAATAAAGGCTTTTTATTAAATATTTGCGTGCTTTTTGCGTCTATAAAATTTAGAATAATCCAAAATTATTTGGTTTATTCTCGCTTTATTTTTTTTCTTATCTTCACCAGCCACATGATTTTAGTAGTGCTAGGATTAAAAATTAAGAGACATTAATAAATTTGAGTTAGTGCTTATCAATATTGAAAAGAAAGAATTAGAAAATGAATTTTGAACGATTTTATTTATTAGCCTTGTCTGTCCTTGCGGGCGGTTGGATTCTTTTTCCACACTTCACTTCCATTTTTGTGTGCCTATTTGCTTTAACTGTTATGTATGGTATCGTAAAAAAGGAGTTGGTTTTTACCTTTCAGCTTCTTCCAAGTTTATTAGCGCTTTTGTATATTGTATATTTACTTTATGCCATTCCAACCGATCATTTACCGGTTACTTTGGATTTTTTAGAATATAAGTTATCGCTAATTGTATTTCCATTTCTGTTCTCCTTCCAACCAAAATTTAAATTGCAATTGCAATATGTGAACTATACGTTTCTCTCAGCTATTACGATTTTGGTGTTTTTCGATCTAACACAAGCCGTCGTTAACTATTCAAATACAGGCTTACTAAATTCATTTTATTCTTCTGCTTTATCTCCTACGCATCACCCTACCTATCTAACTGCGTTTTTGTCTTTGGCGATTTTGTTTTTCTTACAATTATCTTTGGATAAAGCTTTCTTAAAATTAAAATGGGTTTTTTATGTTATTATCGGTCTTTTTGTTATAATTCATATTCCATTATCGAGTCTTTCGGGCTTACTTTTTTTATGTCTATTCTTTGGACTTTTATTGCTACTTTATTTTGCGAAAAAGGGGAGATGGTGGCTTATTGTTTTAATTTTTTTCTTAAGTGGTTCTATTGGACTTACAATTCTCAGAGTTCAGCCAAGTTTAAAGGCTAATATTGACAATGCTATTGGTCTTGTTGATTCTTATGCAAATTCCCCTCAAAAATTCATTCAATCACGTCCTTTTCCAATGGAAGGAAATGAAGCAAGATTGGTGGTTTGGACAGTAGCTTTTGATATCTTTTTGGATCATCCCTTTGGCGTAGGTTTAGGTAATTTGGAAGAAATGATGCACCAAAGACTTGTTCATCTTGGTCTTATACAACAAGCTGACTTAAATTATAATCCTCACAATCAATTCCTTCAGATTGCAGCGGAACTAGGAGTGATTGGACTAGGTTTATTCTTAACTATTTTTGTCCTAGGTTGCTATTGGTCGATTAAAACTAAAAATTGGCTACTATTATTAGTTATCTCAAGTCTTTTTATTAATTGTTTGTTTGAGTCAATGCTACAACGCCAATCCGGGATAGTCTTTTATTGTTTTTGGATTTGTTTATTGTCTAGTCGAATGTATAGCAAAGAAATAAAATGAAGTTATTAATTCTCACTCAGTACTATCCTCCAGAAATTGGTGCGCCGCAAAATCGATTGCATGAATTAGCTGTGCGATTGAATTCTTCCGGAATGGAGGTGGAAGTACTTACAGCACTGCCTAATTATCCCGGCAGAGAAATCCTTTCAGACTATAGAAATGGACGCAATCGCGAAGAAATTATCGATGGTATTTCAATTCATCGTTCAGGGATTTATGTCTCACGTTCCAATAGTATTGTAAAACGACTCCTTAATTATTTTTCTTTTGTTTGGACAAGTTATCATCGGGGTAAAACCCTTGGGAAATTTGATTTTTTAATGGTCGAGAGTCCACCACTATTTTTAGGATATTCGGCTATTCGACTTTCTAGAAAACTGAAAGCTAAGTTGATTTTTAATGTATCTGACTTGTGGCCTGAATCTGCAGAAAAGTTGGGAATAGTTACAAATAAATACTTGTTGAAATTAGCATACCAACTAGAAACAAAGTGTTATAAAAGTGCTTATTTGGTTACTGGACAAACGCAAGGAATTGTAGATGATATTTCTAATAGATTCCCATCAAGTCGAGTCTATTATTTACCAAATGGTGTTGACACCTCTTTTTATGACCCACAAAAGGTAAAAACCGATGATTTTCGAGAACGAAATGGTTTTAAGATGGATGATGTTTTGATTTTTTATGGTGGAATATTAGGTCATGCGCAAGGATTAGAAGTTATTTTATATGCGGCAGATTTACTGAGGGAAAGGAGTCAAGTTCATTTTATTCTGCAAGGAACTGGACCTGAACACGAACGTTTATTAAAGCTAAAAGAAAACCTAAATTTGGAGCAGCTCCATTTTTTTGATCCTGTTCAAAAGAAGGATATGCCTACTATAATTAAGTCAATCGATGTTGCAATTATTCCTCTTAAGAAATTGCAATTGTTTGAAGGTGCTATTCCCTCTAAGGTTTATGAAGCGTTGGCGATGAAAAAACCATTACTTCTTGGTGTTAGTGGTGAAGCAAAGAAACATTTTATCGATAAGGCAAAGGCCGGATTGTTTTTTGAACCTGAAAATTATGAGGATTTAGCAAGACAGATACTGTCCCTCATTGAAAATCCAAAAGAAAGATTAGATATGGGAGAAAATGCTCGAAATTATGTGTCACTTTATTTTGATCGTGATAAAATTGCGAAAGATTTTTTAGCTCAATTGAGATAAGCCACAAATATCAATCATAGTATTTATTCAAATTTGTTACTTTTGAAGTATGATTCCTTTTTCACCCCCTAGAATAGATCAGAAAATTATTGATGAAGTAGTGGCTACTTTGCAAAGTGGTTGGATTTCAACCGGGCCAAGAACAAAGAAATTTGAAAAAGAAATCTCTGCTTATTGTTCTTGTAAAACTACTGTTGCAGTGAGTTCATGGACCATGGGAATGGAAGTTTTTCTGCGTTGGTGGGGTATCGGACCGGGTGATGAGGTTATTATTCCTGTATATACTTATTGTGCAAGTGCGAATGTGGTGTTACATACCGGCGCAAAAGTAATTATGGTGGATATTAACGCCGCAGATTTTAATATTTCTGTTGAAAAAATAAAAGCTGCAATTACCTCTCGGACTAAAGTAATTATGCCGGTTGATATAGCAGGTCTTCCATGTGATTACGATGCTATTTATAAATTAATAGAAGAAAGCAGATCTATATTTCAACCCAACAATGAGAAGCAAAGACAACTAGGCCGAATCTTAGTTGCAGCAGATGCCGCTCATAGTTTTGGTGCAAAATATAAAGGTAAAAGAGCAGGATCGTATGCTGATATAACTTGCTTTTCTTTTCATGCAGTAAAGAATTTGACCACTGCAGAGGGTGGAGCAGTTTGTTTTAACTTACCTGATGATTTTGATCATGACGAAATTTATAAAGAATTTTGCATCAAGATTCTTCACGGTCAATCAAAAGATGCCTTGGCAAAAATGCAAAAAGGTGCTTGGAAATATGATGTATTAGAAGCAGGTTACAAATGTAATATGACTGATATTCAAGCAGCTATTGGTTTGATTGAATTAGACCGTTATCAGGAAAACATGGATCGGCGAGCTTCCATTTTTGGACTTTATTATAATGGATTCAAAGATTGCTCTTGGGCGATGCTTCCGATTGAAAAAGATGATGATAGATCCACTTGTTATCATTTGTTTCAGTTGTGCATCGATGGGATAACAGAGGAACAAAGAGATGCAATTATTCATGAGATCTTTGAAAAGGATGTAGCGGTTAATGTTCATTTTCAGCCCTTACCTTTATTTAGTGCCTATAAAGATGATTTTGACATCAATAATTATCCAACAGCTCATGCTAAATATGCTTGTGAAATTTCATTGCCCGTCTATTTCCAGCTAACTGATGAGCAAGTACTTTACATTATTGATGCAGTGAAATTTGCTTATCACAAAGTAATGGTATGATTCGATTGTTCGACCTCCTATTTTCTACCACCATATTAATTTTATTTCTACCTCTTGGAATTGTAATTGCTTTTTTGATTCGCTTAGAATCAAAAGGAAGTGTTTTTTATCGTCAAGTTAGAATTGGAAAGGATGAGAAGCAATTTAAATTATTAAAATTTCGCTCTATGTTAATGGATGCGGACAAACAGGGTAAATTAACTATCGGGAGTAAAGATTCAAGAATCACAAGGGTAGGTTATGTTATTCGAAAATTCAAATTGGATGAATTCCCTCAGTTTATTAATGTTCTGTTGGGACACATGAGTGTCGTTGGTCCAAGACCTGAAGTGGCTGAATTTGTTGCATTATATACTCTAGAGCAGCGAAATGTATTATTAGTTAGACCAGGAATTACTGATGAAGCATCACTTCAATATTTTGAAGAAAATAAATTATTGGCGGCTTCTGATGATCCAATGCAAACCTACATTGATTTAGTTATGCCTTCTAAGATTGCAATTAATTTAGCCTATTTAGAAAATAGATCGCTGCTAACAGATTTAACCGTTGTTGGAAAAACAATCTTGAGAATATTTCGAGCTTAAAAGGTATTTGATTTAATAATTTAATATTCTATAAATAACGTATCGTAATATTGCAATATGACAATATGTTTTTAACTTTGTCTTTTCATATATAACTTCTATTCTTTCTAGAATTAATTTTTATATCGTCATATTGCAATAAGACGATTACAAATTCTTATTTATCAATGAAATTAAAATCATTTATAATTCGTTTAATCAAATAAAATTTTCAATGGGAGCGACTAAAAATGAAATCTTTCACGATCAAATTAATGAAGAAGCAGCTATTTTTAAAGCGCTTGGTCACCCAGCGCGCCTTGCAATTGTGAAGACTTTGTTGACTTATAAAACTTGTGTTGGAAATTATCTAACGAATGAAATTCCTCTTGCTCAGCCTACCATTTCTCAACATTTAAAGGTATTAAAGAATGTTGGAATTATCCAAGGTACCATAGAAGGGAAATCTGTTTGTTACTGCCTTAATCATACTCTTATCGAAAGATTACGTGTTTTTGTCGGTGATATGCTTATACAATATGATCTTCAACAAACTAAATGCGACTGTTAATATGAATTTTTTCGAATTTAATTCAGCACTTCAAAATCAGCACGAACTTTCTTTTAAATTACCTAACGGGATTTCTTTTCCTGCTCATTTTCATATTACAGAAATTGGACGGACTCAAAAACAATTTGTTGATTGTGGCGGAACTATTAGGAATATTGGGGAAATTAATATCCAACTTTGGTTGGCGGATGACGTCAATCATCGTTTAACAAGCAAGAAATTGTTGCAAATTATGCAAGAAACTGAAAGTAAAATAATTTTATCCGATGAAGAAATCCTTGTCGAATTACAAGGGGAAACCATACAAAAGTATAAACTTATGAAATCTGATTTTGGTTTCTTACTTCAAGCTACTCAAACTGCTTGCCTCGCAGAGGATAGCTGTGGAATTCCTAAAGAAAAAATAAAGGTAGTTTTGGGCCAATCTACTGCTTGTAAACCTGGTTCTGGTTGTTGTTAATTTAAATGTATGTTTCCAAAAATTGATCAACTTATTGTTAGTCTTCTATTGAATTTTGATTCAATTCCTGAAGATCGAAAGCTAGTTTTAAATGATTTGGCTTCGAAAATAAGGTCAGAATTAAAATCTAAGGAGCTCTTAAATTTATTATTTGTCTGTACTCATAATTCTAGGAGAAGTCACATGGGACAAATTTGGGGGACAATTGCCGCTCGTTATTTCGATCTCCCTTTATTTAGTTTTTCCGCCGGTACAGAAATAACAGCTTTGCATCCGAATGTAATACAGATGTTAATCAATGAAGGTTTTGAAATTAAATTTGAGAGAAATGAATTGAATCCTCAAATTAATATTTCTTTTGGAAGTGCAGATTCTATTGCATGTTTTTCAAAACTTATTGATGATGCTCATAATCCTAAAGATAATTTTTATGCTTTGATGATGTGTACGGATGCAGAGGCCAATTGCCCTTTTGTTCCAGGAGCCATTTCTCGTGTCGGAATTCCTTTTAATGATCCAAAGGCTTTTGATGGTACCTCTCAAGTTATGAAAGCATATAGTGCAAATATGATGGAGATTGGTATTCAAATTTTATTTCTATTTAACCAATTTAAAAATGACGAAAAATAAACAGCTTTCTTTTTTAGACCGATATCTAACTTTATGGATTTTTGTCGCAATGAATATTGGAATAGGAATAGGATTTTTCTTTCCTTCGGAGAACAATTCCGTGAAGACTGAAGTTTTTAATTTGCCCCTTGCCTTAGGTTTAATTATAATGATGTATCCTCCATTGGCTAAAGTAAAATACGAAACCATAAAGGAGGTATTTAAAAATATTAAAGTCTTGGCCTTATCTCTTTTTTTAAATTGGATTGTTGGCCCGATTCTGATGTTTGTATTGGCTATAACACTATTGAAGGACCTTCCCCATTACATGGTAGGGCTAATTATTATAGGTCTAGCACGTTGTATTGCTATGGTAATTGTATGGATTGAATTAGCCCATGGAAATCGTGAATATGCTGCAGGATTGATAGCAATGAACAGTGTGTTTCAAGTGCTCTTCTTTAGTTTTTATTCTTATATATTTCTTTCTTTTTTACCAAGTCAACTCGGGATCCAAGTAACAAGTATTAGTATTGACATGCTTGAAATCGCTAAAACAGTTGGCATTTATCTAGGCATACCATTTTTTCTGGGATTCTCGTCTCGCTATTTGTTGATCAAATTAAAGGGTTTGGATTGGTTCAATTCAAGGTTTATCCCCACTATTTCACCTTTGACGTTGATAGCCTTACTTTTTACAATAATTTATATGTTCTCTCTTAAAGGTGATATGGTAATGGCCTTACCCTTAGATGTGGTGCGGATTGCGCTACCTATGGTAATCTATTTTTCCTTAATGTTTGTGATTAGTTATTTTATGGCTAAAAAATTTGGGGCAAAACAAGATGAGGTTACAGCTATTGCTTTTACGGCAACTGGTAATAATTTCGAATTGGCTATCGCGGTTTGTATTGGTGTCTTTGGGATAAATTCCGGTGAAGCTTTTGCAGGTGTAATTGGACCATTAATTGAAGTACCTGCCTTGATATTATTGGTCAAATTAGCGGATTATTGGAACAAATCTTGGAAGTAAAGAAATATTAGTTCACCTCTCCTTCAATGGTTATAGAGACTTCATCTACATTTCCATTAATTGGCGGCCTTAATTTTTTGATGGTAATACTTAAATGTTTTAAGCCATCAATTTCTTTGATTATTCTATCCCAAATGCGTTGTCCAACATGTTCGATTAGTTTAGATCTTATTGCCATTTCCTGAGCGACAATGGCATTGACATCAACATAATCAATTGTTTTTTCGAGAATATCTTCTTCCGCTGCTTGGGTGAAATCTGTCTCAAGTGAAACATCTACAATATAATGACCTCCTATGAGAGCCTCCTCTTCTAAGCAGCCATGATAAGCATATAATTTTATTCCAGTAACGGATATATTATGCTTCATTGATCATTTTTTCTATAGTTAATAAGGCTAAGTCCATGCGCTCTACTATTTCCGCCTTTCCTAAAAATGCAGCAATGTCAAACATTCCAGGACCAGCACCCACGCCAGTTACACTCAATCTAAAGGGAAGTAATACAGCACCAACACCAACTTCTTTTTGTTCCAAAAAGGTTTTAAATGCATTTTCAATTGTGATAGCATCAAAGTCAGACAATTGATTTAAAGTTTCTTTCCAAGCATGAATTAAATTACTTGTCTCAGGTTTCCATCTCTTTTTAATGCTTTCTGAATCGAATGCTGTTGGACGTTCAAATAGATAATGTCCATCTGTATAAACATCTTGAATAAAGGTTGCCCTTTCCTTCATTAGTCCACAAATTTGAATTAGCGCTTCATTTGTTTCTGCTAATGCGGGTATTTTTTCTTTTAATTCTTTTGCTAATGCTTCATTGGTTTGACTTCTTAAATATTGTTGTTGAAACCAAGTCGTTTTGTCTGGGTCAAATTTCGCTCCTGATTTCGAAACGCGATCCAAGCTAAAAGCCTCAACCAATCCTTCTAATGAAAAAATTTCTTGAGGTGTTCCAGGATTCCAGCCTAACAATGCAAGCATATTGATGAAGGCAGCTGGATGATATCCTTTTTCACGATATCCCGAGTAAAGTTCGCCCTCTGCAGTAGTCCAATTGGTTGGAAAAACAGGGAATCCCAAACGGTCTCCATCTCTTTTTGATAATTTTCCATTTCCATCGGGTCTTAACAATAAAGGTAAATGTGCGAATAAAGGACATTCCCAACCAAAAGCCTCGTACAACATCACATGTAAAGGAGCTGACGGTAACCATTCTTCTCCTCTAATTACATGGCTAATTTCCATCAAATGATCATCAACAATATTCGCTAAATGATAAGTAGGCATACCATCACTTTTGAACAATACCTTATCATCTAAATTGTTAGTATTCACCACAACCCATCCTCTAATAATGTCATGAAATCGAATATCTTCATTTCTCGGCATTTTCATCCGAATTACATAAGGAGCGCCTTGATCCAAAAGCAATTTCACTTCATCCTTTGGGAGCGTTAATGAATTGCGCAACGAGGTTCGAGTAACACAATTATATTGCCAATTAGGCATTCCCATTTGTTTTGCTTTTTCACGCATTTGCTCTAACTCCTCTGGAGTGTCAAAGGCATAATAAGCTTTTTCATTTTCAATTAATTCTTCAGCATAGGGCTTGTATAGTTCTTTGCGTTCGGATTGAACATAAGGTCCATAAGAACCACCAATACCTGGACCTTCAGTAGGCATGATCCCACACCATTTCATGGCATCCATTATATAATCTTGCGCTCCGGGTACAAATCTAGTTTGATCAGTGTCCTCAACTCTTATAATAAAGGTTCCTTGATTCTTTTTTGCGAAAAGATAATTATATAAGGCGGTGCGCACTCCACCCATGTGTAAAGGTCCTGTTGGTGAAGGTGCAAATCGTACTCTAACTGGCTTTTCTGACATTTAATATTTTTTCTGCAAAGATACAGCATTTTCAGGTTTCAAGCGAATTTTCATAGAAATGATCCGCCTGTTTATGGGATGCAATATAAGGTATCATACCAGGGTGAGAATCCTGCCCAAACTCCTAATGCTCCTCCTTTCATATTGGTTGCAACATTTATAGGAGAGGCAAATGGATTGCTTGCTGTGCTCATTTGAGCTTCCTTAAGATTAAAAAAGTGATAAACTGCTTGGTCAATTTTTGAAAATTTCACCACCACAGAATCTCCTAATCGATAATAACGTCTGTAAACTTTAAGATGGGTAGTATCTTTTCTTTTTAAGGGGTTGTTGTAGTAAAATGAAAAAGTAATTCCATTAAAAAATGCATCATCAAAATAAGCACCGTGTACTCTCTTAAATACGGCATCTAAGTCTTCTCCAGTTATCGTTTTATTAATGCGTTTCACTTCCCATTTATAAGCATCATACTGATTTCCTGGATCACTAAGTGTTGCCCATGAATAGCCATATTCAATGGTTCCCTCTTCAACTTTCCAATATAAGTCATCAAGTGGAGTAGGTGCAGGTAAATAAGTGTCACCACTGTAATGTTTTGAATGGTAGTCGATATCTAAGGTATATGTTTTTTGAACTTCACCAACTAATGTATTATTGGAATATACTTTAATGGGTAATAATAGAATTTCTTGCCAATCTATCGAAAGCATTTCTGCCAGTTTTTTCTGAGAAGGAATGGTTAATTCTGTAGGTAACATCAATGTCAATTGACAAGTATCTTGTCCTGAGATTACTTTTACATTGGCGTCGTCAACAAAACTTAATAAATAGGCTGCTAACTCTGTAGTATCGTAAATGTCAGCTGATTTTGATAGAATCACTATCGGAGCGCCACCTACTTCTATGGTGCCATCAACTACTAATTGCTCTTCAAAATTTGGAATGTCAATTTTAATCTCTTTGGTACAAGAGAATAAAATAAGGGTCAATAAAAATAAAAAGTAGTATTTCATTCTTTGTCTAAAGTAACAAATTTCTGTGTGAATGACAATTAAATCGATCGATCCACTCCTTTTAGATTATGATAGTGTGTTTAAAATCATTTAATTATATGATAATTGTCATTTATTTTTTCCTTTGCTAATGGGACCTTTGTTAAAATATAAACCCATGGAAAACAAGAAACAAATTTACGAGCAACATGCTGAAAATTCGGATTGGATCAACAGATTAGAATTTTACAAAGAAGAAATTGCAATTTTAAAAGAACGATTGGCTGAAATAGCAAATAAAAATTCCTCAAAATCAGTACTTGCAGAAGTGGAGCACTTTCAGAATCAGTTTATTGTGCAACGCAATAATATTGATGAAATCGGCCATTTGATAAAACTAAATCAGCAACTGTTAATTGCTTCGGTAAATAAAAATGCTATTGCTGTAGATCATCGATCTTTGCCTTATCACAAAGAAGAAAAAGAAAAATTGGAGGGTTTTGAGTCAAATATCAATAACTTGAGGCATGAGTTCAATACCTTTTCTTCCAAATGGATGTAGATTATTTAACTTCAATCAATTTGGAGCCAAACAAACGATTTTCAATATCAATATCGATTCTACCAAGATTAATGCCACCCCAACCAGTTTGATTAATCATAACGGGCTGTTGGTTTGAATTGTTAATAATAGTAGGTTCTGTTAAGAAGGTATGGGTATGTCCACCAAGAATTAGATGAATATTTTTTGTCTTTTCTGCAAGGACTTTATCGGAAATTTGATCATCTTGATAGACATATCCAAGGTGGGAGAGACAAATTATTAAGTCACATCCCGCCTTTTTTAATTCTTCAGCTTGTTCATTGGCAGTTTTAATGGGATCTAAATAAATTACATTAGCGCAATTGTCTGTAGATATTAAGCCCTCTAAAGCTATCCCTATGCCAAAGATTCCAATACGAATTCCATCTCTTTTTATAATGCAGTTTTTTTGAATTTTTCCAGCTAAAATTGTTTTGTCAAAATCATAGTTCGAACAAACAAAGGGAAACTCCGCGTATTGTTTGGCATTCAAAAACCCATCCAGTCCGATATCGAAGTCATGATTCCCCATAGTAGCGGCATCATACGCCATATAAGTCATTAATTTCATCTCCAGTTCCCCTTTGAAGGTATTGAAATAAGGCGTCCCTTGAAAGATATCTCCTGAATCTAATAACACTACATTTTCTTCTTCCTTTCTAATTTTTTCGATTAATGCTGCTCTTTTAGCTACACCACCCATTCCCGGATATTTAGGATGATTGGCTGGAAATGGATCAATATTCGAATGGGTATCGTTGGTATGAAGTATGGTAATTTTCTTTCCTTTTCTAATCTTATTACCTGCTTTTAGCAGAGGACTAAGGCTCATAGCAATGACACTTAGTGTCGTATTCAAAATGAATTTCCTTCGTTTCATCTTATGATTCTTTTTTCTGAATTGCTAATTAAATTGCCTTGTATTTGTGCCTCTTCAATAAAAACTGATCTTAGGGTACTTGATTTAATTTGAATGGATTGCGCTAATTTAAAAAATTGCATTTTATCCCCTCCCTTGGCTAAATAGTCAGAAGTGATCAGCCATACAAATTCATGTGTATCATTAAGTCCATTGATGGTTAACTTACCATTTTCTAATCTAGCATTGGCAAGCGGTTCCCCTCCACTTTGTTCTAAATAATAGGCAATTTGTGGAAGTGCTGAGACAGGTAGCTGCACCCAAGCTACTTGATTGTCAAAGGGCATAAGTTTAAATAGATCACCTATTGTAATAGCTCCTTTATTGAGTCCAGAACGTAAACCTCCTGTATTGAGCAAGCAAAAAACGGGTTGCGATAATTTTACAGCTCTCGTTTCATGAACTAATAGTGCATCTGCAGCCCAATTCATTAGATTAGAGCAAGGTCGCTCAATAATAAAATCTTGATCGCTATTTGCAATAATTAGATTCATTGATTTGGCAAGGGAATCACTGTATGGTTTAATGAAACTTTGCAATACTGAGTCCACGGATCTTTCCTTACCAATTGGAACAATACTAGGTACTTGGTGCAACACCAAATGAGAAGAGCAAGCCCAAAGGCTTGCTCCTAATATTATAATATAAATTTTGTTTCTGATCATTCAATAATGAAGGTTCGCATTGTAGAACCTAGCTCAGTGCTTACATGAATAATGTACTGACCTGATTTCAACTTGCTTCCATCTAATTCTAAAACAGGCATATCTAGTTTTGACGCATCCGCAACTATACGACCTTGAATATCTGTAATTTTATAGGCTGTAATATTCAATCCATTAACTTGAGCAAATACTTTTCCTGATGATGGAACTGGGAAAACACTAAAATTAGCTGATAATTTTTCATCAATACCCACAGAACAATTTTGAGCTAAATAACTCATATTGGCAAAACTAACATGGCAAACAAAATTCACTGAATCTATATATGGATTTCTATTTCCTTGAATGTTATAAATATACTCTTGACGTGCAATTTCGTAGTTGTCAGGTAAATCATTAAAATGCCAGTTTTTAAGTGAATTCTGATCTTGATTAGAAGGAATAGACCAGTTTAAACTATTTTGTCCGTTGTAACAAGTTGCCATATAAAAAATAGCTCTTGCAGCATTTCCTTTTTGAATCGCTCTAGGCTCGTAAACAAGCTGCGTTCCGTTATAACCAACACTTCCCAATAAGTAATTAAAAACAACACTTCCAGTTATATCCATTAAAGGAAGATTACTTCTTGGTGTATTTGCATTGGTTAGGTTCGTTGGATAAAGATTGTGCTGATCGTTATATTCATCTAATTCTGGATTATCAGCAGGGTAGCTAGGCATCCATGAATGACAATAACTGTGCTCACGAGAATATCCAGTGGCAGTCCAATCAAAAGGATCGTTAAATACTTTTCTTTCTCCTGAATAAACGCATGTTACGTAAGATTGACCGTTGGTTGTATCTCTTACCTCAAACTGATTCATTAAAGTTGATTTATAATTGAAATAACTGATAGAGTTATGTGGGTGAATCAACGCAGAAAGGGAAGTAAGAAACGTTGGTGAAGTCACCGATATCCCTGTGTAATAATTTCCTATGTTTAATCCAGTGCTTTGAACATTCCCAGTAGCTGGAGCAGTAGTCTTGTAGTTTTCAAATCCAGAAGGGCCATTTAAAGCATAAACTGAGAAATAATAATTTTGGTTGGCAATAACACCTCTTGGAGTAAAGGATGTCCCTGATCCAATGTAAGCAACCTTGGCATCTCCAACAACATCTCCTCTCATGTAATGTGTTCCGTCTTGTGGAACTCCAGTAATAGCACTTCCTGTTTTCCAAAGTACGATGTACTTTTCAGCATTTACCGCTGGAGTAAATTGTCCACCTACTGTGTAAGGCTTAACAAGTGGAAAAGTTAAGTTACTTGCATTTGAAGTAGGTTCTGTAGCTAAATTATCAGTTCCAACACCAATTAAATTGATGATATACGGATTTTCATTGCTGTCATCATTTCCAATTTGAATACTTGCAAATCTAGAACCTGTCCCTGTTGGATTAAAGTTTAAAGAGTAGTTCTGATTTCCCATAGTAGCAACCGCACCTGCAGTAATTGAGGTAGTATAATCACCAGCATTTGCACCTGTAAAACTTGATCCCGAAATATTTAAATTTTGTGTTCCTGAATTTTCAATGGTAATCGTATTTGACGCTGTATTACCAATTACATAGGAGGAATTATTGAGTACAGTAGTTCCATTAATTTTCACATTAATTTCTTTTAACGGTGCAACATATGCCACTATATCAGCTAAGTTTCTTGGAATTAATTGATAATTGGTATTGAATTGACCTAGTTCACCCGTAATGGAAAGAGCTCCTGTAGGAATGTTAGTCCCGTCGATATTAGTAGAACCATTAATGCGCACATCAAAGGTATTGGTGCCATCTGAAATTTGAACTGTTGTATTTCCTGTTGCAAATGCACCAGTTTGAACAAATGTAACGTTTTCAATTTTAACTAATTGAGATTCTAATACTTCCGCAGCACTCGTTATTGGAATAGTTTGTGGAATAATTTGGTTGGTTGGACCGTGATTTATAAAACTATTAGTGGGTGAAATTTCTAACAAACCACTAAAATCAAATAAAATACCAGTAGCTGTTATAGAGTCTCCTCTTAGGACACCGCTCAAAGAAGATCCATAAGCAGGAATCGCCCCCGTTGCATCTTGTATATAACGAATGTTTCCTAATTCTGAACCGTTAGTAACTACTCCAGTAACAGTAACAGTCTGTCCGATGCCAAAATTCCGAACATCCGAAATGGTCTGACTTGTTCCAATAAAACTGCTAATTGTAAGCAATCCAAATAGTAAAATTCTTTTCATGTTATTTTATTTTAAATTAAAATTGTAATCCTAGTGAAACATTAAATCTAAATCCCTGTCCAAACATAACTTGAGCAGATTGGGCATCAAAGTTATTATAAATTCCATTACCATTGTTAGTTGCATCAGCAATATAAACTGAATTTAAAATATTGGTAATAGATGCATTCATTATTAAAGTTGATTTTTCAAACGAATACTTGTATCCTGTAAAGAAATTAACCAATAAATAGGAGGGCATCATCCATGATTCTCTACCTCCGTTGGCTCCTTGCAAGGTAAATGGATCAAAATTGGAATAATAACGATCAAAGTATTGACATTGCATTTTGACATAAAAGTTTTTGAAAGGTTCATATCGAATAGACCCTGCAATAGCAGTCTGTGCGGCATCACCAACATGCACTCCTTTCGCATCAAAACTAATATGAAGGGAATCAAACTGAGGGATAATTACTGTTTTAGAGGAATTCCAGATCCAATTTCCGTAAGAAAACATCATGTCAGCGGTAACTTTTTTTGAAATATTATAGGCAAAATCAACCTCACCCCCCATGTGTATGGCATCCATTCCATTGATGTTAACACGAATAAATTCAGTTGGATCATTAGGGTCAGGAACCGCTACACCATATGGAAAAGGTTTGTTCTTCCAATTGGTAGCGTAGGCATTGAAGTTAATTCCAAAATTTTTGTTAGCGTAATTCACACCTCCTTCAGAAGCAAGAATTTTTTCATTCATAATTTCAGAAAAGAAAGCATTTGAATTGTTATCAATTACATTAGAAAATTGAGGCGTCCTGTTTAAATAACCAAGGTTCACATAACTTGTCAAGTTTTTATTGAACTTGTAACTCAATCCACCTTTGATTGTAAATCCTGGCAAATATTTCCAAGCAGTTTGATAATAAGTCAATTCAGGAGAATTATTATTGTAAGTTTTTCCGTCATATTGTACCGTATCGCTTGCACCAATTCTAATTACAGTATCTCCAATGGTTAACACCTTTTTTTGAAAATAATCAATTCCTTTGTACCCACTTACTATGGCAGAAACATTCAGGAACATCGCCCATTTATCGCTTGCATATTCCGCTTGACCAAATGCACCCGCCCATTTCACCAACCCATCTCTATTGGCATTGTAAGCGTTTTTTGCAATTTTATCTCCAACTTTTTGCATAGGATTAGCATCATTTTTATCTGCAGCGCTGATAAAGTAATCTCCACCCAAAAGGTTCGCAATCGTTTGATAATGACTTCCTTTATAATATCGTGCATCTATACCTCCAGAAATTTCTAATTTCTTGGAATAAGCATAGTTGAACTGACCCAAATATCCCGTCCAAAAGTGATTGTTGATACTTGACATTAATATTTGACTTGATTTAATTAGAGTTGGAGAATAAATAGGATCCACATTTGGTGTCCCAAACAAAGAATTAATTTTATTCTCTTGAATCATTTGATCCCAATTGATTAAACTATTTGAATCTCGAAGGATCGCAGAAGAATTGAAAATACTGGTTCCTCCACCTCGGCCGATAGATAGATAAGCTATATTAGATATAGATAGTTTATCATTTACTTTCCAGAAATCTTTTAAGGTGACTTGCGGCTTGTTGTAAAAATTCAAACGTTCACTCAATATTTCTTGTTTTCCATTAACCGTTTGATACCCCCAATGTTGATTGTAACGGATTCCCATGTCTGTGTACAAGGCATTTGTGTCTATAGCAATTCCATTGTTTCGTGCTTGAGTAGTATCCCAATATTGTATCGCTTGATTGAAGGCCCGCTGTGCATGATGCTGTGGAGCCATGAAACCAGAAAGAGTTAGTAAATGTTTATCAATTTTTTTAGAGACTTTAAAGTAACCAAAAAAACCTTGACTCGGCGTTCCATAAACCCAACCCGAACCTTGTTTGTAAGAACTAGAAAAAGTGAGTCCCCATCCTTTTTTAGTCATTCCTGTATTGTAAGAAAAACTAGTACGCAACATATTACCTGTTCCATATTCCTGTTTAATGGACCCTCCTTTGCGGTTACCAATTCCTTGAGTAATGATGTTTATAGTTCCACCAATCGAAGGCATGGCAATTTTAGTCGCTCCTAAACCTCGTTGTACTTGCATCTGTGCTGTAATAGCGTCTAAACCAAACCAGTTGGACCAAAATACAGCTCCATTTTCCATATCGTTCACAGGGACACCATCAATCATTACCCCAACATTTCTTTGGTCAAATCCACGAACATTGATTCGGGCATCTCCGTCACCTCCACCTTGAGTGGTAGCATAAACCCCCGGAGTTCCGTTTAGTAGCATGGGTAAATCTCTAGACCCTAGTTCTTCAGCAATCTTTTGAGCTGAAATCTTGGTTACAGCAATCGGCACCCGTCCTTCTTTGACCAAGTTACCGATTACGTTGATTTCTTCAAATTCTTGGTTTAATCCTAAATAAATGTCCTTATTGACAAGCTTCTTATCTATAGTTACCTCTAAAGTCTTTGTCTCAAAAGTTAACATGCTTACACTTATAAAATAAGTTCCATAAGGTAGGTTTGCAATTAAATATTCGCCGGTTATAGCACTTAAACTCTTCCCAATAATATCTTTATTGGAACCTTTTGTAAACACTTGTACTTTGGCTCCAACAACAATCTGTTGGTTGGCATTATCGATAATTTTTCCACTGATGCTTCCGCTACTTTGAGCAAAGGCGAGAATAGTAAACAAGGAAAAAAATAGGGTGTAAAATATTTTCATCAAAACTTTTTTGCAATAAAAAAGGCCGTTACCGACCTTTTAAAATTAGATAATTTATTTTATCTTAGAATTACTTTGCGGATCTCTGAACTTCCGTTTTTCATACTGATTTTCAAAAAGTAAACACCTTTATTTCCGTCTAATTCAAGTGTAATGAAGGCTTTATTTAAATTGTTGTAAACAGCTACTTGCTGACCAAGAGCATTAATCAATTGAATTGATTTAACCTCTTGAGAATTTTTTAAGTTAATCAGACCAGTACTTGGATTTGGATAAACAACTAATGCGTTGTTTTCTGTTTCATCTATTCCAGCAGGATTACACAAACAATCATGTACCCCTAAAGAATTCCAATTTCCATCAAGAATAGGATTTCCACTTGTTCCAAATAAGGTATCTCCGTTAGCGTCTAATCTTACAATTACTGGGGGGATAGAGTCATACTCTAATAACGGATCAAAGAACGAAGGTTGCATGTTAACACCTTTTTGAATCGTAGATTTACGAATCATGGAATGATCCTTTGTAATCAAAGTTCCTAAACCTGTTGAATAAGGAAATTGAGTTGACCAAGCACCATCATTATTGGCAGTACTTCCGGTAGCATTTGCTGGATTTTCACCAATTTTTCCGAATATATCTATAATTTGGAAGCCTGTTACATTGCTTGCATTGATTAAAGTTGTTGCAGTAGTTGGTAAAGTTCCTTTTGCAAGCATCACCGCATCATTTCCATTCCAATAAAAACAATTAGAAATATTGTAGTCAGGACAATAGAATCCATCAGCTCTAGCTTGTAAAGAATCCCAAACAGGAGCTTCTTGTCCAACACCAAGTGGATCTAATTTTTGTAAAACAGCTACATAAACTGAATATGGAGCAATTGTCCCAGATAATTGAATAGCATTTGCAACCGTAGCAGTAGAAGATCCATTTGAATAACGAGCAACAAAGAATTGGCTTAAATTTACTGTAGCGCTTGTCGGGTTGTAAATCTCTAAAGCTTTATTGTTGGACCATCCTTCAACATATTCAGAAATGAATATTTGTGAACAGTTGGTTTGAGCGACAACTGCGCCTAATGATAATAATGTGAATAAGGTAAAAAGTGTTTTCATAATTTTGTTTATTTAATCATAACAAAGATATACTTTATTTTTCTAATTATTTTTGTGTTTTAATGGAGGCACATTAATTTTTCATTACCCCTAAATTAAATAAACTTATTCTTCTAACTTCGTGTTCTAAATCAATTTTATGAAAATTTTACTTTTATTCTTCTTTCTGCTCAGTTTCACTACTTTCTCTCAAGACTTAAGTGTTGAGAAAATCTGGAAAAAATATGAATATATCGCCAAAGGAGTAGAGGACTTCAAATCAATGGCCGATGGAAACTTCTACACAAAAACAAATGAGGAAGGGTCCATTTTTAAGCACAGTATTTTAAACTCTGAGGATAAGGGGATCTGTATTTTAGAGGGCAAAGATCTATTGTATAAAGGAGTGAAAGTAACATATGATGATTTTGAGTTTAATAAGGATGAAAGTAAAATATTATTTAAAACTTCCATTAAAAGCATTTACAGAAGAAGCTATACTGCGGTGTATTATTTATATGATCTAAAAACTAAAGTCTTGCAAATATTAGACGATACACATAGTCCACAAACGCTGGCAGAATATTCACCCGATGGAAATTCAGTTTCTTATATCGCAGGCAATGATTTGTTTGTTAAATATCTTCCTTCAGGTAAAATCACCAAATTAACTGTCGATGGGAAAAGAAACAAAACAATAAATGGAACAACTGATTGGGTTTATGAGGAGGAGTTTAGCATTACTAAAGCTTATTGCTGGTCGCCAGATTCAAAATATATTGCCTTCTTGAAGTTCGATGAAAAGGAAGTTAAAGAATTCAATTTGACTTACTATAATGAGTTGTACCCAGAAAATTATAAATACAAGTATCCAAAAGCAGGAGAAGATAACAGTAAAGTTACTGCCCATATTGTCAGCGTTAAGAAACCAAGTATTAAGAATATTGATTTGGGCGAATATGAATATATTCCAAGATTATCATGGTCAGGCTCTCAAAACAAACTTATTCTACAGACTTTAAATAGACATCAAAATCAATTGAAATATCATTTAGTTGATTTAACAGGAAAGTCGCTTACACATAAGGTCATTTATGAGGAAAATTCAAAAACATATGTTGAAATTGATGATAATTTATTGATTTTAAAGGATGGGAATTCAATTCTTCGAACCAGTGAAATGGACGGTTATAATCACATTTATCGTTTAGATTTTAATGGAAATTCTACACAAATCACAAAAGGAAAATGGGATGTCATTGAAATGCTCGGTATTGATGAAAGTTCTCATACCATTTATTTTTCTTCTGCCATGTATGCTGCTATTTCTAAGACAATTCATTCTGTTTCTTTAGATGGAAAAAATGTTAATTTGATAAGTCCAAAAGAGGGATATAATGATGCTTCCTTTACCACAGGGATGAATTATTTTGTTTTGTCTCATTCCAATGCAAATACTCCTCCCGAAATTACTTTGAATAAAAATGATGGGTCCTTTATACGTTCGCTAGAAGACAATAGTACTTTGAAGAATAAATTAGCCGGAATGAATTTATGTAAAAAAGAATTTCTTTCTTTTAACGTAAACGGTTTTGACTTGAATGCAACAATGATGAAACCCACCAACTTTGACCCGACTAAAAAATACCCAGTATACATGACGGTGTATGGTGGTCCTGGTCATAATGAGGTCACTGACGCTTGGGATGGTCAAGATTATATGTATCATCAACTTTTAACTCAAAAAGGATATATAGTTGTTTGTGTGGACCCAAGAGGAACCATGTATCGTGGCGCTGAGTTCAAAAAATCAACCTACCTGCAATTGGGTAAGTTAGAAACAGAGGATATTATTGCTACCGGAAAAGCATTGCAAGCTTTAGCTTATGTTGATCCGAGTCGGATTGGAATTATGGGCTGGAGTTACGGTGGTTTTATGGCGACCCTTGCAATAACAAAAGGGGCCGATGTCTTTAAAATGGCCATTGCGGTTGCTCCCGTTACCAATTGGCGTTATTATGACAACATATATACCGAACGCTTTATGCGAACACCCAAAGAAAATGAAGATGGATACGATAAAAACTCACCAATTAATTTTGTGGATCAAATGAAAGGAAAGTTTTTACTCATCCATGGAGTAACAGATGACAATGTTCATTTTCAAAATTCAATGTCTCTAATTAATGCTTTAGTCAAAGCAGATAAGCAATTTGACTTTTTTGCCTATCCGAATAAAAATCATGGAATTTATGGTGGAAATACGCGCAATCATTTGTTTAAGATGATGTTAGACTATGTAGAAGAAAATCTTTAATCCTGTTTATTTATTTTTTTATTCTTTTTTGTGAAAAAATAAGACTTTGCGATATCATGGTACAAATTTCTTTTCGTATTTTAGTCCTTAGTTTTTAAAAAGGATAATAAATTATAAGATGAGCGAAGTTGCAAGGATTGAATTAGACGGTAAAATATATGAATTACCAGTTATAACAGGTACAGAGAATGAGAAAGCAATTGATATTTCAAAACTGCGCGATCTAACTGGATATGTTACACTAGACACAGGATATAAAAATACTGGGGCAACTAAAAGTTCCATTACTTTCTTGGATGGTGAATTGGGTATTTTACATTATCGTGGATATTC
>Ga0114960_10000602_pt1 | contig 30166 bp, 43 predicted proteins | sample C_130625_MF_Meta_FD_92637 | JGI IMG/M metagenome (GOLD analysis project Ga0114960, IMG submission 92637) | Freshwater microbial communities from Lake Croche, Canada to study carbon cycling - C_130625_MF_MetaG | ecosystem: Environmental > Aquatic > Freshwater > Lake | place: Lake Croche, Canada... | reverse complement strand
GTAGATAGCATACTCACCCTGCTTTGTCGTCGAAGGGCGGATTTCGAGAGCCATTTGGTCCGTTGTAGGTTACTTACGCTTCTGCGCCGCTTCGATTTTTTTTTCAAGTTGACGTACGTGCTTTGATGAGTATGGACCCTTCTCCTTGGCTTTGTCCTTCTTCTTTCGAGGCTTCTGGTAGTCCATTATATAAATCGCGCTATGATACCGAGACCGACGAGAAAGCCTGCTATCAGCTCGACAATTACAATAGTCACAATGAGACGGATAAAGAATAGGGTTATGTCGAACTGTAGGCGTCGCAGCATTGGTTAGCTTTGACTGGAGGGGGGGGTACCCTTCAAACTTAGGGCGGGGTAATGGGCTATGGGCTCTTTGGAAGGCAAAGGGGTTATCAAAGCTTTGATATGGTTTATAGGGCGTTTAGCAAAGCTTTGATAGGGCTACAAGAGGGGTTATCAAAGCTTTGATAGTCCTATATCAAAGCTTTGACAAAGGGTTTGACAGAGATATCAAAGCTTTGATATAGGGATATCAAAGCTTTGTCAAAGGGTTTGGCAGGGCTATCAAAGCTTTGACACAGCGGTTCCCAGAGGTATCAAAGCTTTGATAGTCACCAAACGCGGTAAAAGCTGCCAAAGCCGTCAAAGCCGTGAATGCCAAAAAAATCGAAGCTGCCCCCAGTCAAAGGTAAGGTACCCCACAAGAAAAGCTAAAGCTCAATAAAATGACTGCCATCCAGTACAACACCGATGATATGATTGCGGCCATGAAGCGTATGACCTGCAAGACGGCGGACGAACGGGTCGCCGCCCACCGCAGCCCCTTTGATGACCGCAGCACGCTTCTGCTTAGCCGCTCAGTCACCGTCGACAGCACGGTTTACCTTTACAAGCCCGCCAGCATGGATGACCCTTACCTGGTGCTTGCAAATGGTCCTTATGGTACCACAGGCGTTCACACGTCAACCTGGGAGGTCTATAACGCGGCCCTGAAGTACCTTACGAAGGTCTATGGCGCGAAGCCCGATGACGAGGATCACGAGTGTGTGGTTTGGGAGGTCTACGCCCCTGCCGATTGCGGGAAGTGTCGCTTGACTGACTATTGCCACTGCGACTAAAGGGTAAAAAAACCAAAGCCTTTTTTATTCGGAAAAAAAATCGAAGGCCCCACCCCGCCAGTAAGCGTTACGCCACAAACCAATCGAGAATGAGCTTTTCATACACAAAGGAGGAGACCGCCGCCATGGGTGACGCAGAGCTTCTTTCAGCCTTTATCACCGTCACGGGCCAGGAGACAGTCGCTTGCACGCATTGCCACAAGACAAACATGCCGCTGGATAAGTTCGTGGTTGCCATTCGCCGCCGCTGCGAAAAGAAGGGGATCTTTGCTGACATGAAGCTGCCTAAGACCTGTGATAAGCAGCTTCTCCGTAATGACAAGCGCAATAAGATTGCGAACCAGTACTACTACAAGATGAAAAAGGCTGAAACTGAGAATGATAAGGCCCAGCTCAAGGCCCAGCTCAAGGAGGCTGTTGCGGCATCTAACTTAAGCACCTAGCTCTATTACTTTGAAAGAATGGAGCCCCCGACTCTAACCTACGATGACGACGCCTTCTATACCTTTACCGTTATGAGAGAGGGTAAGAAGGTTGTTTACCAGTTAGACTCATTTCGTATTACACTCACCTTTGCTAATGAGAAGGATATGGCACCCTCTAGGCGCGAGAAGATTCTTGGGCCTGCCTATGATGGTGTCGTATACTACATCTATTTATTAGACCGTGAAAGCAATGATAAGTACTTTTGGCTTTCAAAAGAAGAATACGATATCTTTTTTCCTATTTACTTCAAGATTGAAGATGAATGGGTAGGCTGCGAATGCTGTGAGAACCGTGAGTAAAATCGAAGGACTTGCCTCAGTTGTGTGCCCTTACAAATACAATGTCGCTTAACGCTCTCCGAAAGGCTTCGAGCGCTTCACGTATTTCACTAAAGCCCGAAGAGCCTTCGCCCAGCCGCGAGTACTTTGTCCCAATCTTCACGCAAGATGAGATCGAGGAAATCAATACGCTGAAGGGCGAGGCCCAAAAGTACTCAAGATACGAAGAGGGCTGGTTTGATAAGATGGTCCTCAGAGAGGCCGAGCTTGCCGCTGATTCTCTCGAAGGCTGCATTGACTCCTTAGAAGTCCTCACCGACCATTGGAATAACGCCATTGAAATCGGCAAGCTCATGTTTGAGCGCCATATGTACTATAACAAGGCGATTGGACTTGCGCCAGCCCTCGTTTCATACGGCCTTGTAGAAATGGCTTCAGTCAATCACTACCTTCGCTGCGCGATGGAGCCGAGCCTAGCAATCGGTATTAGTCTCGGTCGAGTGAAAGATATTCTGCTAGAGCTTCAACATGCATTGAACGGGATGCGACGCGTTTGTATGTGTAAGATGGTCGAATGCTGCTGTGTTAACATGACCGCCTTATAAAATCGAACGGGTCGCGCCCACCCATTTTTTTACAGAGATGGAAGCCCTTTATGCAGAGATTCAAGCGCTCAAAGCTGAGAACGCCGCGCTCAAGAAGGTCGTAGTAGCAAAGGTCGGTGGACCCCTTGGCCTCATTCAGGCCATTGGCGATGCGCTCGCGGCTAAACAGAACGATTCGAATCAGTGGCTTGGGTCAACACTGGAGTCAATCAATCAGCTCATCCCCGACTATGCTGGAAAGGTCGGCGAACACTTCATTCAGCAGCTTTGTGCGACCGGCACAGTTCAGTGTGAGTATGATGAGGACGTGAACTCAAAGGACGGTACCTATGATGTGAAGATTAACTCAAAAAAGGTAGAGATTAAGACGGCGCGGCGGGGCGGCAAGAGTAGCAAGGGCAGCTTTCAGCACGAGACGCTTAAGACCGATGGCTACGATTATCTCCTCTTCATTGACATCACGCCCACCCACTTCTATATCACTATCGTTCCGCGCTTCGACCTCACTAAGACCCACCCCCTCATTGGGCGCACGCCTCACCCGCGAAAGGGAACCAGTGATGTCTTCAAGCTCGACTTTGGCGAGTCGAACATTCAGCGGTGTATTGAGGGAGGCGTTTCGATGAAGGTTGACGGCGACACTACTATGGAGGCCGTTAGGACGTTTGTCAGCAGCAAGTGCCATTAGTTTGGGAAAAATTTGAAGGAGGGCGACTCTATTTTTTAATCACTAACAAAATGGACTGCTCTATCTGTCTCGAAATCGCAACGAGCTTTACACAGCTCTCATGCGGTCACAAGTTTCACCTCAAATGCATTGTAGGGTGGCTATCAAAAAAACAGACTTGTCCTTGCTGCCGCAAGGCCACCAACGAAACTGAAAGTGTGGTAGATGAGACTATTGAACTCGAAATTCGCCAATTGGTCGATGTAGCCCGCCAAGCATATATGTCACTTTCAGTCATGCGCGATGAAAAGGAGCGCCTCGAGAATATCGTAATTAATGGGCTAGTAGGTCGCGAAAAAGAGTTATACATGTTCTCGAAGGTGCTTCATAAGGTTTCACCCTCGCTTTTCAAGGATATTATTTACGCTGACGACGGCTGCAATGAGGTCCGCTTCAAGGCCTTTCTACCTGACCGCCTTAGAATCGCAGACGAAGCTTCAAAGAATCCGAAGTGGGAGCGCATCTATAATGCCTTTACGAACAATCTTCTTTCACGCATTAATGCGGTTGCCATGATTGCTGCGAGCCGTAAAGTGAAGACAACGCGAGCCGATTCAGTCTGGGAGCAGTACATTTAAAAATTTAAAGGGCGAGAGGGGTTTAACCGAGTCAAAATGCCTTCCGTAGCGAACTATGTCAAGGGCTCTAAGCTAATCTCCAAACACTTTATCTTTATAAATATCGATAGCTACTATGTCACGGATACTCTTCTTCAAGACCCATTGACAGTACCACGAGATGCTATCGCCATTATGCAGATATGGGTGAAAGAGGGAACCGCTATCAACCTCATTCAATGCTATTTGAATGAGGCTGGAGAGCGTATTGAAGAGGCTTCAAAGAACTGTGGTCCTTATAAGACGCGCATTGATAACTGGCTTCGAGAGGTCAAGTCAGTTTCTTGAAAATAGCCCAACCATTCCTGTCCTCGCTTTTTTCGATAAGTTGCCAGTCAGGGTTCACAGACAGTAACTGTAAATTAGTACTATTCTTCATACAACGGGTGTCATCGAGAGCAATAATCTTCGGACTCAGTTCAACCACTCTTGAAAAGTCGCCGCGTCCACAGAATTCACCACCATCAAGAATGGCTACATCAATCTGGGCCGGTAACTCTACAAGAGGGGCATTAAGAAAGTCATACGTCTCCTGTCCGTAATGCAAGATAAAATGAGACTCGACGTCCTTGAACTTAGGGGAGTTCGTAATATTTGTGTATGAAAGCATTTCGGTGGCGATCTTTCCATAGAGAAGTTTGAGATTTGAAGGGGGATTAAGCCAGTTAGAAACAGCCTTGTTAAACATATCGCGATTCGCCTCAATAGAATATATCATAGTATCTGGTCGCTCTTTTGTGGCAAGAACGAGACATCGAGTTGTACCCATACCATTCCATGTACCTATGTCGAGAAAGGTCCGATATGCTGGGTCCGCGGCAATTGTCATAATAGCCTTACCAAATGAAGAGTCTGGATTTATTTGGCCTTCCATCTTTTTATACGTGGATTGATTGGTTTAGACCAATCAATAAAAATTGAGGCGATGACCCCTACATGTTAAATCTTAACCACCATGTCTCCCAATATGATTTATATTGTGCGCGAATCACCTTCTGAGGAGCCAATCGCAGTCTTCAAGGACCTGCACGACCTTTACAGGTTTTCTACAACCCGTTGTATGGATACCTGTCGCAAGGCATATGATACGGTGAAGCACTTCTTTGTTATGGAAGAAGAGCTGCAGGCTAATGTACGGGTTACCATCTGGTATGATGCCGAGACAGGAATGACACACACTGTAGCCAAGTATAATTTGATTGATTAAAGTGGTAAAAAAATTGAAGGCGGGCCTAACCATATTTTTATTAAAATGGCTCGCAAGTATGTACCCCCCAAGAATCGCGTGGTCGATCCCCTTGCCTGCCTCGCGCCCGAAAACTTTCCTGACTTTGGGGCCGGCGGCGGCATTCGAAAGTCGACTCTTAACTTTAAGAACCAGATGCTAAACGCAGAAGAGGAGAGAAAAAAGGCAGAGGCAGAGCGCGCTAAGGCCCCCCTTACACGCGAGCAAAAAGAAAAGGATGGCTGGGTTGTATTCACGCTTCCTAAGGTTCCGCGCACCGTCTACGTAAAATACGGCTATTACAAGGGCCCGCGCTTCGAGATTGACGAGTATCGCTTGCGCGATGGCCTACCGCCTATTCCGGATGAACTGGAAACCTCTAGTACTTAAATTAAGTACTTGGGGGAAGTTTCTTTATGCTGAACTTCTTCTTAATAGGCTTTGATTGCTCTCCAGCAACTTCTACAATGACGCTGCTCGGCTTATTAATATACGCGGGATTCTTCAAAATCACATCCATCATTTCGGCCTTGTCAATCTTATAGTGCTCTGAAACGGCCCCTACAATGAGTTCAAACACCTCTGCCGTGTGCTGGAAAACGAGACTGAGAACCTCTTTCATTGCCGCACTTGAGTCCTTTGGCTCTGTAACGAGCTCATCGACGGGCTTTTTTAGCGCAAACTTCGGCATTTTGATGATGGGCGTGGTAGCGAAACAGCCCATCAATTTTAAGAATCCGTCAGCGCCCGTATTGTCGCAGAAATCGAGTAATATCAATATTTCCATTGAGCCCGCGCATCTCTTCTAAACTGAACCAACCCACTTCGGTAATCTCACGGCTATCATTAATCTGTGTCGCCAGCTCTCGCTCCACGTCAATAATGAAGTACTCTGGACCAGAGTTATCTTTAGAGAATACGAATGACTTGGGATATGTCAAAGGTGGTGCAAGACTAATCCCAGTCTCCTCGTAAAGTTCCCGCAAGGCACAATCGATTGCCAATTCACCCCTATTACGATGCCCCTTTGGAAAGGACCACTTACCAGATTTACGCCCCTTCACAAGAAGGAACCTCTTATCAGGTGTCGTACAGATAATTCCATAAACATAATATGTATGTGGTCTATATGCATTAAATGATCTTGGAAATGCGCGTTCCAGCATGCTTACTTCTCAAGCGCCCTAGACCCGCTTAAAATTTAGGCGAGGGGATTAAGTAATGTACCGTCTAGTACTGAAGTTAACTACTCCACGGTACGTGGTACCAAGGCTCACCGACGGGCTCGGTAACCGCCTGTTCCAGTATGCAGTTGCGCTAGGACTCGCTAAAAAGTGGAATAGGACAGTTGCCTTTTCAAGAGACTTTCTCCTCCCCACAAATCACGGGGACTCAGAAGACTTCTTCAAGCTTTTCCCAGATGTACCTATTATAGCGGGGCCCACGGCACCAAAGATTCTAGGGCTTTCTATAAATCTGGTTTTCAGTTTTATCGACCTAGAGGAACCCCCAGAAGACGTGGTTGTTTCAGGTCATATGCATAATCCCCAGTATTTTGAAGAGGTTGATATAAGGCCTACTTGGCCTTTAGTTCCACAAGAGACTTCAGGCGCTTGGATGATACATTTCAGACGCGGGGATTATGATATTCTGCCACATCACCAGGTCAATCTTACGCGCTATTATAGGCGCTGTCTGCTGGCCGTTCCAGAGGGCTCCAAACTCCGAGTTTTTAGCGACGAGCCTGAGCGCTGTAAGGAGCTATTAGAATCTGTGGTCGACGGGCGGCATTTTGATATTTCCTGGTCGGCAGAAACAGTCGATTATAAGGCCCTGTATGAAATGTCTCTCTGTACGGGTGGCGCGATAACCGCCAATAGTACGTTTAGTTGGTGGGGGGCGTATTTTGGCAGACAGCGTGCCTTAGCGAACGCTTTGGCGAATGCTGGGTATAAGGCTTATTACCCGAACTCATGGGGTCAGTTTCCCGATCCCGCTGGAATAGTGCCTGCCTGGGGCGAAGTCGTTGACACCAAATAAAAATTTAGGGGCGGCCGGCCACTAATGAAAGATGCACTAGACATGGCACAACTCTGGAACGGCTTCGAATACAAGCCTCACCAAAAAGCTGGTATCAAATGGATGACTGAGCGCGAAACGAGTGTTCCTTCGGGCGGCATCCTCTGCGACGAAATGGGTCTGGGAAAGACGATTCAGATGCTCGGCCTCATTAAGGCTCACCCTGGCTCCAATACTCTCCTTATTGCTCCCGTGGCCGTTCTGAATCAGTGGGCCGAGACGGCCCGCCGCTCTAAGATTTCCGTTTTCAGACCACGTATCACGGCTCGCCACATGTCGTGGGAGCGCGAGGGAAAGTTCTTTGTCAACTCGGCGAACCTCTACCTTGTAGGTTATGAACTGGCCCGCTCGAAGCACCAGCTCGTTACGATGATGATTTGGGACCGCTTAATCTGTGACGAGGCTCACCGCTGCGCTTCTGGAAACACCCTCACGAACCTCGTAAAACATGTTCCAGTTTCTTGCCGCTGGTTTCTCACGGCCACGCCGATTGTAAATGGCTCGAAGGACCTCGCGACGCTCTTTGATTTGTTGGGAGTAGAGGGCCGTCCAATGGACGGTGTGACTATCAAGAAGTACGTACTCGCCCGCTCGATGGATGACTTGCGCGCCTCTATTCCTGACGCACCACCGAAGCCGGTCGTTGAGACTATCTCGCTGCCCTTTGTGACTCCTGACGAGCACGAGTTCTATATCGGTATGTCTGGTGCTATCGTGAAGAAGTGGAAGGCGCTCGCTGCAGATGGGATGAGCGCTGGGAAGGCACTGATGCGCCTTCAGCTCTTCATGCGGCTGCGGCAGCTCAGCGTCCATCCCCAAGTTTATATTGACTCGCGAAAGAAGGCGCTCAGCGGTCTAAGCGCAGCTAATGGCTATGAGCGCCCTGATTGGATTCTCCCAGCCACGAAGTTCGAGAAGATCTTTGACCTCACGAAGACGCCGGCGAAGTGGATTATCTTCTGTCACTTCAACAATGAAATGGAACTACTGCGCGACGGATTAAAAGAAAAGGCCTGGATTCGCAACGTGTATACTTACAATGGCTCTATGAACCATGGTGAGCGTACAAATGTGCTCGAGGCTACGAAGGACCCCCTTCCTGAAGGGTCGGCACTATCAGACGTGCTTCTCATTCAACTACAGGCTGGTGGCGTTGGTCTCAATCTCCAGCACTTCACCCATATTATCTTCTCAGGTCCGTGGTGGACCTCGGCGCTCATGGAGCAGGCTATTGGCCGCGCTGTCCGTATCGGTCAGAAGGCACAGGTTCGCGTCTATCACCTTCGTCTTCAAGAAGAAGAAAATATTAATATTGACAAGGTAATGATGGCGAAGGCTGAAGAAAAAGGTGACCTGTGTAGGGCTACCTTGGCGATGGCGTCGCGAGTTATGTGAAATCATTAAAAATAAATTCGACCCTTATTTTTCTTGGTCCTAACTCATACAACCATGGAGCAAACACCTCCTCACTTTCGTGATACAAATCACTGGTCTCCCATTCCTGGAAGCGAATATCAGCGATTAGATGGAACTCTTAAAAATCACCTTAGGAATATGGGTTTTCAGATGTCAAAAGATTTTCGTGATAGCTTTATAGAAAATCTTATAGTCGAGCAAAACTGGACTTGTGCGTTTGGTAAGAATGTGCGCGGTAAGTTCTGTTGGAATGAACCGCGAGATGAATACCTGCCTTATTTAAAACTTCAATGGGGGCACATCAACCCAAAGTCTCGCAGACAAGAGGAGAGTCCAGATGATCTATGCCTGATGTGTGCTAGATGCAATAATCACATCCAGTCGTCTCGCGAACTACATCAATTAAAGGCAGAGCTCCTTTCCAAAATCGAACACATTGATGCTATGATTTCTAGGGGAAAGCCGATTGCTAGACCTGTAAATTCTGAGCGGTTCCCACGGTTTTAAAAATTTAATATACTCTTATTATTTTATTTAAGCATGACAACTAATATCTACGTTCTTCGCCTTGAAGGAGGGAGATACTATGTTGGTAAGAGTGATGACATTATGAGCCGTTTCCAAGAGCATCTAAGTGGATATGGCTCGGCTTGGACTAAGAAGTACAAGCCTGTTTCACTTGAAAGGACCTATGATAATGTCTCTCCCTTTCAGGAAGACAGTATTACAAAAGAGTATATGTCTAAGCATGGGATTGATAAGGTTCGTGGGGGGTCTTATTGTGAAATAACATTAAGTGAATTTCAAATGGAGGCTTTAAAAATGGAAATTTGGGGAGCAAAGGACCTCTGTAGTAAATGTGGTAGGGCGGGTCACTGGGTTAAGGACTGTTATGCAACGAAGGATGCTTCAGGAAATAAAATAGAATATGAAGAATCATCTGATGAGGATGAGTGGGAATGTGAATATTGCGATAGGACCTTTACAACTGAATATGGATGCGGCATTCATGAACGCTCTTGTAAGGAAAAATCTACAAAGTCTTCTTCCACTAAAAGTGGTAGGTGTTATCGCTGTGGAAATTCAGGACACTACTCGCCTGACTGTTATGCAACACGGCATAAGAATGGATATCTGTTAGACTAGACACCGCGTTCATCCACCCCGCCTACAAAAAGCCCCATAAACTAAGATGATTCTACAGACATTTTTATTTATATGTATCTGTTTTTTAATAGCGGTCTGTTTTTATAAGCAGCAGCGTTCAACCATAGAGCTTCTACAGGTTGAGTTCTCTTCGCATGATTCTCTAAAGGATCTTAACCAAGAGCGCCAGCCAATTATTATACGCGGTGTTCCAATTCCAACGAGTATCACATCTGAAAAACTCGCCAGAATGAATCGACTGGATGGATTCCCTCTTGCAGATTCCAAGGCCAAACTCGTAGATTATAGGACATCTCCCAATAAAACCCTTCCCGACTTCCAGGCATCTGGTCGTCCTCTCCTTACTTCCGAGCAGTCTATAAAGTTAGCGAAGGAGCTTGCTCTTGATACATGGGTCTCACATTCGATACAGGAGACTATTAATGAGCTTACTGGTATATTTTCAGTCGTCCATCAAAACACTGTGAAGGTTATTCTCGGTGGAAAGGGGATGGAGCGGGCCATACCAGTTCATACACTTATTATGCCAGTTGAAGGCAAATACATATTGTCTATCGTCAATAAAAAATCCGAGTCCTTCCTCCCCGTAAATTGGAAACATCGATATGCTCGTACGCTCACAATAAATGACTCGCCAATGGTGGGAGAGATACAGTATATCGATGTAATTCTCAGACCTGGTACTCTAATTTGCATTCCCTCTCACTGCATTTATAATTTAGAGCCGGATCCAGCCTCTGAATTTCACTCGAGTCTTCTAGTGGAAGTGGATTCTCCAATTTCTAATTTGACGAAATTCTTGGAGGATTTGAAGCCTTCTTAGACCAGCGGGCATTTCAAACCGGCACTAAATAAAAAAATTGAAGTGGTAGCGGCTTGGTTACTAAGTAACCAAAGCAAGATGCCAGCATATGTTTATACACTCAATCTGAAGGGTGGTGCTAAGTATGTTGGATATACCCAAAATCCAGTGAAGAGACTTTCTCAACACTTCTCTGGAAATGGTTCTCAATGGACGCAGAAGCATTCGCCAGTTTCTGTAAATAGTATCCAGAAGGTTTCAAGTGTTACCTATGCGAAGAAGTTAGAGACAATTATTTACTATAAGATGAAAGAATACCATGGTGCCTCAAAGGTGCGTGGTGCTGGAAATACCAAGTCCTATTAGTGCCGGTTTGAAATGACCACGGGTCTAATAAATTTGACCCTATAAAACAGGATGAAGTTTGTAATGAATATTCAATTTGAATCAGAATCATCTGAATCATCAGAGGATGAATACGAAATTGTCGGCGCGGTCAGAAACGCAATTGAGGATATGCAGCCGGTAATTGAAGGAATCGGTGCAAAGATTGAAGGAATCAAGCAAAAGATTGAAGACGGCGACCTTCTTAATAAGATGGTAGCCCCTCGCACAGACGCCTTCAAGGACTTCTGGGACTACAAATCGCTTGAGCCAACTGAACCCTTTCAGAAGGTCTTCCTGAGTATCCTATCAATTGCTGAAAGTCTCGATATGGATACTCGCACCGTCCGATTTGGTCTCTGTGATGCAGAGCGATTTGCGAAAGGTATTCGTAATCACACGATATTCAGTCTGATTCCTGTTGTTATTGAGGGTGTTACGCTCCTCTGAGTAAATTCTAACAGGTCTGACATCATATTTTTATTACGGATGAGCTTCTACGCTGTAGTACGGGGCCGAGAGACTGGAATATTTACTACATGGCTTGAATGTAAGTTATTTACTACAGGATATAATGGAGCCATGTATAAAAAGTTTAAGACGATTGAAGAAGCAGAAGCCTTTATGGTAAGTCAAAAGCATGAAGAAGAGCCTGTAAAAAAGACTATAGAGGGTAATATGACTAATAGCTGTAAAAATGCCTTTAGTATTTTAATGAAATGTGGAAGCAGTAGTGCACCCATTACAGAGGATATACCAGAATGTAATGATGAAACATTAATTCATTATTACAATCGTCAAAATGATGATTGGACTGATAAAGAAATAGAGGATGTGCGAACAGAGTATGAAAACAATGAAATGACTATACTTGAGATTGCTAAAATTCACCGTAGAACTCCAGGTGCTATAAGCTGTAAGTTAAAAGCTCTTGAACTTATTACTAATAACACTTTGGCTAGAGGATACAATGAGTATAAAACTAGTGATTTATACAAACAGGCTGTTGAAAAGTGTAGGCTAGATGAAATTGAAAAGAAATTAAAGAGACAGGCTAAGTTAAAAGAAAAGATGGAAAAGGTAAAATCAAAGCTTGAAGAACCCACTCCAGATACTCCACAGGAAGACCCCTGCACGCCAGAGCAGCGAGAGGCAATCAACGCCGTCCATTCAGGTCAAACAATCTTCCTCACAGGTCCAGGCGGTACTGGAAAATCCTTCCTTCTCAAAGTCCTCTATGATGAGTTTGTGAAGTCAGGAAAGAAAATGGCCGTGACGGCCATGACCGGCTGTGCCGCTCTTCTTCTCGGCCCTCACGCAAAGACGCTCCATTCCTGGGCCGGCATTGGCCTCGGTCGCGATTCAGCCGAAACGATCATCCAGGCCATTAGCCGCAACGGGAAAAAGAAGAAGAATTGGAAGGTCGATTGTCTCGTGATTGACGAGGTCTCGATGATGACACCAGAGATTCTGGAGCTTCTTGACAAGGTTGGTCGCTCAGTCAGAAAGAATCGCCTAGTTCCTATGGGTGGTCTCCAGATCGTCTTCGTTGGCGACTTCTATCAGCTGCCTCCTGTAGCCGACAAGCCCAGATTTGCCTTCCAGTGCAACTTGTGGAAAGATATCGTGAAAAAGATCGTCTACCTCAAGACGATTCACCGCCAGCGCGACCCCGCCTTCCAAAAGATTCTCCTAGAAGCACGCGAGGGTGAGCTATCAGATGAGTCCTATGAAACGCTCATGACGCGAAAGGGTCTTCGTCTCAAGGGACTCCAGATTCGGCCCACTCTCCTCTTTACTCGCAACGCAGATGTGAATACGATTAATGCAAAGGAACTCGGTAAGCTCGAAGGTGATGCAGTAACTTATAAGGTTTCCACAGCATGTGAGCGTGACTATGAGCTAGAAGCTGGTAAAAAAGATGCAGATAAGTCATCAACTGAAAAGCCTGAGCCATCGGATTACCGAATCCAGAAGCTCGATAAGGATGCCTCGTACGTCGCTGATCTACCGCTAAAAATCGGGGCGCAAGTGATGCTTATCACGAATCTCGACCAAGAGGCTGGACTCGTGAATGGAAGCCGCGGAGTTGTTCTCGGATTTGGCCCAAGTGGGCCAAGTGTGAAGTTCCTTTCGCTCTCTTATCCATACACTGTGAAACTCCACACCTGGAAGTCAAGTGATGATGAACCCGTTTACCGCCAGCAGATTCCGCTACGTCTCGCCTATGCTCTCACTATTCACAAGGCTCAGGGCGCGTCTCTAGATTCGGCAATGGTTGATATCGGTCCCGCCACCTTCGAATACGGCCAGGCGTATGTGGCCCTTTCACGAGTTCGCAGTCTGGAAGCACTCTATGTCTATGCGCTCGATAAGGCTGCGTTTAAGGTTCATCCAGCGGTGAAGGAGTTTTACGATGCCTTGGGGTGAAATGCCTTATATGACTCATAATCTACAATATCACTGTATGAAAGTTGTAGTTCAAAAGAATTATCCCTATTTTTTATGTTTACAAACCAGGTCCAGAATTCATCATCACTGTAACGAGCCCAAACATTCATATCAGCCGGCACAGTAATTTTTCGTTTGTTCCGAGTAAGTGTAAACGGACCTCTGGAGGGCAGGCACATTTTATAGCTATTATTAGTTGTCACTATTATTTCAATTTTATTTGATACTTATAGTATGCTCTACGCTTTTATATACGCCGCCCTCACAGTATTAGCGCTTGATGCAGCATGGCTGACCCTAAATAATTCGGCCCACAGTAGACTGTTCCAGGCCGTCCAGAAATCCCCCATGAGAGTTCGCCTCGTGCCAGCTGCGCTCGTATATTTTTTGATACCAGCCGCGGTAACATATTTTGCTATAAAGGGAAGCAAGACTGTAGAAGAATCTGCCAAAAAGGGCGCCCTTCTGGGTCTATCGATGTATGGCCTCTATGATTTGACAAACTATGCTACACTAAAAGGGTGGACCTTGGAAATGACACTCACAGACACTCTCTGGGGAACTGTTGTTTCTGCAGCTGGCGCTGCATCAGGCTTTTATTTTAGTCGTTGAACTAAATTTGGAGAGTTTCTTCCCCCAAACCTCGAACTCAAATGGATTCCAAAGTTTCTTTCTCAACTCAAAGTACGAACCCCCGGATGTCAACGTCGGATAATAACAGCGAGGCATCTACTATGACACTAAACATGTCACAATCCACAAAATCCCCACAGATTCGGCCCAGACGTAAGAGCTCGGCCGCGGACAAGGAGCTCCCTCCACTGGCTCTCGACACGAAACCCGTCAGTGAACCCATGCTAGATGTGAACGAGGACCGTTTCGTGATTTTCCCGATTAAGCACCATGACATCTGGGCCAAGTACAAGCAGCACATGGCCGTCTTTTGGACTCCAGAAGAGATTGACCTTTCTAAGGACATGGCGCACTGGGAGAAGCTCACCGACAACGAGCGGCACTTTATTAAGAATATCCTCGGATTCTTTGCAGGCTCCGACGGCATTGTTATGGAAAACCTCGCCACCCGTTTTAGTCGCGAGGTGCAGATTCCAGAGGCGCGGTTCTTCTACGGTTGCCAGAACCTCCTAGAGGCAGTTCATTCAGAGACGTATTCGCTGCTTATTGACACGTATATCACGGATCCGAAGGAAAAGAGTGACCTTCTTCACGCCATCAAGACGATTCCGTGTGTAGAGAAGAAGGCGAAGTGGGCTATGGAGTGGATTGATAGCCCTGACGCTGATTTTGCCACACGCCTGATTGGATTCGCCTCAGTCGAGGGAATCTTCTTTAGCGGTGCCTTTTGCGCCATCTTCTGGCTGAAGCAGCGCGGTATCATGCCTGGCCTCACGCTGTCTAATGAGTTTATTGCGCGTGACGAGGGTATTCACACGGATTTCGCCTGTCTTCTTTATTCCAAGCTCGTCAATAAGCTAACAAAGGCCAAGGCCCACAAGATTATTCGTGAGGCCGTGAAGATTGAGAAGAACTTCATCACGAAGTCGCTGCCCTGCGAGCTAATCGGTATGAATGCCGACCTGATGAAGCAGTATATTGAGTTCGTGGCTGACCGGCTTTCGCTGCAGCTCGGCTACCCTAAGATTTATTCGGCGACAAATCCGTTCGATTTCATGGAGCGGATTTCTCTCGAGAACAAGGACAACTTCTTTGAGAAGCGTGTTTCAACATATGCAAAGGCCGCTGTTGGTAAGAAGCGTGAGGAGATGGCGTTTGCTACGGATATGGCGTTTTAGACAATGCGATAAACCGCACAGGTCGATGTGTTCGACCAGGTCATAGGTACATTCACACCCAGCTCTATTTTTTCAAGGCGGGATGGATTTGGTTGGGCGAATTCACGCGAGCAAATTATAATACAGCCCTTCTTGCATTCGGCCTCCAATTTTCTGTAAATTTCCTCTTGAATCTTTTCATCGAAACAAAGATTCGAGAGAAAAATCCAGCAGGCGTCTCCGTAATTCACGGAGACATCTAGAAAACTCCCGTGTCTAATTTGAATTCTAGAGGTCACCTGTTTTGCCTTGAGCCTCTCAATTGCATGGTGCGCCTGGCGAACTCTATCGGGTACAATTTCAATTCCCTTCGACTGAATTTCAGGATGGAGAATTGCCATTCCTAAGACAAGCCGCCCAATTCCACAACCGAGATCGTAGAATGCTCTCTGAGTCTCTGGGAAATTCGTCAAGGGGGCGTGGTGCATGAATTTCTCTGAAAGATTCTTCATACCTACCTCCGCAACCTCTCCATATGTAGTTTTGTGTTCAGAAAGCCCTAGGGTTGATGCATTAAAGCCGCTGAGTCCCTGATAAATTTCTAGAAGGTCGTGGAGGCCGCGACGACCCTGTACTCTGAATGTCTTGGCAGCGCGCCTAGGGGTCTTGGCAGACCGTGTTCGTATACGTATCTGTTTTGTAGTTATCATTACCAATAGGGTTCATAATTTTATTTATTCTTTACCGCGAAGAAGCGCGGGAGCGCGGTAAATTTGATATAGAATTCGTCCCCAACAGAGCTTTAAGAATGCCTGTAACTCTCGCCGGATATGAGCGCGTAATGGTGAATGGAATCCCTGTCTGGAAGAATGCAGCGAATGAATACTATGCATACGAGCAAGATGTTGCCACGAACCCAATTTGTATCGGATCAGAGGCGAATGGCTTTACAGTGAACTGGGAGGAGTTCTATGTAACGCGATTGAATGAATATCGGGAAAGTCTGGCCGCGAGGATCCGCCTGTCACAAAAGAAGTGACAGGCGGAGCCAACAAAAAATGAGGGGGGCCGCCACCAACCCCACAAGTATGACGCCAGAAGATATTATAACTTACGGAAAGGCTGTAAGGCGACCAGTGACAATCGATAAAGCTGTCATTGCATATTTCCAAGAGAAGTTCGGAACAGTGGATCCCGAATACAAGGTTGGTTATGCAATGACATCCTTTATTTGGTTTTCAGTTGCTAAAAAGGTGGTTGAGGCTGCTGGAGAAATATATGAGTTGCCGCCAGAAGAGCTGGAAGCACTCAAGCGAGTCTATTTGAGATCTGGGGACTATATTGTGAAGGATTAAAAGAATATCTTAATCTTATCCTTCACAGGTGTTCTACAAACAAAGCAGGCTCCCGCATGGCGCTGAGAGCAGCTATGACAATAGGTGTGGCCGCAAGGATTCATACAGAAAACAACGGGTTCATTGAGACAGATTATACAAACCGGCTCATTTTCATTTGACTGCACTGTGCGGATCATCATAACGATATCACGAAGTGTTAAAAACTTGCGATAGGCCTCTATAAATGCCATATAGTCCTCCTTAATCTGATTTTTTTCAAAAATAGAGCCGAGATACTGCTCTGAGGCATTCAGAAGAGGAAAGTACTTTTCTGAGCTGGGGTCTAAGTCAAATAGGGCAGCAATCTTCCCTTGAAACTTATCAAAGGCTTCCATCTTCATCTTTAGCTGTGCCTCGCTTCTTAGAGCCTCGTTACCGGCCTCGCGATACTGGTCGAAGATTACTGTAACAGATTCGAAAAAGTCTTTTACGGGGGTCTCACCCTTGCGAGCAGCAAGTAAAAGGGCATTTATATCTGTCAGGTAATCATTACCAGATGCATCAAGAACGAGGTCACGAACCGTGGGGTGGTCCACTCTAAAAGAGATGTTGCCGAACTTTCTGAGAACAATCTCACCCTTGCCAAGTGTCGGGTGTGAATTAACAGTGAGTTGTAAAAAATCGAGAAGCTCTGAGTTTTTTTGGCTTAGGAAGCTGCGAATGCGCCGCTTCCACCCAGAGGGCGTTTCGATTGCTGCGGCCACCTTCTGCTTGATTTCGTCGGCATGCTTTGTAATAATTCCGTTTATTGCCGTAGTATAAGGAGTTGTCGAGCCGACACCGCCCACATCAAAAATGGCGGCGGCCGGTCTAAGATCCTCTGCGTCATCAAAATCGGCTGGTGAAAACTCTCCTGGTATTTGTGGATTATATGCCGACATTCCTATTTTGGGCCTTTTAGGAAAAAGAGTGGTTAAAAAGCGCCTAACCACGTTAGACTGTTCGGGAAAAATTGGAACTCTTAGATGCATCGAACTAGCATCAAATATGTACCCCTCAATGCCTCCACCCATTGCTTGCGGCATTTTAGGAGCAATTGCTGGACTATTTGGTGGAGGATTTACCCAGGGCTTCCCTGTTTTGGTCGGTGCTACTACAGGGGCCTCTGTTGGGTGTATTGCCTGTTTAATAGCCTGTAATCATACTCCTAAAGCACTCCCTGTAGCGCAAGTTGTAGAGCCAATAGTTATACAAAATGTATACTTAGTGGGTCAACCAAAGACGGCGGGCGCTTATTAGATATCATCAACATCAACATCTTCGGAATCAGATCCCGATTCCGATTTTTTAGTCTCATCGCGATCGAATTCAAAGCCAGTCTCCTCAATTGTATTCGCACTACCCACCGCGGCAAGGCGTGCACCATCGAGAACTTCAAGCTGTAGGAAAAGTTTCTGATTAATCCCCTCTTCCTTCTTGAGGCGCGTTAGACATTCATATGGATACTTAGCAATAATATCCCCTGTAAGATCCTCTAATTTTTTTAAAGACCCTAGCTCGAAATCACGGAGACTAATGAGAACAACATCGCCAATATCTACAAAAACACGTCCACGCATCTTACCACAAATGTGGCAAACACGCATCTTATTGTCATTACAGTAACAGAGAATATTACGATTTCCGAGGAGTTTTACAGCTCGGGCAATCTGTTGACCCTCCTGGCGTTCAATTGTGAAGGCACTCAGGTCAACGTCCCCCTCCTTCGCCTTACGCTTGTACTGTTTACCACCCTTGATGTTCTTAGGCATTCTTATATATGTAACAAGAAAAAGGTTTAGACCTATGATATGTATGCCCCGAATTGCTCCTGTTCCTGGTCCCCACCTAGTTGCTCTATAGACTGAGTGCGAGGAACAGCATCTATATCGCTATAATCACCATTTTTGGGAAGGCTCGTCTTAGCTCCACCATAGTCTCCACTCTCGAGATTGCCTCCACGCTGTCGCCGCTGTCTGCGACTCTTGCGAGTCTTGCGACTCTTGCGAGTCTTCCGTTTTAGAACTTTGCGAACCATGCTACTTAGTCTTAATCTTTTTAAGAGTTGCCAGCCTTGCCTTACAATGCTCCTGTGTCCGCCGCTCCATTCTAACCGCAACCTGCTTCCAATCAGAATACATATTTACAAGCTCCTTCAGCTGCTCGTCTTCCGCCTTCGTCCAAGGAATCAAGACAAGAACAAGCTTCTTACCAATAGACTTCAAGAATTCAACAAGCCGCCCCTTATTCTCATGGTAGTCCCGCTCATCGAGCCGTCCCTTTTCCTGACAGGCCATTGGTACAATCTTGTTCGCGATTAGCATCGCGCTGAAGGCCTTCTCAGAGTCCGAGACGAATACTAGCATACTATCGGGAGCATCATAGATAAGTTTCTCTTCCACTAAAGCACTATCAGATGCCCTGAAGGCTCTCAGCTCCGACTTCTTACAGCCTCTAACACTGTGTCCGTAAACCGAGCAGAGGTTACAGTAGAGACTCTTGGCAAGAATACAGGGGTCACTGCCATGAGCCCGTGCATTTTTTCCAAGAATACTACGACAAGTGTCACACATACACGTGGATGCATGTGGGGCAGGCCGCTCAATTTTTAAATAATTCTCACCGTGGAGTACTTAACTTCAGTACGAGACTGTCACATCTTTTCCCAAAGCAAATCCGCATTTGTTGGCCTCTCCTGCCGTCATTTCGATGGCATACTTTACGAGATTCAAAGACGAATAAGAGGGACAATCATCTCGACTTTCACAGGGCGCTGCATTATAGGTAATATTAACAACTGTAAAAGTTTCATCGAGCCAGACGATGTCTAGAGCGAACTTCATATCTGGCATCCACATACTCTGATATGAAAGAGTGTCGAATATAAAAAGGAATCCTGTGGCTGGAGCTAGCTTTGGATGGCCTGATAGGCCCTTTTTTCTAGCCGCAGGAGAAACCACCGCTGTTACATTAAATGGTGTAGCCCGGCCTTGAACTTTTAACTTGTATATATCACCGTCTTTTACGCTCATTCTCTATTAGATGCCCTGTTTTGATTTAAGTGGATTTGGACCTATACCACAGGGATTGAAACTTAAATATGAAACGGCGTGGGGGGTTTATGAAAAAATACAGTACTATAACATAAACGTAAGTACCTTATATTCACAAGGTGATATGTCAAAATCGTACTGGCAGTATAGCACTGGAGAAGAAAGGGCGAATTTTGATTTAGGATTGTCACTGCATGTTCGAAGATATCCGACGAGTAATTGGGTGCCTGTTACTAGCTAAAATAGAATCCACCTATAGAAATGCCAGGTGATAATACACGCAATTGTATAGTTGATGTATCAGAAGCCTTTGTTTTTGAGAGTCCCGCGTTCCAAAGTGCATGTAATATGATTTATCAGTTCAAGAAAAATACTGATAAACTAAATAATTCTACAAAAACCGGCAAAGTCTATAGATTCAAGAGTGATTTTGAGCGCATGCAGTATCTGCTAGGACTCTACGGACAGACATCTACTGGTAACGCTTAAACCAAACTCACATATACTCTATAGAGTATATGCCAGGTTCAACAGATATTAGTTTTACGAAACAGCTAAAGGTGCAGGACGGTGAACCAGTCGTGATGGCGCCCCCCATGACAGATCAGCAGGAGCTTCAGAGCCTCAAGGAGATTATTATCTCTTGGCGACAAATCGAGGGCGAAGTCTCGGATCTTAAGGAGCAGATGCGTGAAAAGAAGAAGAAGCAGAGCACTCTAGAGGAGATGATTCTTCGTATCATGAAGAAGCACAGTCTTGGTGCGCTTGACCTTAAAGGCTCAGGCGGGCGTCTTCTTTATCGTCGCCAGACAACTAAGGGAACGCTAAATGTCAAATCAATCACTGAAATGCTCGCGCAGCATCTGAAGTCAGAGACGGCTGCTGCAGAGGCTATCAAGTTTATTAACGAGCACCGCGGGGCAAAGGTACGAGAGAGTATCCAGTACGAAAAAGAATAAGAATATACAGATACAATGCCTAACGTTCTTAACGCCGCTGTTAAAGCTGGAGTAGAAGGCTTTCTTGACACCGGTAACGCGGAGCACCGTCGCCGCGCCTACGTTGATTTTACGACGATGATTCTCGTTTTCATCATAACCCTCGTGATTCTTGGCTTTGTTGGCAAGTTCCTCTGGAATGGTGTAATCGTGGATCTCTTCTCATTTGCTAAGCCTGCCCGGTCAGTTTGGCAAATTTTGGGGCTGATGATTTTCGTCGGCTTGCTTATACCTTAGAGGGTTCACCTGCAGCCTCCTTACCGGCATGTGCTAAAAATAAATATCCCTTTGGGGTACCGTCTAGTACTTAACTTCAGTACTAGACGGTACCAGGTTCGCACAGCTTCCTCGACTTCCTGACCGAGAGTGAGTAGTGGCGCAACCTTTGGCATCTTTTTCCTATCGAACTTTACTTGAGGATTTGGAGTCCATTCTAACTTAGAAACGACTCCATCTTCAGTGATTTGTATATAGGGCATTTGAATCTCGTTAAAATATTAACTCGATTCAAATTTATAATTAATAATATCCCTTGTACTCCCCTGCATGCGCTGTACCAGTTGCCTCGCGACCTTGGACCATCCGGGGACCATCTTCACCAGCAATTGTAATTGGACCCTTGAGACAAATCGTCATTAAAGTGTCTGTTATATCAGCCATGAGTTCTGAAAAAAGGGCTCTAACATCCTTCTCTTCGTCGTCTAAGTTGTAAGACGTGCAGAGGCGGCGGACAAGCATATCACCACGCTTAGACCACTTATCTAGAGATATCTCGAGATCACGTTTAGGAACCGTCTTGGCGAAGCAGCGAGCAACTGTCTCAGATGATGGTTCAATGTCCTGAGATGTAACGTACTGGCTATTCTTAGTTGCATTTACGAGGCTTCCAGGAGCAAGGAGGTCTTGCTTTACGCAAGCCAACTTTCCTAGGAGCTGCTTTAGTTCAAGAAGGTCATCGGCACCAGTCTCAGTCGTCGAGGCCTTCGCTGAAATTATAGAGTAAATGCGGGTGGCCTCAATACTTTTGCTTCCACACGTTATCTCTGAGACCCCGTTTACTGGTCCAGCAAAGCCCTCATAGTATGGCCTGGGTTGCGTATTTGATCCGGACCATAACGAATACGAAATGAATACTGCTACAAGAGAAATTACCAGCGCAAAAAATATATAGGATATATCTTGCGAAACATGTAGCTTAGGAAGCTCCGCCATCTAACGTTTAGTACTTATTTTTCTTGTTGATTTTACAGTTGATTGACGCTTTACTCGTAGAGTTCTTTTTCTTAGGGCAGAAGCAATAGTTTCCCTTGGAGGCTCAGGTTGTGCGATTACCTCGGATTGTGCGATTACCTCGGGTGGCGCGATGACCTCAGGTTGTGCGATTACCTCGGATTGTGCGATTACCTCGGGTGGCGCGATGACCTCAGGTGGCGTAACAACCTCTGGCTCTGGGGCAGCTGTAGAAATCCTGTTATGCTTTTCAAGAATTAGTTGCATAATCGTAAAAATTCTATCAGTTGGAAATGAATCCGCAGAATCATTTACACCTGGATAAATTGAGTACTCCTGACGACCTTCTAGCCACTTTTCCAGAATCGCGGTGATTTTCTCATCTAAGAAATACGAAAGGGCATCCTGTTCGTCGTCATTATCCTCTTGAATTGCGTTGTCTAACTTATCAACAATAAACATAAAATAGGCATTCAACTCTTCAAGAATATCGACTCTGTCACCAACGTTAGAGGGATTTAGCCAAACCACTGCAAAGTCCTTCAAGCCATCTGGAGCGAATTCACGGACCAGGTCAATATGATTATCCCACACATAATCTTGCATTGATGCTGTCGCCTCGCTTGACATCAAATAGTGAATGGCCCATCTGCGAAAAGACCAGATAAGGGTTTGAAAAATAAGAAGAGACCACGGGTCGCCTCTTACTCTTTGTAATAGGTTTGTTAAAGACTCTTCGAAAAGAGGGTCCATCTAATGGAGGAACGTGTCAGTCCTTTAGCCGTAAATCAAATAGGGCTGCGGATTGGAGACGCGTTCAGGGTTTTCTTCAAATTCCATTTTTTCAAGGGGGAAGGTGGAAAGGTCGAGTCCCGCTGCTGCAACGAGTTCCTGAACCTTCTTCTTCAGTTGTAGGATTCTGAGAATTGCGTCGTCGCAGCTTAGAAATTTATCAGAGGTGCAGATAGTGTCATCAACCTCTAATCCCAGAATATACTGTCCCTTATCGGTGTATTTGAATAAGAGGCCGGTTGGCTTGATAAGTTCCACAATATTAAAGTGGTCCTCTAGTCCAAAGAAGCCGCAGGCGGTCGTGTAAGAAATCGGATAGCCAACATAAAGTACCATTTTTGTTGACTATTTGTATGTAGCGTAAATTCAAATTTTTAATTTTTCACACCTTCCCAATCAGCTTATACTTATCCTGCTTTGTCGCATTATTGAAAAGGCGAGCCGAAAGCTGAACGTTCAACTCATCATTCTGCTCGCGGCAATCATATTGTCCCAGGTTCATAAGTACTTTCGGAAAAGATGCCTCAGCCAAGACCCGCTGATCCACATTTCTAATACGAGGTGCCATTACTCGTGAGTTATACATGTCGCCCTCTGAATCTGGGAGATACTGGTCGGCGTCACAGGTGCCTAGAGGCCTATCCAGACCACGGAGCTTAGACTCGTTATCGACGGCTTGGCTGTAACGATTCGCAGGACCACGGGGTCCATCACCACCACTTGACGACAAAACCACATTTTCAGGTACATTTGGACCAGGACCATTTTCACCAGTTGTCACATAGTCTAAGCAAATCTTCGCCCATGGGCGAGGGTCTAGCGCCTGAGCTACATACTCAGTCGGGAGAGTCCGCTGTATTATTGCAGTGGGGTCCCAGTGGGTCTTAAGGCAAACTGGCGGAAAAAAGGGGCGCGGGCCCTCAGGCTTAATATCCGAAGGACTCACGAGAGACCCTAGTTCTCTTGGGTAGTTTGGGGGACCATTTACCTGCATTTCTTATTTAGAGGGGGCAATTAAAACCGGCTTTGCACCCTTCGTTAACATCGCCGATTCCGTTATCTGTATAACAGCATTCCATTCACAGTTAGAGTTATCCACAATTGTTCCATCGACCTGAACCAGCTGAAAGGTGAATTTGTCTAGTCTTGCCAGAGGGTTGGTAAAACTAATCGGGTTTGAAATGAGTGTCTGTGCGTAACTTCCAAAGTTCGCCAACATTAGTTTTCCATAAAAGGCCTTCGTCGTTCCAGTAGAATCGTGCGATTTAGAAAGATTTTCTTGCGATACAATATCCATGCGATTCATATCAAATTGAGGATTTATTACAACATTTAGGAAGTCATCCAAAATCTTAAAAAAGGATGTACCCTTCTGGATGGTATCATATTCAGTATCTGCCTTTGGAAATCCGAGATTCCACCCTAGACCCCACTCCTCAATCATATTTAAATACTCTGGTAACAAGGGAGTCTTCCAGAGAATTGAAAAGCGCAAGGGGTCTGTGTAGCGAAGACGATTTTGTGCGTACGAGGGTATAATGTATTGTAGGTCGGTTTTTACGAAGTTGATAACACTTGTATTAATACCTGCTTGAATCGTACTTGTTAGAATTGTCTGTGTAGAATACTGTGTATATAAAAGTCGCATACGACTATAATAGTCTCCAAATCCGGTTACACTCGAAATATTAGACCCAGCGTATCCTTGAATAACATTCGCCCCAAAGGTCTTACCATTTGAATCAATCACGAAGTTTGAATCAAACCCTAAAATCGTGTTCTGATACTTCTTGTCCCAGTAGTATGTGTAAAGGTAGTCGCTCGTCGTAGACACATATTTCGCAGTGCTGATTTCACCCGATAAATCTGCAGGTGTAATGTAGCCAAATGTATATTTGTTTGGGGCACTCACGCGCAGCATGACCTGTGATTTTTCAGTGGGCGAATAGCCGCGAAGACTCATATAGTAGAAATCATCAGATGCGCGATTATCCTTTAGAGGTATAGCATAGTCATATGCATTAAAATAGAATCCACTGTACGCAAAATCACCTGCGTTAAAGTTGGCGGGCGACTCCAGCCCCCACTTTCCACTAGTATCGGCAGTAAGATTATTGGAGTTATCATAAACGGCCACTGAGGTGTGAGGATATTCAGGATATGTTAGTCCAGAAAGGTCTTTGAAACTGTCGAAGTTCTTCGAGATCTGGTGAAAGACAATACGATTTACCGGATAAAAGACTTGCCACATCTGTTGAACTTTCTTGGGGGCATCCACCTTATCGAACCGGTTACCATATAGGGTGTTTCCAATAAGAGCCCATGATGCACCATTTGCACCAGAATGTAGTCCTGTTGGTGTCGATACGAAATTATATACGGATGATATAATCTTGGGTATATCGGACCCCACCGTAAACGTCGGCTCGAAAAACTGTGTCGGCGAGGCAGGGCTTAACATAAAAATGTGGTCTTTTGCAATATCGCGCACGACAATAGGACTCGTAAAAGTTGAGGGTGATGTAGTGGCAAAGGAATAATCCGTTATATTTGCGTACGAGGCCGTCCCACCACTATAGGGAGAATATGTGGCGGTATAGAGTCCTCCCCCCGTGCCGACTGCATTAGGATTTACATAGGCAATATCACCAACGCCATTTCTATTTGGGAACATCCAGAATCGCCCATTTATTTCTTTCGGTGATTGGCCGATATCAAAATGTTTAACAGTCGGATCCGATGTTCTAACCGTTGTAATTGAGGAGGCACCCTGATAGGGTCTCGAAACTATAGAGGGCACTCCTGTTGCAATATTTTTAATAGAAAATGTGTAGCCACCTATATTATTGTAAATAGCCTTGATAAGTTGAAAACTAGACTGGAAATCAACCGGTGCAATCTCAGAATAAGTTGTCTTTATAGACCCAGATCTTGGCTCTAGTGTTCGTACATACAAAAAGCTAGATGGAGAAGCATTTGAAAGGCCGAAAAAGGCAATATTGCTCTCGTTAGCCGCGGTGCCAATATAGTTTATATTTGAGGATGTTGGGAATACCTGGTCTAGGGTGAATTCATATCTCTCCCTAAACGACCGTATAGAAGTTGCTGTATCATATGAAAATACACGATATACCGAGTCTTTTAAGAGCATATATCCAGAGCAGTCGGCAATTACCTCTGATGGATTATATGTGAAAGGGTTCCACTCACTATATGGCATTTCAATCGTATTAATTGGATAAGACTTTGCGTAGAAAATGAGAGATGTGCCAATAGGCATAGACTGCTCGTACTTACTCTGCGAAACAGTGAACCCTGATGGAGGTCCATATATCGAATTCGCTCCTGGAAGTGGGTTACCAGGCAGGAGAATTCCCTGGCCTCCTGGAGGAGCCTTTGGACCCTCAGGAGAGGGAGCCGAATTTGTCACATTAATTTGCGAGTACTTTGGATACGGTACTGCTGACCCTACAAGCCCGTAATAGTAAATGGGGTTTGAAAGGCCATCAAAGGGTACCGCAACATAATAGGCATTTACATCGAAGTTGTATTCGTAGGCACTCTGCGAATATCCATATAGGTAGGAATTCGACCCTGTCTGGAACTTACTGCTACGCGTGAAATTATAGAAGGTTCCACCGACTAAGTCGTATCCAAAATTAAGGTTTGAGCTATTATATGTGATAGACGACTGGAAACCGAGAACAGCAAGCGCATTATTAAGTGAAAAATTCCCCAGTGGTTGATTTGACGTTACAGAGGCAGGGAAAATGCCGATATTTTTGATAGAAAGATTAGGGTCAAGGGCAGGGTTCGAGACCGTAAAAATGCTTTTAAACATAAAGGTGTCTATGTCCCAGAGGCCCTGATCTGGGACAAAGCCAATACCCATGACACCCTCAGAGAGATTCAGAAGATTAGAGGTTCCAAGATATAGATTGCCACCGACATCGAGACGGTTAGTATATTTATAGCCACTTATTGTTGAATTCACAGGGTAGGTAGCGCAGTAAGGGGGTATTGCATTATAGGCAATCGAATTAGAATCAAAAAGCAGCTGATTTTCTGCCGGCGGTATGAATGTATTTCCATACCACTGTACTATACTTGCTTGACGGAAGTTTATAATGCTTGGTGCATAGACTCCAGTTCCATAGGGCTGAAGAATTGCATTGGTGGCGCCGCTGTATAAATACGTCTGTGAAGAAGTATTGTATGGACTCTTTGCTTGGAAAACATATCCATTTCCAGGGTCGATACGTAAAAATGAGGTGGGAACTGCATTACTCTGCGCGACATTTGAAATGAAGCCAACGTAATTTGTTAAATCCGTTGATACACCGCGTGTGTCGTAACCCATGAGAGTCTGAACGAATGTCAGCGAACTGCTAGCCGGATCAACCGAATATGGTGCATAGAGTGTACTTTGAATAGAGAGTCGGATAAAGGCAGGGTCCGCTTCCTTAGCGTAATTAAAGTTTGATAGGTTCGACATTGGGTCCGCATTAGGATTAAATCCGGTTAAGTCATTTGTCAGTGCAGTGTATGTCGTTGAAGGGAAACTTAGAACGAGTCTGTAGTTTTCAGTAGCGAATGATAGGCTCTGTGAACGTGCTAGAACGTAATAGCGTTTATTAGAGTAAGCAGTGAAGTTCATAGCCAGAGTTGATGCATCCGTGTAGGAACTCACCGCCTGTAGATAGTTGAGAGGGTTTTCATTACGATTTCCTGATATATCAGCCATAAAGGCCCCGCGGTCCTGGTAGAGGAACATGACTAAATCGGATGAAAAGTAGTTAGAAGTGCTATTATGGGCTAGAGTTAGTTGCATGGGATATTTATAGGCCGGCGCATTACACGTGAGGTAGTCTGGTGGATATGGCGTATAAAATTCATAGAAGTTGCGGGATTCCAAAATAGATAGGGTGTCTGTGCGAAGACCCCATAGGGCCAGTGAAGATACATATGAAATGCCAAATGAATTTGTAACAGATTGAGTAGAAAATCCTGGGATTTTCATTATATCATTCGAAGTAAAATCAGTTGTGAATACGTCCATATTATAGTTGGCAGTGTTCTCGATAAAACAATAGCTGTTATCAAAAATCATCTGATGACTCAGATCGTATGCCTGCGCATTATAGAGTGGGTATCTGTATTTCGTAGGGCGCGGAAGAGTCTCCACTTTCAGCGTCTGTCTCACTGGACTTTTGAAACGAAGGACGGTGTATTTGGCCGCTTCAATAGGTAAAATAATATCTGCAGAATGAGTTCGGCGATTTGTATAGAGATTTCCAATTGTAGTCGTGTTCGGATTATTCGAGTCGAGTATATTTGGCTGAACGATTTGGTTCAAGTAATCTTGGTCGTCAAGGTCAAGGTTCCAGGTGTTTAGATTAATAGCTTCTGCACCGCTCTCACCAGGTAGAACTGGGTTCATATAGGCAATCGTACCTGATAGGTCTGTCATACGATTCCAATAATATTTGGGAGCGACTCTGAATTTCTGTAGGATATCTTGTCTGATTTCCTGCACGGTATTAGTATTGTTTAGAGTGTCGTTAAGATTGTAACTAATTCCAACGGCATTTAGGGCGTCGCGCAAGGGTAGGGTCAGAAATGGATTTGCCAGATAATCAATACTAAAGGTATTATACGAGACGCCGAAATAGATGGCGAGATATTTTTGATATTGACTCAACATATCATTTATGATGGCAAACAATATGGTATTTTGGGAACTATACGTATTGTACTGAGCTGCTGTAATATTATATAGGTTTAGCTGCTCTGCGGTGAATTGAGACTGCTTGTAGTTGATTAAATTTACGAGGCTAGTATTTAGAGATGGACTCTGAATAATTGTCCGATTCGACTGCGTTTGGTAAAGTGCAACGTACTTATTGATTAAGTTGTATCGAAATGTGTGTTTCAGACGGTAATCGTCGAGATTCCCAATATTATTGTTGATAAGCTCTAGAATTACGGCGTCAAAAAGGCCCTGATAGGTATTAAGAATACGTGAACGAACAGTTTCACCGAACTCAAGGGTACTCGTTACTAAAGTGTAATTCATTGTACTCGAATTATAGTTATCATCAAGTACAATTTCCTTCAGAACAGGATAGTAATATGCTATTTTTATATTATCAATTGTATATTTTGCAAGATTTGCATACTGCTGGTCGAAGTACTTCGATATAATAAGAGCCATCGTAGGTGAAGGAATATATGTATCAAGAACGGAGTCGTAATAATTATCACCAGGAAAGTTGAAGTTTAGTGATGTGTCGCCAGTTACAGCGAACTTTTTAGCGAAGTCGTTGAATCCACCAGGGTAATCGTAAAAAATTGGCGTATAGTTCAGCTGAATATTCAGCTCTGAAATCAGACCATTAATGTCATAAGAGCCTTCACGTAAATAACTTGTAATATTTTGATTAACTGTTTGACCTTGTTCTACTGTTGTGCGTCCGAATTCGTTGATAGTTATATCGGTATTATGTTTCGGCGGTCTAAAATAATAAAAGGCTGATAGGAGTTTAATTTGAAGTATGCTAAATCCAGTAACCTGTGAATAGGTCCGGGGTAGTCTTAATGTAAGATTTGTAGGTTGTGGATATGCCTGTCGGTCTCTATTACGACTATCAACCATCACAACATTTGTCATCGAGGCGGACGATGATTCGAGAAGATTTCCTGACGGATCGGCGGCTATCTGTATATTATTAAAAGTGGGAAAGCCATTTGGTACATCATACGGGTAGCCGATTACTGGAGGAGGTGGATCAATTGCTTCATTAACATTTGGATCGAGTGATGTATTTGCCGCTAGCTTAGCAGCAAATAATGCAAGATCTGCAAAACCTTCCATGGATTTCGAGGAGCTTGATGAACCCGATGAGCTATCAGAGTCAGAGTCAGAGTCAGAGTCAGAGTCTGATTCTGAAAAATATGATTTATATAATGGTCTCTCCATCGTCTTCTACAAAAGAGCAACGTTATCTTAGGCCTTAGATAGGATTATTAAAGTACGTTTCCACAATTTCGCCGTGTAATTTTAAGGAACTCTTTTTAAAGATTGGCTTCTTTTTCCACGACCGAGTCTGAAAGTCCTTCAGTTTAAGTTTTATCCAATCTAGATTAGACATACGCCCTTTATCGGCTTCATATTGCTTAATACATACATCAATAGATTCAATTGGGTTCTCATTTGGATAGATTGTCATTTGCCATATTTTTTTCAGATACACGTGGATGGCTGGAAGACGAGCAATCTCATACCGATCATCATTATATTGTATGCTATCAAAGTGCCTTTCTGTAAAGCGGAGACCATTGGTCTCACAGAATTTGAGAATATCTTCAGGTGGCTCAATATAATCTCCTGTCACATAGACTACGTGAATAGGGATTGTATTTGGTTCATTGCTAATTGGTGATGACATGGTTAGTATACTCTTGCTGCCATGTGGCATTAAATTTTTGTACCGTCTAGTACTGAAGTTAAGTACTCCCCATAACCAAAGCCACTCCGTGGCTTTGTATCATGGGGAGCACTTAACTTCTC
>Ga0114960_10000601_pt1 | contig 30247 bp, 25 predicted proteins | sample C_130625_MF_Meta_FD_92637 | JGI IMG/M metagenome (GOLD analysis project Ga0114960, IMG submission 92637) | Freshwater microbial communities from Lake Croche, Canada to study carbon cycling - C_130625_MF_MetaG | ecosystem: Environmental > Aquatic > Freshwater > Lake | place: Lake Croche, Canada... | reverse complement strand
TTCTGCATCGCGTGCGGTGTCGAGATGCCCGTCGGCTCAAAGTTCTGCCCGTCGTGTGGCGAAAGCCAAACGCCTGCAGCGCAAGCACCTGAAGAGCCCGAAGCAGAAGCATGACCAACGTGTCCGATTCCCTTCGTCTCTTCGCGTCTGAAAACGCTCTTGAATTCGCCGCCCTTCTGGGCCGCGCCGGTGGCGGGACTGGTGGCGGAAGTTTCGGCGGCGGTGGAAGTAGCGGGGGAAGCGGAGGCAGTTTCTTCGGCGGAAGCGGTGGTGGCGTAGGCGGCGGTGCTGGTCTTGCTGTTCTCTTCTTCGGTGGATTCGGCATGTGGGTCGTGTTCATGATCATCCGCATGCTCATTCGCCGAAGCCAAGGCGGCGGCATTTCAACTAGTGGCGTTGCCTCAACGCTTCCAATGGGCATGGCTCCTTCCGCGATGGGCGAAACATTTGGTGGCGGCGAAACCGCACGAGCTTCTACAGCGATCGAACTCACTGCAGGTATCGACGAGATCAAAGCGCACGATCCCGCGTTCGATCCCGACGCACTCATCACGGGCCTGCAGGCATCGTTCTATGTCGTGCAACAAGGTTGGAGCGAACGACGACCCGACCTCACTCGCTCGGTCATGGCCGATGCAATCTGGAACGCGCATCGCATGCAGATCGATGGCTACACGCGTTCAAAGCAGACCAACCTCATGGATGGTCTCGCAATCCAATACGCGAATCTGGTCGCAGCATCTTGCGATGGCCACCACGACAGCATCGTCATTCGATTCTTTGTCGAGTCGGCCGACTACGTCGTGAGCGACGAAAACGGCAAAGTCGTACGCGGTCACAAGAACATGGAACCCTGGTGCGAGGACTGGGTCTACCAACGTTCCGCTCGGGCCAAGACCAACCCCGAGGGCGGCCTGCTGCAACGCAAGTGCCCCAACTGTGGCGCGCCCCTCGACGTGGAGGACACCGGTGCCTGCAAGTTCTGCCGAGCCCCCATCATGGGTGGCGATCAGGACTGGGTCCTTGTGCGCATCGACCAACTCCCCTCTTGGGAATGGGCGATGTCGAACATCCCTCGCTGAGTCCATCTCAAGCACTCATCCATCAAACATCACAGGTCTGTCCGCAATTAGCCTGTCGTCATGACAACCGAATCGAACGCCCGTGAGGCAGCCATAAAGCGGATCCACCAGAAGAAGGCGTTCCAGTGGATAATTGCCTCCTTCGCCATCATCAACGTCTTCCTCTGGACCATCTGGGCGGTCTCCGATACCAACAAATCCGGTTTCCCCTGGCCCGCTTGGGTAACCCTCGGGTGCGGATTCAGTCTCGCCATCACCGCGTGGAACACCTACGGGCGCAAACCCATCACCGAGGCCGATGTTCAGCGCGAACTGGCCAAGTCAAAAAACATCGTTGAGAGCGGTTCTGACTGATCAATCTGCACTCAGAACTGCAGTTGGCAGACCCCTCCCCCCTCGCGACTACGGTGTATCCCTCTTGGGGCTGTAGCTCAGTTGGCTAGAGCACCTGCTTTGCAAGCAGGGGGTCGTGGGTTCGATTCCCATCAGCTCCACCACTCACTTGGGAAGGCCTCGCCACTCGGCGGGGCCTTCCCTGTTAGCCGGCGCTAGCAGGAAAGGCCGCATGACGTTTCTGAGGACGGTCGGGATCTACCGACGAGCCTGAACCTGCACCACTAGCGTTTCGGCCCATGAAGCTTCATCGCTGGCCAAAGGCAACTGTCGATTCCAACCGTCCGGTTCCGACGCCTCCAACGGGAAAGCAACTCGGTGGGCTCGGTCGCCTTGGTCGGTTTGTTTCGAAGCATCACCGCTGGGTGGCGTTGCTGTGGCTCGTGATCATCGTCGCGGCCGGCTATCTCAACGTTGCATTCGCCGGAAAGACCTCGGACAGTTTCAGCGTGCCTGGCACAAACTCGCAAGCGGCCTATGACCTTCTCAATGAGAAGTTCCCATCACAAAATGCCGCAACTGCCAATCTCGTGTTCTGGGTCCCTCAAGGCCAAGTACTGACGTCTCCACAGAACGCAGCAGCTGTCGCCAGCGTCGTGAAGGCCGTGCAAGGCGTCAATGGCGTTGCGCCAAACGGGGTTTTTGATCCGATCCTTGCCGGCGCGAAAGCGGTGAATCTCGGACTCGGGAACATTCCCACATTCCTCTCACCCGATAGCCAGATTGCGTACACAAGCGTCACGTTCTCCGACACCGTCATTGTGTTGATGAATCAGTTCCCACCCAACGGTGAAAAGATCGCAACCACTTACCCAAATCCGTACAACGAGTTGCAGACCGCCATCAACGGCGTCAACGCTGGCGATGTTCAGGTGAAAATCGGCGGCACCATCGCAGACACATGGAACCAGCCTGTTTCTTGGTGGGGTTCGCACGCCGACGAAGTTGGTCTCGGTCTTGGCGCAATTCTTCTTCTCGTTGCATTCGGATCTGTCTTCGGAATGGCGATCCCAATTTCGACTGCACTCTTCGGCGCAATCACAGCTGGTGGACTCGTGTTGTTGCTCGCCGACTTTGTCACAGTGTCATCAGCTGCACCCAAGGTGACGTTGATGATCGCGATCGGCGTCGGACTTGATTATTCGCTTCTCATCGTCACTCGCTATCGACAGTTCCTAAAGGACGGGTACCAAGTCAACGACGCCGTCGGCATGGCTCTCGCTACAGCGGGCAAAGCGGCAATGTTCGCTGGCATCACCGTGGCCATCGCACTCCTCGGCCTGCTACTCGTACCCATCCCGCTCGTACGCACACTCGGCGTTGCCGCTGCAATCGGCGTGGGAGTGATGATCCTCGCTGCACTCACATTGCTTCCGGCTCTCCTCGGCTTGGCCGGTCACAAGATCGACAGTTTCCGATTCCCCTTTTCATTTAAAGACACCAGCGCCAATCCTGAATCAAGTTTTTGGGGCAAGTTCGCGACACATATGTCAAAGCGACCATGGGCAGCGCTCATCATCGGAACCGTTGTTCTCCTCACTTTCGCCATCCCATTCCTCAGCATCGACTTCGGCATGCCCGACGATTCGTCGATGCCCACGAACCTTTCGCAGCAGCAAGCATTCGTGCTGATGAACGAAGGCTTCGGCCAAGGCGTCAACGCTCCCCTCATCGTCGTTGCCTCAGTTCCCGGCGCAACCGCGGCAACGCTTCCAGCAACACTGCAACCGCTCACCACCGAACTCGGTGTTGGTAAACCCTCGGGCACTGTTCCCGGCGTGCAGTACGCCGTTGGCCCCATCCCCAATGCTGCAGGCGACGCTGCGATTTATCAGGTCATACCGTCGAGCGGCCCGAACTCAAATCAAACCCAAACGTTGGTTTCAAACCTTCGGAAAGGGATTAACGCGGAGACTGCCGGCGCGAACATTGAGGCCTACGTTGGCGGCACGACCGCAACGCTGATTGACCTCACCGCACTTGTCGTCAAGTACCTGCCCTACGTGGTCGGCGCTGTAGTGCTTGGTGCCTTTATCTTGCTGCTGATGGTGTTCCGCTCAATTCTCGTGCCTCTCAAGGCCGCGCTTATGAATCTCATCTCCATCGCTGCCGCCTACGGCATTGTCGTTGCGGTGTTCCAGTGGGGTTGGGCGAAGAGCTTGGTGGGTCTGCACACAACCATTCCCATCGTGTCGTTTGTGCCACTCATCATGTTCGTGATCCTTTTCGGACTCTCGATGGATTACGAAGTGTTCCTTATGTCTCGTATCCGTGAGGAATGGGACACCTACCACGAGCCTCGTAAGTCAGTTGTGCTTGGCGTCGCCAACACCGCACGAGTCATCACGACCGCAGCGCTCATCATGATTGCGGTGTTCTTCTCTTTCGTCACGATTCAGAACCCCACTGTGCAGGTGCTCGGTTTCGGTATGGCCGTCGCCGTACTGCTCGACTCGACCATTGTTCGCATGGTGTTGGTCCCCGCCATCATGGAACTGTTCGGCAAAGCCGCCTGGTGGTTCCCCAAGTGGCTTGAATGGCTGCCGAAGCTCAATATCGAAGGCTCGCCCGAACTCCTCAATGCCGAGAAAGCCAACGAAGCAGCAATGGCGTCGGCAAAGATCTCTGATTAAGCGACCGACATCGCGCAGTACGCGAAATGGCCCACCGCACACGCGGTGGGCCATTGTCGTTTTCGAAATCAGTTGCTGAAAATCAGTGAATGATCACGCCACGGATGTTCTTGCCATCACGCATGTCCTGATAGCCCTCGTTGATCTGATCGAGCGTGTAAGTGCGCGTGATCATTCCGTCGAGGTCGAGCTGACCCTTGCGGTAAAGCTCAGCAAGGCGAGGAATGTCGGCACGAGGGTTGGCAGAGCCGAACAACGATCCCACGACCTGCTTCTCGCTCAAGGTGAGATCAATCATTGGAATGTTGTTGCTGGCTTCCATCCAGGGATGGATGTTCGTAACGACAACACGACCGCGCTTTGAGGTCAGAGCCATGATTGACGCCATCATGTCGCCGCTACCAACGCCCATCGTGCAGATGACTTTGTTGCAGCCACGGCCCCACGTTTCGGCCATGATCAGCTCAAGCGCTTCTTCAACTGAAGCCGACGTATGAGTCGCACCGAACTTCTGCGCCGACTCACGCTTGAACTCCACCGGATCAATAGCGAAGATTCGCTCGGCACCGGCAAGTTTTGCGCCCATCACTGCGGCAGAACCAAGCCCGCCGACACCAATAACAGCGACGTTGTCACCGGGCTTCACTTCAGCGGCATAGACCGAAGATCCCCAACCAGTCGTGGCGCCGCAGCCGAGGAGCACAATCTTTTCGAGCGGAAGGTCGGGCAGCACCTTCACGGCCGACCACTCGTGAACAACCGAGTGTGTTGCGAAGGTTCCGAGTCCAGCCATGATGAGCGCGTCTTGGCCCTTCACGTGAATGCGAGACGTGCCGTCGAGCATGTAACCACTCATGACCTGCGCACCGTTGTAGCAAAGGTTCGAGTGCCCATCAGCACACGACGGACACTGTCCGCACACTGCAACAAATGAGTACACGACATGATCACCGGGAACTACGCCGCGGACATCGGGTCCAACGGCTTCGACAATTCCTGCGCCTTCGTGCCCAGCGATCCAGGGATAGCCACCGTGGGGCATATCACCAGTGATGAAGTGCTCATCGGAATGACACAGGCCCGACGCGACGTTACGCACGAGCATCTCAGCGCCCTTGGGCTCGTCGATCTCGACGTCTTCGACCGACCAACCGGTGTCCTCAGGACCCCACATCATTGCTGCACGTGCCTTCATGTCAACTCCTTCGATTGATTGCGAATTGTTTGATCAGGACTCAGGCGGGACGACGAACCGTGAGTGACTTGCAGTTGTCGTACATGATCAGTTGCTGTTGATCAGCGCTGAAACCAGCTTCGGTGAGGTCGGTGATGAACGTGAACGGATCAGCCATGCCCTCGGTGTGCGGCCAGTCAGAACCCAACATCAGTCGATCGGCACCAAGCGTGTCGCGAAGAAGATCAAGGTCGTCTTCGTAGAACGGTGACACCCACACGTTCCGCTTGAATTGTTCGACCGGATTGTTTTTGAACATTGATGGAGTCTGTCCGTAGATCTTGCCGAAACGCTTGAGAAGCGGACGCACCCAGTTCGCACCGGTTTCCACCGTGGCGAATCGAATGTTCGGGAAACGGTCCATAAGCCCGTGAAGAATGAGCGCCGCAAAAGTGTCGGCAACCGCGTCGTGCGAGAGCGCCTGACGAAGCGGCTCGAACTTATGCGCTTCCATTTCCGACTTCTCGCCCCACATGGTGATGAGGTCGTAGTACGCGTTTGCGCCGCCGTGATACACGATGGTCACGCCTGATTCCTGAACACGTGCCCAGAACGGATCGAAGCGAGGATCGCCAGGCGACTTCAAACCTTCATCGGTGCGAACTGGTCCGGTACCGACAAGGACAACGCGTGCATCGCGCTCAAGTGCCCACTCAAGTTCGGCCACTGCATTGTCAACATCAGACAACACGATGTACGGAGTTGAGAAGATGCGGTCCTCGTATGCGAATCCCCAATCCTCTTCGAGCCAGCGATTGAAGGCGCGGAATGCAGCCTGCGCCGCAGGAAGGTCGTCGCCGAGTGCTTGTTCCATTCCGACCGCAAGTGTCGGGAAGAACAACGCGCCTTCGACGTTCAAGCTATCCATCGTCTTCAAACGGATTTCACGATCTCGGTACGACGGGTCGCACGGAAGCAGTTCGCCAAAGAGGTCCTTGACGCTGTCCCCCTTCGGATTGCGGCCGCGGAAGTACTGCTCGAGACTTCCAGGCGCCGACAGCATGTCAAACGTCGGGTTCGGGATGAACCGATTGATCTTGCCGCCAACAAGCAACATTTGGCGACCATTCACTTCAGCCCACTGCATGCAGCGATGCTTGAACTCCGGCTCGATGTAACGCGTGAACGCGTCCATCGGTTCGTAATAGTGATTATCAGCGTCGAACACCGTGGTGATCTCGGTCATTGTTCCCCCTCAGTGGATCGGCCCCGATTCCCCCGGGGCGATTCGCCTACGGTAGCCAATCTCCACCCGCTCTCACACCTGAGGTGTGCCGTGACTGTGCCTACCAATCTCCCCGCTGCGCCCCCGTCTGATGACGTTGCTGAAATCGACGCATCTTGGCTAAGCGCTGCCCTCGGATCAGAGGTCACGAACGTCACCGCACTGCGAGTCGGAACCGGGCAGATGGGCCAATCGTGGCGTCTCACCATTGAGTGGGCCGACCCAAAGAACGGGCTTCCGGAGTCGTTCGTGGCGAAGATGGCCGGTGGCGATCCCGAGACACGCACGCTGATCGCCGACGGTTATCGCGGCGAATACCTCTGGTACACCGCGATCGGATCCACGGTCGATATTCGAATCCCGAAGTGTTGGTACGCCACCATCACCGACGACTCCGTGTCGTTCGTTCTCCTACTCGACGACCTTGCTCCCGCAGAACCAGGTGCACAGATTCCCGGCGTCAACGTTCCCGAAGCCCATGTTGCATTACGCGAAATGGCGGGACTCCACGGACCGCGTTGGGGCGATGCATCATTGCTTGAACTCCCCCAACTTCGCCCGCCGTCAGAAGAGGGTGCTGGATTCCATGCGCAGATTTTCGCCGGCGCTGTTCCTCAGTTCGTTGCTCAGTTCGGCGAATGGATGTCGACCGATGACATCGCAACACTCGACGACCTCTCAACGTGGATCGGCGACTGGCTGCTGTCACGAGTCACAAACCTCACATTGATTCACGGAGATTTCCGTCCTGACAATCTGATGATCGCTCCAAGCGGCTCGCCAATCACCACACTCGATTGGCAAACGGTCGGACTCGGTTTCGCAGGCCGTGATCTCGGCTACTTCCTCGGACTTGGCCTCGACACCGAACTACGTCGAGCTAACGAACGAGAACTCGTCGCGACGTATCACGAAGCGCTCACCAAACACGGTGTCGACATCAGCCTCGAACAATGCTTCGACGACTACCGCCTCGGAACTCCGCAAGGTCCGCTTGTGACGGTTTTGGGTGCGGTGTATGCGACAGCCACACCGTCCGAAGCGTCCAACGCAATGTTTTCTTCAATGATTACGCGCTCGTGTACAGCGATACGCGATCTTGATCCACACTCGCTGCTCTAAGCGGCAAGTCGCTAGCTACCAGCCGAGTTCTTTCGAAGTTTTCGCGGCAAGACGAATCTCAGCAAAGGACATCGCTTCTACATCGGCAACTTCGGCCTTGGTCACGCCGAGAGCTTCAACATACGAACCGTTCGCCCAAATCAACGCGGTCAATTTGATTGCCTGCGCAGTCGCCATTCGCTCGTTGACTCCAGTAGCCATGAGGTTGTCCCCCGCAAGTTGAATCTGCAATCGCGTTGACTCCGCGAATCGCTTCTGTGGAACTCCACAGATGATGAGGTACTGAACGATTTTGCCGCGCTTGGAAAAATATGGGCGTGCGAGTTCGACGAGCGAATTGTCAAGAGCCCCTGTCCCCTCGCCCGCCGCTCCGCGTCGCTGCTGTTCCGCCGTGACGACATCAACGATTTTCTGCGAGAGATCGTCCGCCACTGCAGCGAAAAGGTCGAGGCGGGTGCCGAAATAGCGGTGGACGTAGCCGTGGTTCAAACCAATCTTGTCGGCAATTTCCTGCATCGTGATATCAGGGAGCGGCTTCTTCTCCATCGCCTTGCTGGCTGCATCAATGAACATGCGAGTTGCTTCCGCACGGCTGTAGCGCTTCGGTTTCTCGCTCACGGACTTTTTGACCATCAGACCAATCTAGTGAAGATTCACTAGAAGTTCAGATAGTCGACAGAACCGAACGCAAGAAGGGCGGCCCGAGGGCCGCCCTTCCTTCGTTTCAATGCGGCTGTTGAAATCAGGCCTGCAAGAAGTTGATGCCGGTCGGAGCGACCTGGAACACCTCGGAGGCGAAACGGCCGCCAAGCTTGGTGGCATCCCACTTCTTGTTGTTGTTGTCGATGGTGATGCGCTCGCGCCATCCCTGCATCCAGATGATCTTGTCGTAGAGCGCACGAATGACCTGGCCGTTGACATAGGCGGCCTGATCGCTGGCGAGCCATGCAACGAGAGGTGATGAGTTGCCCGGGTCCATCGGGTGGAAATCGTCATCGGCAATGTCATCAGGTTCGAACGCTTCACCAGCACCGGGCATGGTTGCAGTGATGCGAGTGAGGCCGGCCGGACCGATGCAGTTCACGGTGGTGCCGATGGCGGCAAGTTCTTGCGCAAGCGTGAGAGTAAGGCCAGCGATGGCCGCCTTTGCGGTTGCATAGTTGGTCTGGCCGAAGTTGCCGCCAAGGCCCGCACCCGATGTGGTGTTGATGATTCGACCAGCGCGCGGGGTGCCCGCCTTCGACTGATCGCGGAAGTACTTGGCCGCAAAGTGGCTAAGTGACCATGTGCCGCGAACGTGAACCGCCATAACGGCGTCCCAGTCTTCAACCGGCATGTTCCAAATCGCGGCGTCGCGAACGATGCCAGCGTTGTTCACAACGATGTCGAGTCCACCGAAGGTATCGATGGCCTGCTTGACCATTTCGCCACAAGCTTCGTGATCGGTGACGTTTCCGTAGTTCGGCACGGCAACTCCGCCGCGCGCCTCGATGAGGGCGACGGTTTCGTCGGCGGCGCGGCCTGCGCCTTCACCGGTGACACTGCCACCGAGGTCGTTCACAACAACCTTGGCGCCGTGCTTGGCGAGTTCCATGGCGTGACCACGGCCAATGCCGTGACCCGAGCCGGTGACGATGGCGATCTTGCCGTCGAGCATGCCCATTGAAAGCGTTCCTTCGTGTTCGATCGGATCATCACCCGACTAGGTGATGACGCCCCACCAGCAATGGACCCTGTCCAGAGGCGGGAGACCTGTTTTTCTAGCAGGGCAAGGGCTCAAGACCCGAATGCCGCCGGGATCAGCCTTTAGAGAACTGGGGCGGTCACGCGGTTAGGTGCGTCATCGATGACTTCGGTCAGGCGCCCGATTGCTTGAGCGAGATTGGCCCGTTCGGAAACGGAGAGACCAAGAGAGTCTTCCCACCCATGAAGATCAGCATTCACTCGCTTGGCGAGATCGATGCCCGTTGCCGTTGCTTCGACAACAACCCGCCGACGATCGCCAGGATCAGGCAGGCGCCGAATAAGCCCGGCACCCTCGAGGCGATCGAGAGTGAGCGACATGCCGCCAGTCGTGCGACCAAGCACATCGCAGATTGCGGTCGGCGCACTGCGATGATCGGGGGATCGTCGAACAACACCAAGCACGAGATAGTCAGCGACAGAAATACCTGAAGCTCCGACGATCTCGTTCAGCACACGATCGACTGCCACGTTGAGGCGGACGACGTGTCCGAGGAGACCGTCGGTTCCGGAGAATTGCTCAGCCACTAGGGCTTCACGCCATAGCGATCGAGGCCGTACGCCTTCACTGCATTTGAACGCAACACCATCCGACACTCTTCCGCGTTCATGCCCGCGGCGGTGAACAACTCGTGAGCGATCTTTCGCGAGTGAGGGAACGTTCCGTCGGAATGTGGATAGTCGGTCTCCCACAAAATGTGATCAGTTCCAACAGCGTCGCGATTGATTAATCCGTGAAGATCGTCGAATACGCAGCCGTACACGCGACCCTTGACTTGTTCACTCGGCAGCGTCTTTACATTGTCGACATCGCCACGCCCGTCTCGCCACACCGCATCCATGCGCTCAAGCTGGAACGGCATCCAGCCGACCTGGCTTTCGGCATAGGCAATGGTGATTTCGGGGAATCGTTCAAGCGAGCCGGAAAACACCCAATCGCACAGTGAACCTTGGGCGTTTTGTGCGTACATCGACATCGAGGTTGCTAACGGTGCGTCATCAGATGTCGTCGGCATCGACGACGACGAACCAATGTGCATCGACACACTGGTTTCGGTTTCTTGACATGCCTCCCACAAGACATCCCACGCACCGCTGTAAAGAGATGGCTGTCCGAGCTTCGCAACGTTTTCGCTGAACGCAATCGCGTAGCTGCCTTTTGCCGCGCAGCGTCGAACTTCCTCTGCAGCGAGAACTGGATCCCACAGAGGAACCAGCGTGAGGGGAATGAGTCGACCCTTGCCTGCACCCGCGCACCAGTCGTCGATCATCCAGTCGTTGTAGATGCGTAAACACGCGAGCGCGAGGACTTTGTCTGAGCGTTCAAGAAAACCTTGACCAGCAAAGCGCGGGAAAATGTTTGGGTAATTAATGGCTGCATCGACGTGATTAAGATCCATATCGGCGAGGCGCGCTGTTTGATCCCAGGTTCCGTCGCGGAAGTCTTCATAGACAGCGGGGATGTTGCGTTGTTCGTCGCGCGGAACGCCCGCAGGCGCATGCAACAGACCGGTTGGCGTGACGAGATCGTCGAACAACCAAACATCGCACCATTGGCCGTCTTCGGCATTGCGTTCGAAGCCGTAGTGCCCGCCCTTGAACGAAAGCTTCACCTTCTCGCGCACCGTGCGAGGACCGCGTTCACGCAGCGAGGCTGGCAGTTGCTCTTGCCAAAGTTCTTTGGGCTCCATGACGTGATCGTCGACCGAAATCATGTTCGGAAGATCTTCTTCGGCCGGGGTCACATCGGCGTTTGCGGCGGCTCGTTGCGTCGGTGTCATGGGGTTCCTCCTGCGATGCCACTTGGGCGTTCTGCGGACCCCCACATATTGCTTTGCTAAAAGTTACTTTGTCAAGAGGTACTTTTGGGGAGCTGACAACCCGAGGCCAGCCCCAAGCGGGCAGAGAGTCGGGCCCGGTTCGCGGCCACCCAGCGGTACACCAGGCCAGCAATGCCGTGGACCACAGGGAGGCGTAGTCCGAAGGCCGCCGCTCGGCCTGCCCAACCTGACCGATCGAGGATTGCGGCCACCGCTTCGATGGCCATCCAGGACTTCCCCTCTGCCGTCACGACGATCGCGTCGGCCGAAGCGCTCAGAAGGGCGGCGTCATCGAGTTCGCGGTTGGGTCGAAACGTCACCGAGGAATCAGTGCGCTTCAAAAGCCACCGAACCGAAGCGGAACACACGCCGCAGTCTTCGTCGAACCAAACGGTGATCGGACCCCGGGCTCGACGATGTGGCAGCAGTTTGGGAAGGCCCACGCGAACGCGTACGGCAGACGCGTGATGAACGATTGGATCGCCTTGCACATCGAAACCGGCAATCGATGCAAGACCGGTGTCGGCACCGATGAAACGCGCCGATGTAAGCGGCCACGGTTCGTGTTCAACCGGAGCTGTCACTAAACGTCCACCACGGGTCTTGGCGTACAAACGCCACCGAGACGTAAGAAATGCCGCGAGTGCATCGTCGACGACTGGAACGACATCCTCGGCATCAACGGCGACGGCAAGGCTGCCCTGCGCGCGCTCAGGCCACGTTCGATCAACCGTCCACACAATGCGCGAGCGATCGTGACTGACCTCGACTGAACCTTTGTCATACGGAAGCGCGAATCCGATACGAGCAACGAGGGCGGGCAGCCATTGCGCGACATCGAGCGAACAAAACCACACACCGGGACCTTCGGGGCCGACCACATAGGTTCGAACGTTGAATTCAAGGAATTGATGTGTTGTTGGAATCGCAGGGAATCCTCGCAAGCGCAGCGCGTCCATCTCGAAACCCACCAGCGACACCCATGCCTGACCTTGATACGTATCCACATCAAGACTCGGCGGTAGAAGCGCCTTCACTGCATCTGCCGGCACCGGCCAATGCGCAAATGTGACGTCACGCCACACCTGCGTCATCACTGGATGAGCAATGACGTGCGGACACAACGGGCTCCGGGGCATTTCGCTCATCGGTTCACCGCCTGTTGTCATAAGGATGACGGTATCGGCATCAGCGAGATTCGCTACGGCCCGAGACCAAGAAGAAGAGCCCCTGGCCCTCGCACCGTGTAGAACAACGCGATGGATCACGTTGCAACTCTCCGCACTGAAGGCACACGACTTTCCGCAGCCGCCCGTGTTGCCGGCCTTGACGCACCCGTCGAGCATTGCCCTGGCTGGACCGTCGGCCGCCTGCTTGGCCACACCGGAAAGGTCCTCCAGCGCACCAACCTCTGCGTCGCCGACGGGATGATGTCCCCACCTCCTGAGGACGCGTTCGTGAGCCTTCCGCGTGACGAGTCCATCTTCGACGCATTCGACGAGATTCTTGAAGCCATCTGCACCACGCTCTCCACGTGCGATCCCGATGGACCCTCGTGGAACTTCAGCGGAGAGAATTTCGTCAACTCGTTTTGGCAACGACGCATGTCCCATGAGGTCGAGATCCATCGGTGGGATGCGCAGAACGCCGCCGGCGTCTCGATCGATTCGTTTGACGATGAATCCGCGGTCGACGGCATCGACGAACTCCTCACCGTCTTGATGCCGATCCTCTCCGCGGTGAAGAACCCGACACTTTCGTCAAGCTTCCACCTCCACTGCACCGATGCACCTGGTGAATGGCTCACGACATTTGTCGGCGGTCACCCGACCACGATTCGTGAACACGCAAAGGGCGACCTTGCAGTTCGGGGCCCTGCGTCTCCGCTTTATGGATGGGCTTGGAATCGGACGCCGATCACCGCCGAGGGCCTCAACACCGCAGGCGATGCGTCGCTTGTTGAAGCGTGGGCCACCGTCGTTCCGTAAACTGCAACTGCGCGTTGATTAGCGGAAGAAGGTCCACCAAATGGTGAAGCTCACCGTGATCACGCTGACCGCGAGTCCCCCGAGAACAACCGGCCGAGAAACGTTGCCTTGCGAATCGGCCGGCAATCGTTTGCGTACGTTTTCGAGAAGTTTGCGGGCATAGGGAACATCGGATGCCAATAGCGCAAGGCCCGCCGCGATTGTGACCAGCCCTGGGCCAGGAAGTGGAAGCATCAAGAGACCTGCACCGAGAACAACGACGCCAAGCGTGACACGCCCAATGCGAATGAGGATGTGCCGCTTTGCCTCAGATTCGGTCTCTTCCTGACGACCAGTTTCGAACTCCGCTTCGATCGCTGCCTGTTCGAGTTTCTCGAAACGCTCGCGCGGACCGTGATGCGATGGGTCCGTCATTGCACAACGCTCACCGACTCATCAGCACTCGCTCGACGAGCGTTGATCTTCCAGAGTTCGACGACTACAAGGAGCAGCAACGGCGGCAGTAGGCACAGCCCCCATTGCGTTGGAGTCAGTGACGACACGTCAAACAGTTTTTGCAGTGGCTCGATAACCGTCAAGAGAATTTGCATGACGAAGACGAAGACAACCGAGGCCCAAAGCTTCCAGTTGGAGAACGTGTACTTCGAAAACACAGTTGCGGTTTCGGATCGAGCGTTAAAGACGTTCACAAGCTGTGCGTAGACGAACGCAGTAAACGCCATCGTCATTGCCACGATTGGGGCGCTACCTTCCGGGAGCTCCATGTCGTAGTTATGGATGGCATACCAGTAGACCGCTAGGACTCCGACCGCCGTCGTGACGCCCTGCACCACTACCTGCGTCAGACGTTTGCGGCTCAAGATGGGCGAACCCGAAGGAACTGGTTCTCGCTGCATCAAGCCCGGAGCGGGTTCGTCAACACCAAGAGTGATTGCCGTCGGCCCATCGGCGATCAGATTGACCCACAGCACCTGCAACGGCGAAAACGGCACCGGTTGTCCAAACGCAGACGCACCCAAAATTGTGGCGATTGCGCCGACTGCGGTGGCCACCTGAAAACGAACGAACTTCAGAATGTTGTCGTACACCGCACGACCGCCACGTACTGCTTCGACGATGGTGGCGAAGTTGTCGTCGGCCAGGACCATGTCGCCGGCTTCTTTGGTGACTTCTGTTCCGGTGATACCCATGGCCACACCAATGTCCGCTCGACGAAGTGCAGCGGCATCGTTCACGCCGTCGCCAGTCATCGCGACGATTTCGCCATTGGCACGGAGGGCCTCGACAACGCGCACCTTGTGCTCGGGCGACACACGCGCGCACACGGCAATGGCCCCAATGCGTTCTGCGAGTTCTTCGTCAGACATCGCTTCGATGTCATCACCCGTCACGACTTCGCCCTGAATACCCAACTGCTCAGCGACTGATCCGGCGGTCACTGCGTGATCGCCCGTAATCATTTTCACGTCGATGCCAGCGCGGTGGCATAACGCAATCGCATCGCGAGCTTCAGTTCGAGCGGGATCAACGATGCCGACGAGGAGTTCCAATCGAAGGTCGGCGACCCATCCCTCGGGTCGGTTAATCGTTCCATCAGCGCCGATGACCTCGGAAGCAGAAAGGCGACGAGTCGCAATTGCGAGCACTCGCATGCCTTGTGAAGCGAGTCGATCGTTCTCAGCGTGACGGAAGCCAAGTTCTGAGTCACTGAGCGGCTGTTCGCTACCGTCGGCGTGAACAAAAGTTGACGACAATCCGAGCACGACGTCGGGCGCGCCCTTCACGCACAGCAGAACCTCGCTGTGCAGATCGTCGGGGTTGACCCGATGAAACGTGGCCATGAATTTCGTGGCCGAATCGAACGGGACCTCGCCAAGCCGTGGACGACGAGCGCGCTCGGCGACCTCGCTCAGGCCCGCCTTTGCTCCGAGTACCACGAGTGCAGCTTCGGTGGGGTCGCCGATGATGCCGGGACCTGCATCGGTAGCGGCCACAAGTACAGCGTCGGAACACAGCACCGCCGGAAGCAACGCTTGTGCTGCAACCTCGTCACCGACGACATGACCGCCTGATGACGTGATGGTTCCGTCAGTTCCATAGCCACCACCGCTCACCAACCAAATCTGGCCACCGCGCACGGCTTCATACGCGGTCATCTGATTCAGCGTGAGTGTTCCGGTCTTGTCTGAACAGATCACCGAGGTCGAACCCAAGGTTTCCACCGAGTGCAATCGCTTCACAATGGCGTTTTCTTTAGCCATCTTTGAGATGCCAATTGCAAGCGTCACCGTGACGACGGCGGGGAGTCCTTCTGGAATCGCAGCAACAGCCAACGCAACTGCGCCGAGGATTGCGGTTGTAAACGATTCACCAACAATGAGCTGCACAACGAAAACAACCGTTGCGGCAATGCCCGCGATGATTGCAAGCGTCTTACTAAGCGCATCAAGCTGACGTTCAAGCGGCGTCTTCGATGGTTTGGCCGACACCAACATCTCGGCGACCTTGCCCATTTCGGTTGCCATACCAGTGCTCGTGACAACAACTTCGGCTCGGCCGCGACTGACAGTGGTGTTCATGAACACCATTCCGATGCGATCACCGATCGGACTCTTGGCATCGGTCAACGCGTCGGCACGCTTTTCGACCGGCACGGATTCACCTGTTAATGACGATTCATCAACAGAAAGATTTGCTGCCAACAACAAGCGCCCATCGGCTGGAACTCGGTCCCCCGCTTCGAGAAGTACAACGTCGCCTGGAACAAGTTGGTCCATCGCTACTTCGTCGGTGATTCCATTTCGACGAACTCGAACACGCGTAACGAGCATTCGCTCAAGAGCCGCCAATGCGTTCGATGCCTTTGCTTCTTGGGCATAGCCGAGGATGGCATTCACCAAAAGCACGACAAAGATGATGACGAGGTCTTTGATGTCGCCAAGAACGCCAGCGAGTACTCCGGCACCAGCAAGCACGTAGACGATTCCTGTGCGGAACTGGTCCAGAAACACTCGGAGCCGTGAACGGCGCGGCGGTTCCGCCAAACGATTGAGACCAATCGAGGTCTGTCGTTCAGCAACCTCGGCCGACGAAAGTCCAACCGCTGCATCGACACCGAGACGCTCCACGACCTGGGCGCCCGAAAGTGCACACCATTCGTTGTGCGGTGCTTGCATCGATTCAGGGGTCATCAAGGGTCTCCGGTCATGTCACATGGACGATTGGGGAACCGGGATTGGTTCACCGACCGGAGGTCTCTCCCGCTTGCCTCAGCCCTGAGGGACTTCGACAAACCAGCGGCACCGGGTGCTCGGGCCGAAGCCGTTGCGCCGTGATGACGACACCGCTGTGATGGGATACTCCCCTCATTGGTTCAACAGTATTGCCGCAAAGAACGGCGCAGTCATGGTCAGGAAGGCCCGACCATGACTGATCAGGATTTAACCGACCAGAACCTTGCGGACAGCGTCTTCGCATTCGGCCACAGCCAATACCAGGACCTCGTCACCGGCACCGAGCGTGACATCGCCTCGGGGGAAGATGACCTTGCCGTCGCGCACGACTGCAACGATCGTGGACTCGCGGGGCAATCCAAGATTGGCAATCGTGACGCCATTGGCTGGCGAGGAATCGGCAAGACGGATTTCGGAAAGGCGAGCTGCGTCGTTCTCAAACGTCATGATGCGAACGAGCGAGCCAACGGTGACTGCTTCTTCAACGAGCGCAGTGAGCATGTGCGGGGTCGACACCGAAACGTCGACGCCCCAGCTTGCGTTGAACATCCACTCGTTCGCGGGGTTGTTCACGCGGGCGACAACACGCGGCACGCTGAATTCCTGCTTCGCGAGAAGTGAAATGACGAGGTTGTCTTCATCGTCACCGGTGACGGCAACAACAACATCGGCACGATCGGGCTCGGCCTTTGCGAATTCTGAAACTTCACAGCCATCGACGACCAGCCACTTCACGCCTGCAGGCTCACCATCGGCCTGGGCCTGGGCAACACGAGCGGGATCAACTTCGACGATAAGAACTTCGTGACCTGCCTGCTGGAGTTCGGTGGCGATGTAGGTGCCAACGTTTCCGCCACCTGCAATGACGACGCGCATCAGTGATGACCTCCTGGGGTAGGTGCTGCCGCAAGATGTCGATCGAACTCTCCGATGTGATCTCCATCGATTGCGGCCCACACGATGTCGCCTTCTTGTGCGAGTAATGCGGGGCTAACAAGTTGGGCAACACCGAGGCGAGTGAGAGCGACAACCCGTGAGCGACCTTCGGCTTCGAGTTCGATGAGCGGACGACCGGCCCAAGAAACAGGAACGACTCGCTCAACGAGACAAATGCGGGCGCTGGGGTCGACCCATTCGACGCCGTCGGTGTCGGGTTGGATGCGACGGAGAACTCGTTCAATCGCCCACTGAACGGTGGCGACAGTGGAGATGCCAAGTCGTTCGTAGATCGCGGCGCGGCGCTGATCGTAAATACGAGCGACAACGCGGTCGACATGGAAGAACTCGCGAGCGGTGCGGGCGATGAGGATGTTGGAATTGTCACCATTAGTAACAGCGGCAAGTGCATCAGCTCGCTCGATGCCAGCAGCACGAAGACGTGTGCGATCGAAACCGACACCAACGATGGTGTCTCCGCTGAAGTTTTCGGGCAGACGACGGAACGCCGTTGCCTTTCGGTCGATCACCGAAACGGTGTGACCTTGTTCAACCAATGTGGCGGCGAGTCCAGAACCGACTCGGCCGCATCCAACAACGACGACGTGCACTTCGCACCACCTCCAGGTGTCCCGGTGGACACGATGGTCGATCCTATGACTGCACCACGAGAACGGAAAGACGGCTTGGCAACTGTTCACATTCGTGTCACAAATCCATGGCCACCGAAAGGATCGTCGACTATGACGTCAGCCACACCGACCTCGCAGTAGGACCGCGACGCCGACCAACTCCTGAGTAGGTTGAGCGACGACCACGGCTTCTCCAGGGAGACCAAATGCCGCTGAATTCCCCAACCGACGCTCCTCGCTCTGACCTCCTCGTGATGTTCGGCGCCTCGGGCGATCTGGCCAAGAAGAAGCTCTTCCCTGCGATCTATCGCCTCGAATGCCGCGGCCACCTTGATATTCCCGTCATCGGCGTCGCTCTCGATGCCTGGACCGATGACGACCTCCGCAGCCATTGCCGCGAGTCCATCGCTGAAGCCGGCGAGCAATGGGACCAGGCCGCGTTCGACCGCCTTGCCTCGAAGATGACCTACGTCAGCGGCGACTACGCCGACCCGGCCACGTTCACCGAACTCGCGCAGAAGGCCGGGGGTGCAGCCCATCCGATCTTCCACCTCGCCATTCCGCCGTCGTTGTTTGCAACGGTGGCGACTGGCATTGCGAATGCCGGAATGGCTGAGGGCGCACGACTCATCATCGAAAAACCCTTTGGCCGTGATTACGACTCTGCTGTCGCTCTCAACGCAACGTTGCACGAGTACTTCTCCGAATCAGCAATCTTCCGCATCGACCACTTCGTCGGAAAAGAAGCGCTGCGTAGTTTGTTAGTTACTCGATTCGCGAACGCGATTGTTGAGCCACTGTGGAATCGCAATGTCGTGTCGTCCGTCAAGATCACGATGGCCGAATCGTTTGGTGTCGAGGATCGCGGTTCGTTCTACGACTCCGTTGGCGCAATGCGCGATGTCATGCAGAACCACCTTCTTCAGATGGTTGCATTGCTTGCGATGGAGCAACCAGTCAACGAACATTCCAAAGCGTTGCGCGACGAGAAGGGCAAAGTTCTCGAAGCGTGCCGCGTTGTCGATCCAAAAAATTTCGTTCGCGGTCAGTACAACGGCTATCTCGATGTGCCAGGCGTGAAGCCCAACTCCGATACCGAGACCTACGCAGCCTTCCGGCTAGACATCGATTCACCGCGCTGGAGTGGTGTTCCCTTCTTTCTGCGTGCTGGCAAAGCACTCGCCGAAACTGTCACCGAAATGACGATTGAGTTCAAGAGCCCGCCCCGTCCACTTTGGATTGATCATCACGATCACGTGCCGAACAATTCAATTCGCATTGAAGCAAAACCAGAAAACTTTGCGGCGATTACGTGGCTTCATAAAGAACCCGGCGAGACGATGATGCCCGAAGCGATCACTCTCGCTCCGCCGCCCGACGAGCGGCGCGACACTGGCCCCGAGCCCTACGAACTTCTTATCGAAGAAGCAATGAAGGGCGATCCCACATTGTTTGCACGTGAAGACTCCGTTCTTGAGTCGTGGCGAATCGTTGAACGAATCCTCACCGACTTCCCGCCTGTTGAACGTTACGAACAGGGTGCGTGGGGTCCAACCGCTGCTGCGGCGCTCGTGCGCAGCCACGGCGGATGGCCGAGTGAACCCCCGATCAACACACACTCGTGAGCACCGCCGCAGGACACCCGCTCCTCTATGTCGTTCGCCATGGCGCAACGGAATGGAGCACAAGCGGCCAACACACTGGTCGAACCGATATCCCTCTCCTACCCGAGGGTGAAGAACAAGCGCGCGCGACTGGCGCCCTTCTCAGCGGCATCGACTTTTCACTCGTGCTGTGCAGCCCGATGCAGCGCGCGCAACGAACCTGTGAACTTGCTGGCCTGCGCAATCAAGCCGTCATTGATGACGACCTTCACGAATGGGACTACGGCGACTACGAAGGCGTCACGACTCCAACAATTCGCGAATCGGTTCCCGGCTGGACCGTCTGGAATGGCACGTGCCCGAACGGAGAAACCATTGAGCAGGTTTCAGCGCGCGCCGATCGTGTGATCGAACGAGCTCGCGCCCAAAGCGGCAACGTCATCGTATTTGCGCATGGACATTTCCTTCGGGTGCTGACAGCCCGATGGTGCGAGCTCGAGCCAGTCGAAGGCCGAAGATTCATCCTTGATCCTGCGACGCTCAGCATTCTCGGATGGGAACGCGACACCCCCGCTGTTTGTCAATGGAACAGCCGCCAACACGCGCCGATCAGTCCGACATCGGCTAATGAACCGCGCCTAGCGTTGCCCCACTGATCGAAGGGGAACCATGGGCGACGACGTAAACACCACAACCTCGAGCGCGACCTCCAAGAAGCCGAAGATGGGTATCTGGTTGCTCCTTGTTGGTGCCGTCATCATGATGGCGGGCCTTCTCTTTGGTTACGACCAGGGAGTTATCTCCGGCGCCCTCGACGGAATCCAGCATTCATTTGGTGCCAGCACGACGATGATCCAGATCATCACGTCGTGGGTCACCCTTGGCGCCCTTGTCGGCGCACTTGTCGCCGGCGTGTTGGCCGACAAAATCGGCCGCCGTTTCACCATCCTTCTTGCCGCGATTCTCTTCACCCTCGGCGCACTCCTAGAAGCACTCGCACCCGGCACCACCGTTCTTGTCATCGGACGTCTCGTGGTTGGCTTCGGCGTTGGTGTCGCATCCGTTGCTGCTCCGCTTTACGCAGCAGAACAAGCACCGACGCGTCTACGGGGCCGATTCGTTTCGATGTATCAGTTAGCAATCACGATCGGCATCTTCATCGCCTACCTCGTTGATCAAGCGCTCATTAACAACGACATGTGGCGCGTCATGCTCGGCGTCTCGGCTGTGCCTGCGATTCTGTTGTTTGTCGTCATGCTCCCCATGCCTGACTCGCCGCGTTGGTTCGTGAAGGTCGGCCGACGCGAGGACGCAATCAAAGCGCTCGAGAAAGTTCGGCCCGATGTCGACGCAAATGCGGAGATCAACGACATCGAGAAGGCGGCGCAAGAAGACGACGCCAACAAAGCAACGTGGGCCGAAGTCTTCTCAAAGAAACTTCGCAAACCACTCATGATCGGCATCGGTCTCGCTGTGTTCCAGCAGATCACCGGCATCAACGCCATCATCTATTACGCCAATAAGATTTTTGCTCAGGCTGGTTTCGCGACGCCTCAAGATCAAGCGGCAGCAACAACATGGGCCATCGGCGGCGTCAACGTGCTCGCCACGTTCATCGCTGTTGCCTATGTCGATCGATTCGGTCGACGCCCGTTGTTGCTCGCTGGTTTGGTGGGCATGTCCTCAGCCCTCATCACTGTTGGTATCTCGTTCCACTTCATGGACAATGCCGATACCAGTGGCGCCGGAGCCGGCGGTCCCACCACCGCCGGCATCATCACGCTCGTTGCCCTCGTGGTGTTCATTGCCTCGTTCGCGTTCTCGCTCGGTCCGGTGGTCTGGACCGTCATCAACGAGATCTTCCCCAACCGTGTTCGCGGCCGTGCCGTTGCTGTTGCCACTGCTGTTAACTGGGGTTCGGCCTGGCTCGTGAGTCAGTTCTTCCTCACCCTTATTGACTCGATCGGCAACTCCGCCACGTTTTATTTATTCGGTGCATTCTCCGTCATTGCCTATGTCTGGATCTGGAAGACCGTGCCGGAAACTAAGGGCCGGACGCTCGAAGAGATCCAAGAGATCTGGGAAGATGACGATCCGGTGCAAGCGCAACGAGACGCTGGCACGCTGTAGCCACCCGGTCGGTCGACCGGACACCTTTTACCCGGGAGACCACCGTGCCTGATGCAGTCATCGTCGATGTAGTTCGTACCCCTGGCGGCAAGCGAAACGGTTCGCTGTCCGGTTGGCATCCGGCTGATCTTGCAGGCGAGGTGCTGTCCACACTCGTCCAACGAAATGATCTCGACCCCGCGCTCATCGAAGACGTTCTCATGGGCTGCGTCTCGCAGGTTGGCGCACAGTCGCTAAATATCGGACGTAACGCAGCACTCGCTGCTGGGTTCCCCGAAACAGTTCCGGCCACCACCATCGATCGTCAGTGCGGTTCATCGCAACAAGCTGCTGCGTTTGCGGCACAGGGCGTGATGGCCGGCGTGCACGACATCGTCATCGCTGCAGGTGTCGAGGTCATGAGCTTGGTTCCCATGGGCGCTTCGTTTGGTCAAGTAGTTGGCTTCCCATTCGGTCCTCGAGTTGAGGCACGATACAAAGATGCAGGCGGCCTTATTCCGCAGGGTTTATCTGCTGAATTGATTGCCGAGCAATGGAACCTTTCGCGTGAGGAACTCGACGCGTTCTCTGCGGAGTCACAACAACGCGCTGCTCGTGCTCGCGATGAAGGCCGATTCGATCACGAGATTCATCCAGTTGAAGTGCGTCGACGCGACAAAGACTCGGGCGAAATCATTCCCTCGGACGGCATGTTGCGTACCGACGAAGGCATTCGCGATACGACTACTGCTGAGTCGCTCGCAGCACTGAAGCCCGCGTTCACTCCTGACGGCGTCATCACTGCTGGCAACTCGTCACAGATCACCGATGGTGCATCGGCAGCACTCATCATGAGTGAAGCAGCTGCATCAAAACTCGGCCTCACGCCGCGTGCACGTTTCCACTCCTTCTCGCTTGCTGGTGTTGATCCGCGCATCATGCTCACCGGCCCCATTCCGGCAACGCAGAAGATTCTCGAGAAGTCCGGCCTGTCACTCGACGACATCGACCTCATCGAAATCAACGAAGCGTTCGCGCCGGTTGTTCTTGCATGGCAACGCGAACTCGGTGCCGACATGAGCAAGGTCAATGTGAATGGCGGCGCCATTGCGCTCGGCCATCCGCTTGGCGCATCTGGTACCCGCCTTCTCGGCACGTTGTTATGTGAGCTCGAGCGCACAGGCGGCCGCTACGGATTGCAGACGATGTGCGAGGGCGGCGGCCTCGCGAACGCCACCATCATCGAACGCCTCTAACCTCTCCTCATGGCCACCGAGGAACAGACCGAACGCTCCGGCGGTTGGCGTCCCAAACACCCAGTCGTCGATGGCCTCATCATCATCGGTGTCATTGCCTGCCTCGTCGGCGGCTACTCGCCGTTCAAGGTGATTGTCGCCGGCATCGTGGCATGGCTCATCCTGCGTATTGGGATCATGATGCTGGGCGGAATGGCCCGTCCGATCCCCGAACCGCCCCCTGTGGGTGAACTGCGGAAAGTGAAGATCACCTACCGCTGTGAGATCTGTGGCACCGAGGTTCGGATGACCATTGCACCCGACCAAGAGCCTGAAGCCCCAAGGCATTGTCAGGACGACATGGTCATGATGACCCCCATCGACGACCTCTAATTCGTTCTCCACAGACTGTGGAAAACGATGGGAGTGGTCACCGGCTGTTCACTCTCCGTTTGGGCCCGTGATCAGGCCTTTTGGCCGAGGGCTATCGGTACTGCGTCGCCGCAATGATGCCGGCCAGGATGAAGCCCAGACCGCCCAAGAGCCACCAGTTGCTGGCTGCACCGGGCAGGAACAGATCCACGTAGTGGAGGAAGATCACGAGCAGCCCGATGACGCACAGGGCGATCATCAGAATGGGCAACCAAGCGGGGCTCGGAGCATGGACCGTGCCCGAACGCGGGGTGTAGCGGGTGGAGGCCGCCGGGCCCTCGTGGGCGGCGTCGGTCGACTTCTTGGTCGGTCCACCCTTTGGGGTGACGCGGCCGCCAGTGCGACGTGAGGGTGCGGGGCGCTTGTCGGTAGCCATAGTGGGCTGAGCGTAGCGGCCAAGAAGAAACTCGTCAGGCGCGACCGGTCTCGGCCGATAGGGTCCTCCGGCGATGGCCGCCCGCATCCTTGTTCTCGATAACTACGACTCATTCGTGTTCAACCTCGTCCAGTATCTGGGCGAGCTTGGCGCCGATCCACTCGTGTATCGAAGCGACGCGCTCACCATTGAGCAGATCGAAGAACTCGCCCCCGATGGTGTGCTCATCAGCCCCGGCCCGGGTCGCCCCGAAGACGCTGGCCTTTCCAACGAGATCATCACGACCTTCGCTGGACGCGTTCCGGTCTTTGGTGTGTGTCTCGGCCACCAGTGCATCGGACAGGTCTATGGCGGCGATGTAGTGCGAGCACCGCAACTCATGCACGGAAAAACTTCGCTCATTTCTCACGAAGGCAAAGGCGTGTTCGCCGGCCTTCCCGATCCGTTCGAAGCCACGCGCTATCACTCACTCGTTGTGCAGCGAGACAGCGTTCCCGATTGTCTTGAGATCACTGCGCAAACCCAAGACGGTTTAGTGATGGGTCTTCGTCATCGCGAGTTCGATGTTGAAGGCGTGCAGTTCCACCCAGAATCAATTCTGACCGCGGGTGGACACCAACTCGTAGGCAACTTCCTCGAACGCTGCGGCCACTAAGCAACGCGCAATAAGAAAACGGCGCCGCCCGAGGGCCGCGACCGATTTACCTCGTCGTCGTCGTCGTTGATGAAGTCGTAGTTGTTGTCGATGACGATGCTGGCGGACCAGTCGAGACAACAATCGCAACCGTTGAACCCTTCGCCGCCTTCGTGCCGGCAGTTGGGTTCGTACTGATCACACTTCCGGCTGGAACTGATGACGACGACTGTTGTGTTGTTGTCACCGTGAATCCAGCTTGACCGAGTTGATTCGACGCGGTTGCTGCATTGAGCCCAACGACGTTCGGAATGGAAACATCACCAGCGCCCGTCGACACGGTGATGGTGACCACCGAGTTCTTGGTTGCCTTCGCATTCGCGCTTGGCGACTGCGAAATAACCGTGCCCTTGGCGACGGTATCGCTTGATGCTTCTTTCACTTCAGGAATGAAGTTGTTCGTCTTCAGCAATGATTCGGCTGCGGCCTGCGTGCGACCAACAACATCGGGAACCGTTGCATCGCCGATACCTGAACTGACAGTGATTTCTACAGTTGAACCCTTGTCGGCGTTGGTGTTGCCCTTCGGCGACTGTTCAAACACCTGATCGGCGGGAATCGTGTCGTTGGCGACGTTCTTCACCGAGACCTTGAAACCAGCACCTTGCAAGGTGTTCGTTGCATCGGTCTGCGACTTCGTGGTGACGTCGGGGACGGTGACCTTTTCAGCGGACTTGCCCATGCTCGAGCCCACAAAGAACAGAATGAGACCAATAAGTACGAGCGCACCAATGGTGAGACCCACGTACAAACCAGTGCGGCTCTTTTCGGGCGGAGCGTTGTAGTTGCCTCCAGTTGCAGGAGGCCCCCCGAAACCGGCGCCACCTGCAGCACCTGCAGCAGCCGGAACCATGGTGGTGGCATCGGCAGGAACAGCACCGGCAAGACCTGCGCCAATCACAACACCGGCAGCACCCGCTGCAGCGGCGCCGGGAAGCCCAGCAGCAAGAACAGGCTGACCTTCGAGGAAGCGACGAAGGTCGGAACGAAGATCTTCGGCCGACGCGTACCGCTGCGCGGGATCTTTGGCGAGCAACTTGAGATCGATCGCTTCGAGCGCGGGAGGAACATTCGGGTTAATGCGGCTCGGCGGAACTGGTTGCTCTTGCACGTGCTTGTACGCGACAGCTACCGGTGAATCGCCCGAGAATGGCGGACGAGCGGTGAGCATTTCGTAGAGCACGCAACCAAGTGAGTAGAGATCAGAACGCGGATCAACTGCGTGACCCTGTGCTTGTTCGGGCGAGAAGTAGGTGGCCGTCCCCATGACCGAACCAGCCTGGGTGAGATTCACTGCTGCATCACCGGTGGTTGCGGCTTGTGCAATACCGAAGTCGGCAACCTTTACCTGACCCGAAGGCGTGATGAGGATGTTGCCGGGCTTCACATCTCGATGAACAACACCGTTGCGATGCGCGAAGCCAAGTGCAGCGGCGATATCGGCGGTGATTTCCGCGGCGCGATTTGGATGAAGCGGGCCTTCGGTGCGAATGATTTCGGAAAGCGGTCGGCCTTCGACGTATTCCATAACAATGAAATAGGTGCCGTACTGCTGACCCCAGTCGTAGACCGCAACGATGTTCGGCTGGTTCAGATTGGCGGCGGCCTGCGCTTCGCGCCGGAAACGCTCGACGAACGAGGCGTCTCGTGCGTGCTCGGTGAAGAGCACCTTGACCGCCACTGGGCGATCGAGGAGAAGATCGCGAGCGAGATAGACGTCGGCCATCCCGCCCCGCGCCAACTTCCGGTGCAATTCGTAGCGATCATTGAAAACTGTGGGGCCCGCAGGAGTGTCACTCATCGCCGCAAAGACTACGACCGATTCACAAGGTGCACGTTGCACCCGAGGGAAGAATTCGGTGCTTTAGCAACCGCCCTGAGCCGCGAGCGCGGTTTGAAGCACCGCTTTCGCGATCGGAGCGGCGATTCGCCCGCCCGTGGCCTCGTTACTCCCGGGCTGATTCAGCACAACCACGGCAATCGCGACGGTCGGTGGCTTTCCGGGAGGGCCGGCAAACCCCATGATCCAGGTGTGGCTCCGCGGCGGATCGGTGCCCAGCTGAGCCGTTCCCGTCTTTCCGCCGACTTGGCAGCCCTGAATGGCCATTCCTGTTGCCGTACCCCCCTGCACGACCCCGACCATGTCGTCAAGGAGCGTCGATGCCGCCGTCGACGACATTGGCGTGAGCCACTTCGATGGGTTGTACGTCGAGACGACGTCGCCTTGGCTGTTGCGGACATCGAACAGCACGTGGGGTTTCATGATGACGCCGCCATTAGCAACTGCCCCAGCGACCATCGCGATCTGCAGAGGCGTTGCCTGCACATCGTTCTGACCAATTGAAGACATTGCGAGTTTGGGCTGGTCGTTACCGACATTGGTCGGGAAAACAGACTTGACCGGATCGGGCATATCAATGGGAACCGTTGAGTTGAAACCGAACGACCCTGCGCCAGCGACCATGTCAACCGGGCCAATCGTTTCAGCACCCATTTGAGCGAACGCCGAGTTACATGACACTTGGAGAATCTGGGGCAATGTGCCACCGCAGGTCTCGCCACCGAAGTTCATAATCGGTTTGTTCGTTCCCTGCGGCGTAAATCCAGTTGTGAATGGAAATGAGGGCTCGGTGTCGGTGACTTTTCCAGTTTGCAATCCAATGCCACTCGTAACGACTTTGAACGTCGAGCCCGGGAAATAGCGATCTTGATAAAAGTGCGCACGCATCGGAGTGCCGGAGGCTGAGTTCAACGCCTTCCACGACGTTTCGGACACCGCCTTGTTGAGCGAGCTCACGGTGTTGGGGTCGTAGGACGGCCAACTCCAGAAACCAAGGATTGCGCCGGTACGTGGATCGAGAGCAACGACCGATCCTTCACGATCGCCGAGTTGTTGCTTGGCTGTTTCCTGAATGTCCTTGCGCAGTGAAATCGAAACGTTGCCAACGTTCTCACGCGCAACAAAGAGATCGCCGAAAGACTTCACCTGCTGATCGAATGTCGAGCCAGAAAGTTCGTCGTTGTACTGCTTCTCGAGTCCCGAAGATCCGTAACGGAAAGAGAAATAGCCAGTTGTTTGGCCGAACAATTCGCCTTCGGGATACACACGCATTCGCTTGAACTCTGAAGCCGTGTCGGGGTTGGCGATGCTCTGTGCGATCACTGCACCATCAGCAGTGAGAATTGAACCACGCGGGCGATTGAAATCGCGCCGAACCTGAGCGGTGTTCATCGGGTTGTTATCGAGGCTGTTCTTGTCAACGATTTGGATCCAGTTGAGCTTTGCGAACAACGCGACATAGAGAACGACAAGTACAACGCCAAGCTTCATGATGTTGCGGTTCATGCGGCCACCTCCGCCGCAGCACGGTTCATGGATCGCTTGGCCGTTTGATCACTAATGCGCAATAACAGCGCAAGGATCACGTAGTTCATGACCAGCGAGGAACCGCCATACGAAATAAATGGCAACGCGACACCGGTAAGCGGCAGCAGCCTCAGCACGCCGGCGACGATGATGAAAGCCTGCAAACCAAGCAGCAACGTAAAGCCCGTTGCTAACAGTTTGTCGAAAACCTGGTCAGTCGCTGCTGCAATGCGCAGACCAGACCCGATCACCAAGAGATAAGCGATGATGATCAGCGCGCCGCCGACAAGCCCGAGTTCCTCGGCGATGACAGCAAAGATGAAGTCGTTTTCCGCTGCAGGAATGCGAGTGTCTCCGCCGCGACCAAGGCCAGTGCCGGTGAGGCCTCCGAAGGCCATGGCGAACATGCCTTGAATGATTTGGTAACCGTTACCACTTGGGGTCTTCCATGGATCAAGCCAAATGTCGACGCGCACCTTCACATGATCAAGCGTGCGCCATGCAAAGAATGCTCCGGCAGCAAACAGGCCTCCACCGATGACGAGGAACGAAGTGCGCTGGGTTGCGACCCAAATCATCACGAGGAAGAGCGCAAAGAACAGCAACGATGAGCCAAGGTCCTTTTGGTAGAACATCACGAGCAACGTGATTCCCCATGCAATGAGCACTGGCCCTAAGTACTTCGGATGCGGAAGTCGCAGCGGTCCAATTTTCCATTGGCTGGTTGCGATGAGTTCTCGTTGATCGGCCAAGTACGCAGCAAAGAAAATGGCGAGTGCCACCTTTGCGACTTCGCCAGGCTGGAAACTGATCGGGCCAAGCTTCACCCAGATGGTGCTTCCACTGCCGGCGTCGTAACCCAGACCAGGAACGATCGGAAGCAACAAAAGGCCAATACCCACAAGTGCAAACGTGTAGCGGTAGCGCTCGAGATCGCGCGGCCGCTTGACCCACCAGAGCGTGACGACAAACCCCACGATTCCGATTGCCGTCCATGTTGCCTGTGCCGCCGCCAACTTTTCGTTGAGCCCGGCGATCACGACGTAGCCGAGACCATTCAACAATGTGACAGTTGGTAGAAGAATTGGGTCGGCACCCGGTGCAAGTTTGCGAACAGCAAAATGTGCACCCATGAAGAGTGCGATTACCGCCATCAGGAACGGAATGATGTTGGCGGGAATGCGTGATTCTGAACCAAGGCTGGCGAGCACGTAGGCCGCGCACACGATGACAACCGTCATCAGCATGAGCCCAAGTTCAGTGTTGCGACGGCGCGTCACACCGTCACCTCACGATCGTTGTTGTTGTGCTCGACGAGGGCGTAGTTGTCGTTGTTGTCGCCTTGGCATTCAGCTCAATCAGATTTTCGACATATGAACGAGCGGAATCAAGCGAAGGTTGTTCAACACCGTTCTTCACATCAACAACAGCCGATGCGGGAACGTTTGCGAGTAGCAGTTCAGAGTCTTCAGCGAGCGATGGCTGGATCCACAAGACGCCACCGGGCTTGCCATGGAAGATAGCGACGTTGTCGCCATCGACACCGACATACCAAGTCTTCGTACCCGTCCACCAAATAAACGCGAAACCCGCGAGGATCACAAAAACGAACGCAGCAACGAACACACCGACTCGCCATGTAAACGAGCTGCGAATCGCGCCCGGAGCTTTCGGAGCCTTGGGTTCGGCAGATGGCGCATCGGCGACGGTGAGGTCGCCGCCTGTATGCGAGTTACGAACTCGATTGGCCGGATCTGCGTTCGGGTCGCGCCCGGAATCGTCGACGACATCGACGACGACACACGTGATGTTGTCGCGACCACCGCCTTCGTTGGCGAGGCGAATCAATTCACGACACGCCTCGTTGGGATCGGCAAGGCGTCGAAGTGTCGCAGCAATGCGGTTCTCGTCGACCTCGTTAAAAAGACCGTCGCTACAGATCAAATAGCGATCACCAATAATCGGAAGGATTTCCCATGAGTCGACGAGCACCGTTCCATCGATGCCAAGTGCTCGGGTGAGAATGTTTCGCTGCGGATGCACTGCCGCTTCAGCAGCAGTGAGACGGCCCTGCCGTTCCATCGTGGCCACAAGACTGTGGTCCTCGGTGATCTGCGCGAGTTCTCCATCGGACAGCAAATAGAGGCGTGAATCGCCAACATTTACAACGCCAATTGCGTCCCGGCCAGAAGCTTCGACAAGCGCCATTGCAACCAGCGTTGTGCCCATGCCCGCGAGTTCAGGATCAGCAGTCGACCGTGCCACCAACGTGTGGTTTGCGCTTTCAACGGCCCGCACCAAGACGTCGGTACCAGCAGCGGTGAATTCTGTTTGAAGGGTTTCGAGCGCAAGGTGACTGGCAACTTCGCCAGCTTGATGACCACCCATG
>Ga0114960_10000598_pt1 | contig 30338 bp, 27 predicted proteins | sample C_130625_MF_Meta_FD_92637 | JGI IMG/M metagenome (GOLD analysis project Ga0114960, IMG submission 92637) | Freshwater microbial communities from Lake Croche, Canada to study carbon cycling - C_130625_MF_MetaG | ecosystem: Environmental > Aquatic > Freshwater > Lake | place: Lake Croche, Canada... | reverse complement strand
GGCTGAAATTTTTGAAGTCATTTTATTCCTTTAAACTATTAGCCAACGTTGCGTGGCAGGTACAACAACTACGGTACCCGATAATTGTGTGATAGGGCCAACAGATTGAGCGTTTGAGTATGTAGGTAGTGTATAGCTTGTGGAAATAACACTGCTATTAAGCAACATGGTGCCACCTGCTCCCGACACACTACCTGCTTGCGTAGGGCCCAACTCAATCCACTGAGAACTATCCAAATCCACAAAGTATGTGTACTCAATACCGTCCAGTGTATTTACCCACTTTTGCCCGTTAACTGGTGAACTGGGTGGAGTAGTGCTAACTGCGGTTGCAGCTGCAGAACTAGCAGTTGCCCAAGTACTGTCACCGCGTAGATAAGTAGTGCTGCTAGGAGTTCCGGTTGCAGCAATTGCTGCAATGGCGACTTGACCACTTGAATTAACATTATCAGCAAGTGCTCCTAAATTGCGGCTTAGGGTCATGGTATAGTCTCCAAGAATGTTGTGATTTGGGCTTGGGTCATTGTAGTGCCTGTTGAATCTTGTAACACTACACCTTCAACCAAATCTTTTTTAAATTGGATATAATCGTTATTGTCGGGATCAAATGGGATATGCCAACCATCATTTCTAGCAACACTGGTAATATTGTTATTTCTATTTAATTGATCTAATTTATACATTAATTTACTATCTCCGCATTAAAAGCAAATCCAGATGATGCATTGGCAGGATATATACCAGAAGCATTACCTGCTGTTAATCCACTTGCTCCTGTTAACATTGTTCCCCATGAATCTACACTACTAGCAGATGCTGAAATTGATGCTGTTCCTGCTCCGCCATTGTTATATCCGTTAATGTATACATTGCCTATTAAAGCGATTGATGCAGATGCTCTTTTTGTAACTTTAAAACTCCCGCCGCCATTTACATTTGATCCACTAATTGCTTGGAAAGTAGTAATAAGATACGCACCAGCAGTTCCGAAGAAAGTTTCATAATACCTCTGACACATGATCAACTCACGCCCATAGTCTCTATAATCAAAATTTGTGGCTTGTGAGCCTACTTCAAATTGCCAACCAGTTGTATAAAAAGTTGCACCGCTGGTAGCTAATACATTTACTGTATTAGCTACACCAATAGCATAGCCTTTAGTCTGCCATTGATTTGCAGTACCTTGATAAGCGCTGCCACTAGTAAGTGTTAATCCTACTTCAATACCTAATCCAGTATTAGTTAACCAAGTACCTCCTGCAGGGCCTGGAACAGTAATAGTAATATAAGTCCAAATATTTGCTGTTGGTATTGTATATGTAAATGGATAACAATAAATATAACCATTGTTATAAAAATACCCGCTAAATGTACCTGTTAAAGAACAATTTACCCAAAAACTAAATGTACAAGTTTTAGCATTTGCAGTACCCCACATAAGATCAGCACAATTAACACCTTCAATAGCTTGATATATAGCATTATATGAAGTAGTTGCACCAATAGTATATGCTGCATTAGTTGCATTTACTAATGCACTATATTGAAATCCTGTCGGTGCACTAGTACTTTGACTTATAGTCCAGCTAGATGTATCTGAAGGATGTGTCCAGTTAGCTAATCTATCAATAGTGGTATAACCATTAGCAGTTGGATTTGTAGCACTAGTTCCACGTTGTGCAATACGCATATCACCATTGATTATTCGATTTTTAAATCCAAACGTATTTGTTAAATTTGCAGCTATTGCTGCAGCTACACTACTTGTGTTAGCGGCTGCAGCTACACTACTTGTGCCAGTGCCACCCATTGCTTGTGATACTTGTGTTAATGCCATAATATTCCTTTAAGCTATATAGCTTCCACTAGAAGTAAATTTAACAATAGTATTTAAACCATTGGTTGTAATTGTAGGTGATCCTGTTGTATTACCAGAATAAAATACAGTAGGTATAACCATAATTAAAATACCGCTGCCACCATTACCGCCAGTACCACCACCACCACCTGTATTAGCAGTACCTCTTGTACTTGCGGCAGAGAAACTGGCCCGACTATCACCAACACCACCACCACCTGAAGCAGAGCCTGGAGCAGGTGCTACATTAGTAGAATAATATCCGTATATATCAGCAGAGCCACCACCAGCATATTCTATAGCAGTACCTGTAATAGAACTTACAATACCAACACCGCCATTACCACCTCTAGTAGTAGAGCCGTTACCGCCAACACCACCTGCTCCACCACCTCCACCACCACCATAATATGGTGACATTGAAGCACCGCCGCCTGCATAACCTTGACCAGTAGTTCCTGCAGCACCTACTGTTTGACCAGCACCACTAAAACTACTGTACCAACTTCCACCACCACTACCACCAGTACTAGGATTGTTACCATCGCCCATAGCACCACCACCACCACCAATAGCAGTTAATCCAAAAGCTGTTGAATTTCCACCATTAGGGGCAGGGCCTTGAGTATTACTGCTTTCATTATATGCTGGAGCTGTTGCACCAGCACCTATAACAATGTTATAAGTACTTCCAAAATTAAGATTTGTAATACCTTGAAGTAAACCACCAGCACCACCAGCACCACCACGCCATCCTGCCCCACCTGCTCCACCACCAGCAATAAGTAGATACGATATTGTAATGCCTTGTAAGATCTGAATAATTGTCCAGATAGATCCGTTATACATTTCTAGCATTGATATAGTAGTATTATAACCTTGTTGACCAACAATTGGATTACTTGGACGTGTTGCTGTAGTCCAAGACGGTAATATTATACCACCACGTGAACCTAATTGTGCAACTGATACTGCGTTGGTCATGTTATGCTCCTTGTGGAGATATTACTTCTGCGTTACGTTCCGCAGCTGTTTTTACTATGGCTGCTAAAACAATGTCATCTTTTGAACCTGTAATAGGCTCATTATTTGCTAATTTTCTTTGTACTTCACTGTTAACAATTTCTTCCATTGCTATTCTGCAACGCTCGTGCACTGCATTATCAATCCAATCTTGAGCATCTATTGCTATAACATGAATTGCTTTATCTTCCGCTGCTGTCAGCGTTACTGTATATGTTGCCATAATTTATCCTAATAAATAACCATATAGTTTAGTGCCATTAACACCTCCAAAAATTGTAGTTGCATTTGGTATTTCTGTTCCTATTTCAACATAGTCACCTACATTTAAATATACTATGTATGTACCTGTTGAATTTGCATAAGTGTTACCAGGATTATATTTTTGAGCCCAACCAAAATACATATTGGTACGACTACCGTTTACACGCACTTCAGCAGAAATATAAGTTTGATTTGTACTGTTAGCTTCCATTGATATACCAACACTAAATAAATAATATCCAGTTTGTGGTATTGTATAACGACCTGTACCAGTATTAAAACTACCCGTTGTATCAAATGTAGTAGCATTTAAAGGTACTAATTGTACCCCGCTAACTGCACTAATATTTGAAGTATAATAAGCGCAAAATGCTGGTTGATACGGTCTGGTAACATACCCATTTTGAGTTATACGCATTCTTTCTGTGAGTGCACCTGCTGTTGATTGTGTAGCAAATGCAATACTAGTATTATTATTAGTACCATCAGTTTCTAAAAATCGAATTTCCGATACGCTAGGACCGCCATTACTTGTAGATCTTATGGCTTTATAAACACCATTAGTTTGTATACCTGTAACATTATCACTTAATGTCATTATTGTAGCATTAGTACTACTTGTTCTAGTAACGGCAACGTGTAATGGAGATGCAGGACTACTTGTACCTATACCCATATTGCCACTTATAATTGGGCTACTAATAGTCGGTGTAGTAATAGTCGGTGTAGTAATAGTTGGTGTAGTTAAAACTTGATTAACACTAGAACCATTAGTTTGTGCAACTGCATTTAATATACTACTAACCAAAAAACTTTCAACAGTAACCAAATCGCCTAATGTAGCTGCTGAATTAAGTACGACTGTGGTACCGCTACTAGCTACATAATCTGCAGAACCTAATAACACTCCGTTTCTGTATACATTAACAAATCCTGGAGTAAAACTAGGTGGAGTAAATGTTGTTTGCGCAGCAGTTGCAGTAAATTCTGTAACTGTTCTGTATGCTGTGCTTGTTACACCTGTGCTTGGTATACCCAAATATCTAGTAGAGATATTTGCAGTGGCACTTGGAGGTGCTTGAGAAAATGTTAGTGTAGTACCTACAATACTGTAAGTACTGGGATCTTGTACAACTCCACTGATAGCTACCAACACGGCAGCTGTTGTTGCAGGAGCCACACTCATAGTAAATGCAGTCGTAGACCCATTACCTGAAAAGGAATCAGTTACAAATGCTTGGCTAACTAATGGGTTTCCGATAAATGACATATTATGTTCCTTTAGGGTATTTTGCTTTTATAGCAAGACAAGCATCAATATATTTTTGTACTTGTGTTTGATCACCTTTAACTACGCCATCTAAATAATCTATAAAAGAAGGATATTCGGCTTCCCGTTTAATTTTGTATGCATTAGCATCAACATAGGCTTGAACAGCTATTTTATCGTAAATTACTGGATTATTTTCGGCATCAAAAGCATCCTCATCACGAATAGTAACAACTGTAGGGTTAAGTTTATAAATAGCGTCGTGCTTCATGCAGCTATCTCCATAAGAATAAACATTGTGCCAGGAGCGTAATATGTATCAGTTGCGCGGCCACCACAAAATGGTGTTGCATTTCCATCAGTTCGCAATGCTGAAAGTGAGTAAGTAATTGCACTTGTTGTAGATGGTATATCAAGTATTGACCATGCCCAATTTGGTTGCTGGTAGACAGCTGTTGCCGCTTGCCGATTAAACCCATAGTTAACAATAAGTGTATCTGTACCACTAATAGTTCTCATTATACCAAAATCAGCATTGCCTGTATCTGCATTTCCTATTATTCCAAATATAGAAACAAGTATTTTACTTGTTGAAGAAGTAGGCGTGATACTTGTTGATGTAGCTAGTTTAACAGGACTATAAGAGGTAGTTGATGATTTACCTGTAACTAGACTTTGAACTACTTGCAATACAGAGCCTGCTTGTTGTAGTATAGGATTTCCAGAACTATTTAATAATTTTGTACCGCTTGCTAATGTTAATTGTTGACCTGAACTAATCGTCAACGCAGTAGTACCATTGGTCTGTAGTGTTAATGCATTTGCACCGCTATTTAGATTAGTAATTGTACCTAATCCTGTTCCATCTATTGTACTAATTGCCATGTTATATCCTTAGAATGTGATGGAACCGCTACCAGTGAATGTAAAAATATAATTACCGCCAGAGACTGTTTGTGTATAAGTTCCTGTAGCAGTAGCAAGTTTATATATATTTGCATAAGCAATTATTACAACGCCTGAGCCACCTGCTGAACCTGCTGTGCCATTGTTACCGCCACCGCCACCACCACCACCTGTATTTGTTGTACCTGAAGTTGATACATTACCAACTATTGCTACTCCACCATTACCACCGCCACCATTACCGCCAGTTCCAGCAGTTCCTTGATAAGAACCGCCACCACCACCGCCAGCATAGAAAATAGCGGAACCAGAAATAGAACTAGATAAACCTACACCACCATTTCCTGATTGGTTACCACCAGCAGTACCTGCGGCTCCTGCCCCTCCACCGCCTCCACCAGAATAGGGTGGACTATATGTACCAGTACTGCCACCAGCATTTCCTTGACCACTTGTTCCAGAACCACCTGCAGCACCTCCATTAACTGCTCCAGCTCCACCACCACTACCACCTGATATACCAATACTACCATTATTTGCCCAATAACTGCTACCTCCACCACCACCAATTGAGGTAATAGAAGCAAAAACAGAATTTTGACCATTTGAAGCTATTGCAGCTGAACTATAGCCTGTTACAGCTGCACCCCCACTTCCACCAGCACCTATTGTAATGGTATAAGATGTTGAGCCAGATACTGAAAGACTAGACTCTCTATAACCACCTGCTCCACCACCTCCGGCTTGATAGCCACCACCACCGCCTCCTCCACCTGCTATAACTAAATAATTAACAGAAGGTGCACTGGCTGTTCCAAAACTTGCCCAGGCACTACCAACCCAATATTCTGCTGAACTAAGTGTAGTATTAAATCCTAGTTGGCCTGCTGTAGGTGAACTAGGACGACCATCTGTAGTCCATGAAGCTAATATATGCCCTTGTGAAGGCATCTGTATTGGATTTTTTAATTGTTGAGTACCAACAGTACCTTGTCCAGGAGCAATAGTTTGAGTAATTAAACTAGTATAACGTATATAAACGTTATTGGTTCCTGTAGGTGGTGCACTAGTAAATGTAATTGTGTTATTGGATACTGTGTATGCACTTGAAGGATTTTGTACAACATTGGCAACTACTACTTCAATTTGATAAACTGACGCAACTGGTCTAGATAAAGTGAATGCGGTAGTAGAGGCATTGCCGCTAAAGAAATCAACCGCTGGTGTAAAACTTTGGGTTGAAGATGTATTACCTATTAATGACATATTAACCTCAAGTTATTTGTAAAACGCTTAAAATTGCGTCAGCAGAGTTTGCTGTGCTGGATATAACATTAAATGCATCACCAGTGTTTAATACCAGTTTGCCGTCAGCACCAAACAGTGCAAGTGATCCGCCAACTGGAATTGTTGTGCTATTAACAATATAATAGTTAACTGAACTGGCAGTTAAATAAATACTAATGGTAATTGGTGAACTAGTAGTATTTGCTACACTTAATCCAATTACTGTTGTTTGTGTGGAACTAGCAGCAGTTACCAATGTACTTGCTGATGTTCCAATATTTTTTGCGGTATACCTTGTAAATGTATTTGCCATGTTTTATCCTAGTGCAATTGCCATTGCAATCGCGGTTCCAGCAGGATCAACCTGCAAATTAGTTTGAGCAGCTGCAACAGTTGTAGCATTTGTGCCACCATTTGCAATTGGGACTGTGCCTGAACCTAGTGTGGTAACAAAGCTAATAACATCGACTAATTCATTTAAGTTTGCACCTACGGCTAGGACAATTGTAGTTCCAGTAGTGGCTGTATAGTCATTACTACGCAACAACACACCGTTTAAATAAACTTCTACATATCCAACTTGATAGTTAACAGTAAATGTAGTTTGATTTGCTGTAGCTGTAAATGCAGTTCTTGTATAACCACCAAAATTAATGCTACTGCCCGAACCACCACTGCTACCACCACTAATTGTGCCAATTGTGTTATCTGATTTTTTATAATAGATTAACCCATCTGCATAATTAAGTGTTATTTCTCCGTATTCCAAGTCACTAGTTTGTGGCACTTTGCCAGCTACTGAACTCCGCTTTAATATAATCGATGCCATAACATTTCCTAAAAAGGTATTTTGCCAACTTAAAAAAGCTGGCTATTATTAATAAGTTCCGCCGTCTAGTGCAAATATAGTTACTGCTCCGCTTGTAACTGTAAACTGAGCGCTATCAAAACTTGCCAAACCTCTTGTTGAAGTACTAGCACTAGGAATTGCTGTTGAACTAGCTGCAGTTACCAAACCTTTGGCATTTACAGTAAATGTGGGAACTGTTATACTATCACCAAAACTACCTACATTACTATTAACTGTAGCCAACGTTGCTGCAGCTGTTACATTAGTAGAACCATTAAATGATGGACTAGTGTATGTAATATCACCAGTAATAGCAATAGTTCTACCTGTTGCTAATGTTGTTGCAGTAGTGGCATTACCACTTAATGCACCGTATACTGTAGTAACGTTTAAGTCTTTATTAAAGTTCCAACGATTATCTGAACTGCTATAAGTTAAAGTAGCGGCAACTGTAGGGCCAGTAACTGTTATACCTGCGCCATCGGCAGCAGCTGCAGTTGTAGCGTCTTTTGACAACTCAATATTTTTATCAGCAATTGCGATAGTAGTTGAATTGATTGTAGTAACTGTACCTAAAACAGTTAAATTACCTGTAATTGACGCATTGCCAGCAATTGAAATATTTGCTGCAGTAATATCATTACTATTAAACGTACCCGACACTGTAACATCATTAAACGTAACATTGTCTGTAGTACCAACACTTTGACCAATTGCAAGTGTAATTGTGTTATCTGTTAGTGTGGAAGTAACGCCTGTACTACCAACAATAGCAAGTGTATCACTCAATAAATTAACTGTATCAGTAGTAGCTGCTGTACCTTTAATGGTCAGTGTAGTAGCAAGACTAACTGTTGACACCGCAGTTACTAAACCTTTAGCATTAACTGTGAAAACAGGAATTGCTGTTGTACTACCAAAACTACCTACATTACTATTTACGGTAGCTAGTGTAATTGCGGTACTAACATTTGCAGTTCCGTCAATGCTAGTAAATGTAGCGGTTGCATCACCAGTTAAACTAACACTGCGAGCATTTAACCATTTTGTTGCAGTAGCTGCATTACCAGTCAATGCAGCAGTAATTGTACCTGCTACAAAATTACCACTTGCATCACGCTTGACCAATGTCGAAACTGTGTTTAGTGTGGTAGCTGCATCAATCATATCGGTGTAACGTTTACCACCAATAATAATATGATTGACTGCATCACCAGCAGTTTCAGTTCCCATACCAATGTATAGTCTGTCACCACCGTTTGAGCCATTATCTGCTAAACTTGAGTATGCTAGTTGACCTGCTGCTAAAACTGCTGGGTTACCGCTTACTTCACTTCGCTTTATTCTTAAAATAGAAGCCATTATATAATCCTTTAAAATTGTCCAGATTCAACAATTTGTTGATCCAGTAAAGTAGTCGCGGTCCATTTATGCGAGGTACTATTATACACAAGTACGCTACCTGAACTGAGTTGTGTCAAATCGATATCTGTTAATCCTGAAATAGCTGTTACACCTGTGGGTCCTATCATACCGCTTACGATAACTGTAGGTTGAGGTTTATCAATAACAACTGTATTATTACTTTCTGTTACAATAACTTCGGTTGTCATCTTGTAATCTCCTTAACTAAGGTTATATTACCTGACATAAATGGCATAACAACGCCAGAAGTATTAGTCAATTCTAAAGAATATACTGCACTGTCAAAAGCAAAAGCTCTGGTTATGGCAGCGGAAATTGTAAGAAAGATTGTATTATCACTAGTATTTAATAAAATACTACCTGAACTTGAGGTAAGTTCATAAATTACTGTGGAACTGTCTATTGTTTCGCGGATCTGCATTTGTGCAGTATATCCAGTTAACGGAACTGGTTGGTTGTATTGTATTACACCACCAGTAGTAAATGTTGTATAACCTAAACTGTTTACATGGTTCATGGTTACTGTAGTACTAGTTACGCCAGTTACTACATAGTATTGATCGTCGCCAACACTATTTATTTCTTTCATGCCACCTGCATTAGCTACACGAATTCGCCATCCCACAGGAATAGTATGTGCACTAGTAGTGGTAATTACACAAGGCGCAGCTTTTGTGATTGCTGTAATGGGTACATACACCTTTGTGTCTGATTCCCATCTTAGTGTTTCTTGGAACGTGCTGCCTTGATAAATTTTATAATTAATTTTTGCTGGATCCATTAAGCACCTCTAACTTTCTTAACGGCCGCTTGTAGAATTCTAAGCTTATTTATCTCATCAGTTAGTGCAACAACTTCAGATTGTAATACTTGATTATCAATACACAATTGTCCTAATTGAGTATTTAATTTAATCATTTCTTGTTGCAACCTATTTAATTCAGTACTTAAAACAGTATTCTGTGTACTAAGTCTTTCTAATTCTGAGTGCATAAGACTAATAATATTAGTTTCTGCTCCAGTACTTTTCCAGTCTTTTAGTAATTTCTGTACTCCAACTGACAAAGCAATTATTGCCAATGCAACCATTGACAACGTTTGAATTAGACCGTGATTTTCAATCTCTAACATTTTAGGATCTCCCTTATTATCTGTGGTTTTATATTTAAGTGGTTTGTGATAAATACTAATACCACAGTTACTAGGTTTCAGCGTTAGCTAAATTAATCACACAATTAACTTTTTTAAATAGGTTAAACGCTTGTCAAGAAAAAATATTGAAACCTTCATTTCATTTTGTTATATTATAACACAAAGGCTGACTCATGTCAATGCAAAAAAATACCCTGCCCATATAATGGACAAGGTATTTTGACAGCAATAATTTAATTAATTTATTATACATAAGCAGTTACTGATCCACAATATGTATTACCGCCTGGGCCATATGCAGTTACATACGCTTTGTATGTACCTGAACCAAATGGGTTATATCCATCACCAAAATTAATATACCAATATTGATAGTATGTAACTCCATTATAAACATAACTATATTGAGTTAATGGAGTCATTGAAAAATTAGTGCCGTAACTTTCTAATGAACTACCAGGAGATGCAGTAGTAGTGTATCCTTGAACACTAGTTGCCCAATTTACTCCAACAAGAACTTGGATATAATATGCGCTTTGATAACTAATTGCAGGTGAATAAAATACTTGTGGAGCTGGTGCAGGTGCTACATATCCACAGGTAGCACTATTGTATTCAATAATACCTGCAAATGTTCCACCACTACCATCATTATAAGTTTGATATAAATTATATTGGTTAGATCCAGTACCACAATAAGGACTGCCTACTGTAGTTCCGTATGCTGGATAACTAACATAGCCGCAAGTAGTACTATTAGATTGATATAGTTGATTATATGTTCCGCCAGCACCATCATTATAAGTATAGTATAGATTATATCCGCTACAAAATTGACTAACATATGTTCCGTATGCTGGATAACTTAGTGAAGTATCATTAATACTCCACTGAACTTGATTGCCTATTGAATAAGTATGTTGACTGTCACTATACCAAGTAAGTGTCGCATACTCAGTACCTTCTGTTAAATGGTCTACAGCCATTTGTATATATTGGGTACCACTGCTACTATTAAATTGATAACTACCAGTAGCACTAACATTAAAATCATTACTAGTTATATTATTGCCACTTAATACATAGTATAAAACAAGAGGATAACTTGAATAATTTTGAAATGACCAACTTATTCCAACACTGCTACCTTCATCTACATTGCTAGGTGATACTGAAAATGTGAATACAGGTGGAGTTACAGATGCATCATAAATAGTAACTATACCACCACTTAATGAACATAGTCTAGTAGTGTATGGAGAAACATCTTCAAACAAAGATAAAGTAAAGTATTCATAACCTTCGGTTGTATTATCAGCTTTATAAGTTACAGTAAAAGTTCCACTACCATTAGTAGTAGTTACATAATATGCAGTACCTGCAGTAACTGCTTGACCATTAACATATGCAATATCATTAATATTGGCAGCAGCTTGAAATGGGTATGGGGCTTCTAATGCAATTAATGCTCTAGTACCGCTTGGAGCATTTGTAGTAACTGTATAAGTATAAGTAGAACCTTCATATACTGAAGTTTCTCCAGTTAAAGTCCAAGTATACGCTGTAGAAGTATCATTAATTGTTACATCTACATAAGTGCCTGTACCAGTATAATCATCTAATTGAACTCGTAAAACTTTAGCTCCGTCTGGTCTATAGTCCAGTTTAGGGTAGAATGCTCTAGAAGCAGTACTTTGTCCTGTTCCAATTACAAATCTATTTGCAGTAATACTACTACCACTACCTAATGCAACAGTACCTGTCCAATCATTGCTATCAAAACTATTACCACTTATTTGAGATATAGTATAATTAAGAGTTTGACTTAATCCATTAGCACTTGTTTTATTAGAAGTACAAGTTATAGTAAATGAATCGCCTTCATTTACTGAAGTGGTATTTGTAGAAATACTATAGCTGGTTGAACCCTCTGCAATAGTAATTGATGCTGGAGTACCTGTAATTGCATTGCCATTAATTCTTGTAATCGTACAAGTTACAGTTTCATTGCCTTCATAGATAGAATCATTATTAACAATTACATTAAAAGTAGCAGTACCATTTGCACCAACTGTAAATGTTCCTTCTAGTGTATTATCGCTAAAATCACTAGCAGTTATATTTGTACCTGAAAATACATATCGTAATGTTGTATTAGGAGATATATTAGTAGTAGTAACTGCTCCACGTATTTGTGCTTGAAAAGTTCCTTCAGTTACTACATTACCACCTGTAGAAGGCTCATAAAGTGTTAAACTATATGAAGCTGATGGCCAATTTACTGTAACACTACTAGGATCATATGTTCCATAATCTATTACTAATGGTGTAGCAAAACATGAAGTAGGTAAAATTTGAGTTGTTAAATCATAATAATCTTTATTATTAAAAAATTTACTACCGCTAAACGATAGTGTTCCTGATTTGTTTTCTGTTTGTACTTTAGGTTGCCAAATAGTAGTATCTGTGCCATATCTACTATAAAAGCCTAAATACTTATTTCTAGTAAAAGTACCATTACCATTATTTATCAATTCGTCTGATTCTATTTTTGGTAAAAAGAATGCAGGATTTTCTATACTAGAGGCATAATTACTTTTTGAAACAGCACCGCTAGGTAAAGAATAAAATGAATTATTCCAAAATACATTGTCAGAAGCAGTATCAATTTTTAAATGTCTTGCACCTGTATCAAATACACACCTGCTATTTTCATCAAATATTTTTGCACCATAACCAGTTGCTAAATTAGTAATATAGTCTAAGCTAAAACAAAATACTTGTGGAATATCTGCAGAAGTTGGGGAATAGTTAACACTTACAGCTGCATAAACATATATTGTTGATCCTGATGTATATAGAGTATTATCTAAACAATAAGCTACATTAGTAACAGGATTTGGTGGAAGACTAAGGTATATTGCTCCTATTCCCGAGGGTGGAGTATAACTTAGTCTATATACTGTAAAATCAGTAATTGTATAGTCAGTTGATACAGCTACTGAAGTATATGTACCTTTACCAGCAAACCAAGGTTTAACAAAAGTATCATCTATAATTAATTGATCACTGTTATTATAAAATTCAAAACCATAGCTCATGTTATTAGTACCAATACAATAGTATCCCGTCTAGTAAACCCATGGGTAGCTAGAGTAGGCGTAAAATCTGAATTTGTATAATATGCAATTCGTGCATAATTTACACTAGAAAGGCTAGTAATATATGAATCAGTTGTATTGGGTTGAATAACTCTATAATATGTATCTCCTGTACTAATAGGAACTACTTTTATATTTCTACCAACACCTTGATAACCAATTTGATCTCTATAATCAAATATTTCTGGAGAACTTATTGTATTAGTAGTGTTTAAAGATATATAACCGCCAGTCGTTACATAACTGTTAGTACTAAGATTATAATGTTTTTGAATGGGTATACCACCAAAACTTGTAGAATCAAATTCTACACGAGAACCATCACTACTATAAACTACCATTCCATATGACATAGTATTCCTATTTAAAACTTACCAATAACAACTCGTCTAACACTACCAGAATAAACTTCTAATTTATCACTGCTTAACTGAATTCTACCAATACCATCAGCATTAGTACTACTAGCAATTGTTAATGAACTAGCTAAAATTGATCCATCCACTATTAAACTACCGTCTACTTTTAATGCAACATAAGACCAATAACCACCAACTGCATACAAATATGTATTAGACCAAGCTGTTTGATAAAGTGTAACCCTATCGCCAGATCTAGGAGTTCTGTCAACAGTGCCAGTATATGCATCATTAAATGCTTGTTGACATTCATATCCTACAGTACCAGCTCCACCAGTCGTAGCATAATAAGTTGCTGTTTGACTTTTTAAATCATAGCTAACTTGACGAGTTAAATTGGCTATGCCACGAAGTCCGTCTATTCCTGTATCGCCTTTTGCACCATCTGAGCCACCAATAGACAGTACAGTTGCTGTTGAGAATTCTGTATACTCAATGGTATCAGTAGCAGTATTACTAGCAGCTACAGCATATCTAACCCATAAGTATTGGCCTTTAGTAATGCTAGGAGCTGAAGTGCTCCATCCATTTAATGTACCACCAGTTAATGTACTACTACTAAAAGTATAAGTAAAAGTACCACTAAATGTTGTAGGGGCGGTAACACCGCTAGTATTTGCAGCATATAAAGCTACTGTAGCAGTATTAATACCTGCAGCACCGTCTATTCCCCCAACAGCATATACAACTGCTGTTGAGAATTCTGTATACTCAATGGTATCAGTAGCAGTATTACTAGCAACTACAGCATACCTAACCCATAAGTACTGGCCTTTAGTAATGCTAGGAGCTGTGGTGGTCCATCCATTTAATGTACCACCAGTTAATGTACTACTACTAAAAGTATAAGTAAAAGTACCACTAAATGTTGCAGGAGCCGTAACACCACTAGTGTTTACAGCATATAAAGCTACTGTAGCAGTATTAATACCTGTTGCACCTGCAGTAGATTTATTGATAGTTAGTACACGATCAATAGTAACACTAGTACCGTCAATACTAGCACGATAAGTAGCGCTTGCAAAAGTTGCTGAAATTGCTGATACTGAAATTGCTCCACTACTATCAATAGTACTAGTCATACCAGTTTCAGAAACTTTGCTATATGTAACACCAGTAGTTAAAAATGTAGCACCTTTGGCAACTATCATTTGACTAGTTACAGGAAATTGTCCACTTATAGGAGTACCATCAGATGTACAACTAATAGTTTGATTTTCATTACTTAAACCAGCTTGATAACTATCACTACCTTCACGCAATGCATAAATAGTTAGTTGATCAAATACTGATGAACCATTTTCTGTTGCAACTACTTTATATAGTGCTGTACCTGTTGAAAATGAACTAACAGTTAAAGTATTGCTATTTTGCCCACTTATAAGTGTACCATTTAAATACCATGTAAAAGTAGGAATAACCATATTAGTAGTAGTAGCTGTTAATACAGTAGTACTAGGTGTTACAGTAGCTGCAATATCTTTACCTACAACAAATACTTGACTGGTGGCAGTTAAAGTTACAATTCTAGCAGTATTATCTAGTGTAGAAGCAGCGTACTCACTAGATACTGTATACACATCTGGATCAATATTACTGATCAACGCATACTTTACATAATACTGCTTTGAACTTTCTAAACCAGTAATATTAATATCCAGTGAATCTGAGTTTGAATATAATGTTCCTGAATTAGCTGTAGCTACAGCCCCTGTAGTAGTACCTACAGTTGTTGTAATTGCAGTACCTCCAAGAGTACTAGATAATGTAAATGTAGTTGTGCCATTAGTAGCAATTACATAATATGTACTGGGAAATGCAGCTCCAGTTATACCACCAGTACCCGTATAACTACCACTTATACTAATAGTTATAGCAGCCCCAATATATAATGCAAAATTATTTGTATTAGTAGTTGAAAATTGTCCTGATGTTCCTGTAACTTGCAAACCAGTTAATACAGTACCACTACTAGTAGGATCGAACCCACTAGTAGTAGAATACCATACTTTTACTGACTGAAGGTCATCCCTAGGATCAGTAGTTCTAATAAGATCGTATGGTTGTGCAATTAATAAGTGTAATGATTTTATACCAGGATATAATTTTGCTGACATGCTTCTTTTCCTTTATTGAATAGTTTTTACAACTATTGTTCCTAATGCACTAAAAGTACTATAGTTACCATTTCTATCTACAGGTCTGCATGCAACTCTATAGCTTATACCATCATATGAAAGTCTTGGTTTTGCTTGTTTTAATAAATCAAACTTTACCATATCATTACTTGTTAATATAGTAGTACCAGTATAATCCCAAATATCTGCTGTACCAGTATCTTTTATCATTCTATATTCATAATGTAAAAAATCTACGGGTTTTGTAGTTACTGCAGGTGTAGCAGTAATATATGTATTTTCCAAATCCATAGTTAATACAGTATCAATAGTAAATGTATTAGTATTTTTACCACTATTAGCAGTATAATATATTTCAGACCAAGGACCAGATATTTGCTCACTAGCATCTTTATATCTAGCTCTAATCTTATAAGCTTTATTAGTACTTAAACCTGTTGCAGTAACACTTGCAGTTTCTTTATTAACTATATAAGTACCAGTAGGACTACTAGTAATAAAATCAGCATCTCCTGCTACTATTTGTGCTTCAATCTTTGCAGCCATTTTACTTAAATTGGCAGGATTTGAAAAACTTACAATTAGTACATTTTGATATGTTCCAGTTGCAATTTGAGTACTAACAGCACTATCGCTAGTTACTTTTGTAATTACTGGTACATCAACAATAACATTTTGTATCATAGCATTTGTAGTATTTAAAGCAGTAATATTACTATCAAAAGTTAATAGCTGTGTTAAATCTGCAGTATAAATTTGTGGAGAATAATCTACTAATGTTAATTTAGCTCCTGTGGCACTTGTAGGTTCAATACTTAGCACAACTAATTGTTGTGTTACTTTATTAATTTCACCTAACATAAACAAATTATCTATTTCAATACCATCACCACTTGTAATAGCACTAGTCAATGTAATAGTATTATACCAACCAGTTGTTGTAATAGCAGCCAATGTTTTTGTAATGCCATCTGGTGTGCTTTGACTGTTAGTTCTTATCAATATTTGATAAGTGGTTCCAGCTGTTAAATATAAATCTTCAGTTAATTTTAGTGTAGCAGAACCATTTGTAACTGTTTTTATTCTACCACTGCCAGTACCCCATTGGGGTATTTCATGAGTAACTTTAACTACATCGCCACGAGTACATACCAAATACTCAAAGTCAGTATTTAAAGTATACACTTCAGGACGCAAACTTAATTGCGCCAAATGCCATCTTGCCAAATATTTAGCTTGATCTGCGTTGGTAATACCAGGTAAGTTTAGTGTTTCAAATAAGGTTGCAGTAGTTTTTCCACCTGTGCCATCCGCATTATATCCATAATTATAAACATAGTATTCTTTTGGTTGATATGCCAAACTTTCGTCAGGAATAGTAATTCGAAAAGCATGTGGCAGTCTAGGTAATGATTTTGTAGATTCAAATCCCCAGCTATTATAAGTAGTAAAATATTGAGTAGTATGTGTTCTAGGTTTATCTATAACCACAGTCCATTTACCATCCACATATGCTGGACTAGCCATACCTGCAGCACAAATATCGCGAAGTACATCTATAATACTCATGCTACTAGTAATAACATTATTATAAGTTAATTTAATATTACCAGCATTATTACCATTACAAAAATCAGTCCATTCTTTAATTTTTTCTAAATCAATTTTTTGTATGGCTTCTGCAACAGACATTTTATATGCGTTACCAGGATGCATTAATACATAGCAAAATAAACTAGCAGGATTATTGGTAGGTACTGGTTTCCATTCTTGAGTAGTAGTGTTCCATTCTAACGCTATAGATTCTACCATTGCATTAACACCTTCAATACTACCATTTGCTTTATTTGTACTCTCCACCCTAATAGCTGTTCTAGCTAAATAACATCCAGGTGGATTTACCATTGGCCTAGTATTATTATAGCATACTGCTCCAAAAAATATTGCTTTAAAATAGTTACGTACACTGCTTGTAGGTTCTACTACATCACTATTACTACGCCTAATTTTAACTGCATATCTAGCAAGTGGTAAATCTTTAAATCTATAAACAAAGTTAAAAGGATCTTTGCGTTTATAAAAGAATCCAGGATTACCAAATACTAATTCTGTACTATTACTAGCTACAAGATTAATACCAGAAGGCGAATAGGTAATACGAGCCGCTACACCTCTATGATTGCCTCCAGTATAAGGTGGTTTATTAAAAGCTGTTACTCTAACTGGATATGTACCTGCTTCGATATATTCCATTGAAGAAACCACACTTTTCATTCCAGGATCTGGAATTGTTAAGATTGGTCTTGTATTAATATATATTACACCATAATCATCTGCTGCACCTTCAATGGTATAATATCCCGTATAAGGAAAAGCCACATTTTGTACATGATCAAAATTAATATTATCAGTACTACCTGTATTCCATACACCATAATCATATAGAAATGGTATATCATAATTATCACCAGCACTAATATTAGTAAATTGTCTGGTAGTAAATATGGTTTGAAGATTGCTAAGATTACCTCCAGCTGCAGGTGTGGAACCTTCAGTAAATATTTTACCAGCAGCAATCAGAATTCTAGTATTACCTGTAGCGACATTTACAAGTTGTGGTTGACCATTATTACTACCATTAATATCATCTTGAACAGTGTCTTCGTATATAACAGTACAAGTTAATGCTAAACCAGCATATCCTTGATAATCTCCTAAATAAGAAGTTATTCTACTTTCTACACCTTGACTACCATATACACATACTGTATATAATTTTTTTGCATTTGGTGGTAGTTGTGGTAATCTTGTATAATTAGCATCTGTACCTGCTAAAGTTGAATATGATCCAGATTTATAGGCAGCTATCAATGTAGCACTAGGTTCTCCAAATTGTGTATCTGTAGCAGCTCCATCATATCTATCAATACCTCCACCTGCACGCATTACATAAGTGGTATAACGATATAAAGGTAGTGGAAGACCATCCGTATCTGTACTAAATGCTGGAGTTAATTGATCTACGTAAGCTGAAGAACTTGGAGTAGCACTAGAATAATTACCCATAGAATATGGGGCTTGATCAGTAAATGTCCAAGCATTAGTAGTAGCATTATAAGTACCAAGTTGAATTTCTACATTTGCATTAGCCAAGTTAATGTCACCAGCACTGCTTCCACTGACTACAATTTGTCGCATACCTTCAGGAAAAGTTAATGCAACATCAACTCTAGTAGATTCTTGTACAAAATATACATATTGCCAATTTTGTGTTCCATTAGTAGGATTATTTATTAATTCAATTTGTTTAATTTGTTGTTCTACATCACTGCCATATAATTTATCAAAGTTAGTGTTGTCTTCAGTAGATTTACCTGACAATGTAACTGGTCTAGGTATATCTTGTGGTAAACCATCATAGTAATTAGTAATAGAATTAGTACCAATACAAATATCAGTTACTTGTAGCGGACCAAAACCCCAAATTAATAATAAATTTAAAATACTAGTATCAGTTAAAGATTCTACAAATGGTGTAGCTCCCAATACTGCACCCATACGTACTTTACCTAATACTACAGGGATTGAACCAAATTTATTAGCTTGATTACTAGATCCTGAAAATAGGTTTAATGCACCTGATTGTCCAGGATCATTAAGTGTAGGAGGACGAACTGGTAAGATAGCATTTACTAGTGCCATTCCTGCCATTGTAAGGCCAATTTGAGTTGCTGTATAAGCAGCAGTTCCTACAGCAGCACCTGATAAAGTACCTGCTAATTGTGGTGCATAAATTGCAACTACAATAAATAATGCCATACGAAAAGTATCCCTACCTTCAGCTACGGCTCTATAAGCAAGTGTTTGTCCTGGTTGTATTACAGTAGTTGCCCATTCATTTTTTGGAATAGGAATTCCATCAATTACTAATCGCAGGTTACTGGTAAAACGTTCACTAGTATTATATTTTTCTTTTGTATAATTTACAAAATCTAATACAGTTGTGCCTGCCACTGTCCAATCACGATAAATTTGTGTTTTAAGCGGGTGTGGAGCACCTACTACTTGAACTTGTGTTGATTCAGTATATTCATAAATACCTTCTAAACGCTTAGTCCACTTTGCATTATTAAGAGATTCAACAACTACATCTTTATTTTCGCGTGCATGCAAAAATTTATTATTACCAACGTATACACCAACGTGAGCAGGTTCGCCATAAATGTTAAATAAAACTACATCGCCAACACGAGGAGTTGTAGTTGAAGTCCATTTATTTTTATAGTCTTCAATAATGTTTATAAGATTAGGATCATTGGCACCAAGATATTCATCTTGATAGCTTGGTAGCGTAATATCAAATTCATTTTTATAAAATAAACACACCAATCCCCAGCAATCTATTCCAGTTGCATCTCTACCATTATCTTTGTATGGTAAACCAATATATTTATCATAATTCATTAGAATAGTCCTGGAAAGTAGCCAGGTGTAAAATTATAGCAAGGAAATGGCTCTCTAATTAAACTAACCATTTCTAAATTGAGAGTTATTTGCTGTGCACTGTAACCTACACTGGTAATAGAAAAATCTGTAAAACTAACTTCTACAGTATTAGGCGATCCTGATAGTACTAATTCAATCAATACTTTTGTGGGTTTAAATAGCCTACTGCGTATTAATGCAATAGCTTCAGGCAGTGCATAATTTAAAACAATATTACATTGACCTAGTCCAGTATCGTTCTCACTAGGCAATGTAATTTGCATAGGCAGAAATGAATATTCATTAGATCTACTAGTAACTCCGTATATAATTTCTTGATCGGTAGTTACACTAGCTAATCTGCCTGTATAATTATCTGCTAATCTATAAGCAGGTACATTAGTAATAGGATCATAAATAGTTATTAAAGTAATAAGTCCTTGATCTGTTTCTGATCCATACATTGCTCGTATAGCATTTGCACTTAAACTAGTTAATCTACTCACGGCATTATTTCCATTTTTAAGCTAGTTGACCAGTAACCTGGTGCAACATATTGTAAAGTAAAAAATTCACCACCACTACCAGGTACAATACGAGCATCTATTGTAGTACCTAATAGTCTAGGGTGTGGAAATTGAAATCTGTATACACCATTTAATGATGTTTTAATAAAATCATCTAAAACTTGTGTTTGTGCAGTAGTCATGATAAAACTCAAAGTCATATCATTAGGACGACTAGCCCTGCGTCTTTGTTTTGCAGGGCCAGCGTCAGTAGCACTTCGAATAATATTAATACCAACTGTTTCTTGAAACCCCTTTTGTGGCACTTGTGGTAGTGTGGATGGCCATTGAATTACTGCCATAGATTATCTCCTTACCAGTGATGGTCTAGTTCCATAGTTCATTGTCATAGCTTGTTGTGCATTACTTCCTGCTCTACCAATTTGGTCAGCTACCATATCACCAACTATAACCTCAATTTTACGATTACCTCGACTGTCTACAGTTTCATTAGTAGTTGCTTGTTGATTGCTGTAGTTATTAACTACAACATCTACTTTACTACCACTATGATTAGCAACTCCTAAGTTGCCGCTGCCGTCACGCTTTAGGGGCATAATGGCTTCAGGTCCAGCTTCACCCATTAATCCAGTTCCACTAGCAAATTTGAATAAGGTGGGATCTGTTACCAATCCGCCTTTAGCAAATTTTTGTATGCCACCATCAAATGCACCGCCTTTAGCAAATCCACGTTCTTGTGCTGCAAGCATAGCAGTTTGTTGACTACCAATATTAGTGTCATATTTTACTGCTGTTGGAATACCTTCAATTAATCCTGTAAATCCGCCACCTCCAGCATTCATGCCTTTGTACATAGCACTCATTTGATATTGAAGTTCAAATTTTAATAAGTTTGCTAACATATCTTGAATCAAGCTTTGAAAGTTTAATTTACCTGTTTTTGCAAATTCAACTAATGCATCGCCCATAGACATAAATGAATTTTTAAATACTTCTTCCATGCCTTTTTGGTGTACAGTAAGTAAAGAATCTTGAGCAATCAAATCATCTTTAGCAGTTTTAGTAACTCCTATTAATTCGATTTCTCTAGTATATCTAGACTCCATAACTTTCTTATTTGCTTCAAGCGCTGTAGTATCTCCTTTATTTTCTTTAGTTTTTTGTATTAAAGCATCAATTTGAGCCAATGAATTAGCTCTATCATCTTGTACTTTTAATATTGCTTTTTCATAATCTAATGCAACAGAACGTGTTTCGAGTGCAAATTTTTCTTTTTGAGCTTCTTCATCTGTAATTCTATTTTGAGAAACTTTTAAATCTAAAATTGATTTATCATTAGCTAATGCTTGGTCATTAAATCTTTGGGTTAGTTCCTTACCTTTATACTGTTCATCACGAATAGACTTTTCAATTGCCTGTTGTTGATCGAATAATTTTAACCTATCTTGTATGCCTTTATTATCGCGTTCACCTTTTTGACGTTCAACTACTAACGCAAGTAATGCTGATTGTTTATTAGCCTCACCACTTAGCCCTGCCTCAGTTGCATTATGAATAGCATTAAGATATCCCAACCGTTCTAAATATTGTTTATTTTGTAAAATTGCATTTTCAAGATCAGCTTGCTGTTGTAATGTTTCTTTATTTCCTGCATTAGTAATTGCATTAATTGCACCTAATCTAGTAACTTCTTGTTGAGTAATAGCATCATTAAGAGTTTGTACTTTTTCTTTATCTTGAAGTTCACCTTGTAGTTTAGCTCTAGCTCCTTCAATTAGTGTAGCACCTTCTTTGCCTCTTAACTCTGTTTTAGCTGCTTGTTGTTGTCCTATTTCTCTACTAACACCAGCAGCCCTAATTCTTAGTATTGTATTAGCAGTATCATCCCCAAGATCACGAAGATTTTTTAATGAACCACCTGTTTGTAAAATCTTTTTAAATTCTGTAGCCGCTAGTAATGCTGATTTGTTAAATGCAATCTCTAAATCAGTTTTACCTTCTGTTTTTGAAGCTGCAATAGTAGCACTATTTTCTTCAATTATAGATTTTAATTCTTCATTGGCTTTAATTAAATTAATATTAACATCAATAGCTCGCATTTGAATATTTAATTCTTGTAATTTTAAACGTGTTCCTTCTACAGCAGCATTTTCACCTGTTAATGCTCCTAATTTAGCTTGTGCAATAGTTAATGCAGCTTTTTCAGCAGCTTGACCTAATGCAGTTACAATAATTTCATTAGATTTTGCCGCAGCTTTATCAATGCCTGATAAAAATAAGTTTTTAGCATCTTCAAATACTTTAGTATCTGGTGCACGTAAACTTGCCTTTTTAAGATCTACGTCTTTAAGCTGTTGTTGCAGTAAAGCTACTTCTTGACGATCTCTTTGTTGAAAATCATTAGGATTAGCTTGCATTTGTGTTTGTGCTTTTACTAGTTTGGCTTGTATTGTATCTTTTTCTTTGTCTAGTGTTTCTATACCTTTGCTATATCTTTCATAAGCAGAAAAAGTTTCTGTAAACTCTTTACGCATACCTACAAACTGTTCTGCAAATTGTTGACCAAATAATGCAAACTTTTCAGGATTTTTTGCTAAGTCATCAAAAGCAGCATTAATACCTTTTAAACCATCTTTTGTTACAGCTTCCATTGAAAACACAACATCTTCCAGAGTGGCACCTACTTTGAAAAGTGGATTAGTATTAGCAGTAGCTTGAATAAATTCTTGATAAGCTTTTGTGCTTTGTTCAGTAGCAGATTTAAAACTTTGCAGTCTACTACTAGTAGCAGTTAATTTATTAGCCAATTCTGTTTGAGCTTTTTGATAGTTAGTAACTGCATTGCTATTTTCTTTAAATGCTTTAACTTCAGATTCAAAATCAAGACTTTGAATTCCTAAAGCCTTTTTAAATGCTTCTGCTGCTTCTTTACCTTGCCCAGATTCAGTAAAGATTTTCATAGCTGAATCTACACTAGCTGCTAATGTTTCTGCTAGTTGAGTATTTGTATCTTTGCCAAATAAACTTAAAATATTTTCTTTGGCACGATCCCACCAGTGACCTGATAGTGATGCTTTAAACTTTTCTTGTGTATAAATACTAGCGTCTGTTGCGTCTCGTAATTCCATCATTGCATTAGAAAGTGCAAATATACCACTAATTGTAGATCTAGATATTGGATCTTTTTTGGCTAATTGATCTAGGGTTCTAGTTACATTATCAACTGCATCTTTAGAAGTTTCTGTAGCTTTATTAAAAGCATCAAGTTCTCTTTTAGATTTTGAGAACCAGTCATCCAACAAACTAAATGCTTCAATGGCTATACCAATACCCAGTGCCCAAGGACCTATTACTTCTAAAGTTTTTGCAATCTTTGTACCTACAATTTCTAATGCGGAGCCTAATCCTATTAATCCAGCCCTAAAAGTACTAATAGCAGGTACTTTAGCCATAATTTTTTTGCCAAACTCATCTGTTTCAGCATGCACTTCTAACATGCCTGCTCTAGCTTTATTCAATTCAGTACCTAGTGCTGCAAATGCAGCACGTGATCCATAAATAGATTGAACTTCAGCAACTCTAGTTTTAATAGCGTCTGCACTAGCTTCTTTTAGTTGACGATTATATAAAATTTCATTTTGTCTAGGTGTAGTGAATACTCCTGTTGTACCTGCTTCTACTGCTGCTTGTGCTACATCACCTACCGCACCTGCTCCACTGCGAAGTGCTTTCATTTTATTAACGTGCTCTTTTAATGCAGCGGCTTCTGCTGCATTAGTTTTAGCCAATGTTTTAACTCTGTCTTCAAGTGATCTAATTTCAGCACTGGTTAATTCAAAAGGATTTTTAGCGGCTAATTCAGACCATTTTTTCTTTGAACTGTCCCAAGCAATATTTGTTGATTCTTTTAATGCATCTACTTGTTTTCTTACAGCACTGCTTGCACGATATGCAGCTTCAGCATTATTACCTGCATCTCCAGCCAAATCGCCTAATGAACGTTGTTGTTCATGATAAATTTTGGCGAAATTAAGCCTGCTTTCCTCAGCGGTAGCAGCAATACTTTTTCTAAATTGTCCTAATGCAGGTATAGCTTGTTTTAATAGCACAGTACCAACACCTGCTAATACAATACTTAAACCTGTTGGGCTAGCGGCTAATAAACTTACTAAGGGCGTCAACAAATTATTAACTACTTCTAGTCCGCTTTGTGCCACATTTTTTAAACTAGCCAATAGTTTATCATAAGGATTAACATCAATGTTAATACTACTAAATTTATCAATACCTTCTTTGAGTACAGCGTTTGCAAATGCTTGACGTTTTTCAAAGTCTGTTAACTGCGTAACAGTTTTACCAATACTACGAGCGTAGTCTTGATTGGCCTTTTCCAACTTAGTATACAAACCCAACTCATCTAATAATTCAGGTTCTAGTTTGGCAACACCGCGGCTCAAACGACTTAAAGCTTCAGGCATATTAATACCTAAAGCTTGAGAAGCTTTCTTGGCAACTTCAGCCATTTGTAACATTTGTTTACCACTTAAACCAGCAGCTGCACCTTTAGTAGTAGCCTCAAGAGCATCACGCATGCTAATAGCACCATCACTAGCTAGTTGCAGTGATTTAGCAATTGTACCTAATGATCTACCTGTTTGTGCTCCTAGCTGATCCATACCTTTAATCATATTGGTAGTATCAGCAGCATCACTTAATGCTCTAAAAGCAGCGCTTACAGCAAATAAATTAGCAGCAAATGTAGCGTATACATGAACTAATCCACTCAAACCTTGTGCTTGTTTAGCAAAGTCTCTGCCAGCTGCACCTGTACCACCACCACTAATTGCTCGAGCAACCCCATAATCCATACTCTCGGCTTTGTAAACCGCTGCAGCTTTATGTTTATTAAGTTTTTCAGTTTCAGCGTTTAAGCCTTGCATATCTTTAGTGCGTTGCTTTACCGTATTACCTGTATCCGTAACTTCTAAATTTGCATTAATCGTATTATTTGCCATTTAACTCTCCACTTTATATTGTAAAGTTACAATAATATATTTATTTGGTACCATTATAACATTATGGGGCATAGTTGTCAAACCAAAAAATTTTTACCAATAAAAAAACCGCTAAGTGTTAGTTAGCGGTTTTATGATTTTTGTTTTCTAGTCTCAGTAATTCTAATAGAATCTATCATATGGATTAACTCTAAGTAGTATCGTTTATCTACTTGATCAATGCCATATACCTCGAACAGCTCAAATATACCATTTAAGTTCTTACCTGTATAAGTACCTCCCATATACTCCCATTCGTCTCGCATTTGTTTGTAAATGGAGAGTGCTAGTTGTACTTCATCTGGAAAGTCTAAAAATTCAACAGGTATTTCACTTTGTATTGGATCTGATCCCAAAAGCTCACACATTTCAAAATACTGATCTTTGGTCATACCAACACCAGCATTTTGCATGTAGCTTGTTATCATTTCACTAATAGTACTTAACTGTTCTTGGAAAAGTTTCCCAAGTCACTGACCTTTTCACTAATAAATTGGTCGAAATCTGTAGAGTTCTTCATAAGCATTAAAGCATTTTCTTTAGTGTACGCCAAGTTATCTTCTGGGTCATACTTGCTTACATCAACAGGAACTAACAAATTTACATATTTAAACTTTAACCCAGTCCAGTCTTTGATTGCTGCTTCAGCATACAATTCCAAGAATAGATCTTCATTAAAATCATCTGAAGTTTGACGATTTTTAAAAGTGGTTTTAGTTGATTTTTTTCTAAGATTGATTAATGTCTCGCGACTGATAAATCCCAAACTTACTGTGAATCCAGGCATACCTGGAAATTCTGCTTCTACCGATTTTGACGGTACTAGCAATGATTTAAGGCTAATTTCTTGTGCTGCCATTTTTGTCCTAATTATTATTGAGAAAAGAAGTGCTGGAGATCAACCCAGCACTTGCCGATAAAGTTGCGGCTTAAACGCCTGCTCTATATACTACGGTAGCTTCGTTCTGTTGTGTGATATCATACGAAGTTGAAGCATAACCTTGAGCTGTAAAGTTAATTGTTGTGGAAATAACTTGAGCTGTATTAATTTGTGGAATTTGCAACATAGCAGCAGGTAGTTTAAACTCTACACCAGTAGCATTTGAAGTAGGTCCGCCCATTTGCACATTAATTGTAAACTTAGGGTCTACAGTTGTACTTGAACTTGCATACATATCTGCTAACAATGTAGCAGCTTCATTACTGCCTGTTTTCAAATATGCTGTAACATTTCCAGTAATAGAACGTGTACCTGTAAAATAAGTAATTGGCAAATTAACTTGTGCCAAATTAGCAGGAGTTAAATATGTCAAGTTATTATTAAATACAAGTTGTCCGCCTGTTAATGCGATTGTGTATGCTGTACCACCGCTATTAACAAAGTTGTTAATAGTAGTATTCAATACCATTGTACTCAACTTATTAGTAATGTATTGAGCATATGTTTGTTTAGCAGTTGCTTGGTCACCTGGCTCAGTTCCAGTACCACCTTCAACAACTGTTCCAACAGTAGCAATACTAGAAACAGCAGGACTTCCAGTACCGCCTGAAGTTATAACAATATTAGGATTAATATTTGTATTTGCGGTAGTTGCGGCAACAACAATTGCGTTATTACCATCTACATTACCTGTAAAATATCCAGTAAATGTTCCAGAATAAGTACCTGTTAGTGTACCACCACCAGTTGTAACACCTGCGCTTAGGTTACTAAAAGCTACTGCTAGATCAGCAGAAGTTGTAATACCAGTTGAAGTATATGTCAAACCAGCAACAGTAAATGTTTGTCCAGCTGTTAAACCACTGTTAAAAGTAATTAAACCACTTTCTGTAGTTCCACCACTAGTAACGTCAGCTCCACTAAAGGTTACAGGACTTGCTGTGTCTGCAGAAAGTGCTGTCAAAGAACGAATTCCTGCACCTTTACCAGCCCATGCAATCATACCGATAGCATCAATACCAAAGTCAACTGTAGCTGTATCTAATGCACAATTGTCAAGAGCATATGCTGTGTTGTCAAATATGATAATCAAACCAAATGTTTGTAGTCTGTGTTTATTAGAATTAGCAAAAGTCATAGTAGCAGAACCTGCTGACTCGCTCCATGCTGCTGTACTTGCGCCAATTGGATTTGCAGATCCAAATGCATTCCACAATAATCTTTCTTCACAAGTAATTGTGCTACCTGTGTTATAAGGACGAATATATGTTGAGAATGCAAAATCTAGTGGTTGTAGTGCTGTGTTGAAACTACGTTGTCCACGACTTGGTGCAGCTCCTGCTTCATTCAATGTAACTGTATCTTGAGTTGTATTTTGACTGAAAGTCAAGCCTTCTAGAACCTGAATCTCCCAGCAATTTGATGTAGTCATAGGAAAAGCACCATTTTTCAATGATCCTATTCTTACTCTACCATTGCTATCCACATTAGTAGTAAAGAATACTCTACTATTACGTATAAGATTAACTGCCATGTTTCTTCCTTTTTAGTTTGCAATGCTAGGCATTCCTACTAGATATTTATCTGTGTCGATGCCAGTCACATTATTGAAGTGCGTATCGCACCTGTAAATTTAATTCACCAACACCGTAAGGGCGTAATAGGCCTTCATCAGTAGTAGTGGTTGTTATCAGTATTTCTGTTGTTGCATAACGATAGGTATCATCGTATACTAGTACACGATTTGCATCAATACAAGCAGAGACATCTTCTAAAAGTTGTTCCAGTTGCATTTGAGCATCTTCTTCGCTATTTACATACATTTTAATACTAACATTTAATAGACCCCAGATGAAGCCTGATAATTGATAGTCCCTAGCACCCATACCTGCGGTAATGTAAATACTGGGAAAGTCTTGTACTTCGTCCCAGAATTTCAGTTTAGGGTATACGTTATTATACATATTTGTTGTATACTTGACGCCATCTAATTGTTCGTTAAGTTTTGCTGCCAGAGCTTTAACTATACTAGTTCGTCTACTCATATAACTACCGCCCTTAATCTATTTGCAACTTTTTCAGCTGCAATCTCTCGAATTGACTTCGAGATTAATAATTTAGGATCTCTACTTCTAGGTAATCCTTGTTTTCCACCTTCACTAAACGTGGCATAAGGGTTTTTCATATAATTATAAAATGCAGTTATCATTCCGTCTCTGCTCATTGTTAGTCGCTCAACTTGTGCTGAACTAGCAAAACGTCCTGTTCTATAATTTAATATGTCTCTGCGCTCGCCACCACCCATATTAGCACTAATAACATCTTGTAAATGTTGATTGATTAATGCTTGTAAACTCACTAAATCAACTCTATTATCTTGGGCTGATTCTACTGAAGGGTGCGGTATCTTTGATACAATTGTACTAGAGTTAGGTAATTGAACATTATTACCAATTGTTTGTTTTTTACCAGTAATCTTTTGATTACTGTGTTTGTTTAACTTAGCTTTACCTGTTTTAACAATACTAATTAATGCTTGTTCTATATCTTGTAATATAGTATTTGAGCCATGAACACCCAAAAACTTAGTAACTAATTTTTTATCAGCTAAAAATATAGCTAACTTTTCTTCAAACTCTCTAAAAGCTTGAAGTTCTTTTGCCCCAAACTCTTTTTGATTTATATCTGAAGTTTGTATGGTTACACCTACAAATACTTTTCCAAATATATTTTCTATTTTTTCAAATACTTCTGGCGTACTATTTCTAAATGAATAAGTGATTTCAGATTGTATACTACTAATTTTATCTAAAGTAGTTTGAGCAAGTTGATATGCAGGAGAATCAGGATTAACACCATTTATTTCAAAATGATCTAAGATGCCTGCAATCTTATATTCTAATGGAGATACAAAGAATTCTGAACCAGCAGTAGGTATATGACCTATATCAAGTCTACTAACCTCAGAGATTTTTACATCTCCAGAAGGCATTCCTTTTTTATTTAATATAGCTTTTTCAGTTCGTTCAATACCAAAAGCAGTGTCTATTAATTTTGGATTTCTAACAACATCACTAATAAATGACTGAATAGCGTCATATGACATTGCTAAAAGTAACTGTATTTTTGGCCCACCATCTACATAAACTAGATAAGGGGTAGATCCTGTAAAGTGTGTTCTAGGAATTTCTTCTATTGAACTATATTTTCTGACTGCTTTTTCTCTTACTACTGTAATAAAAGTCTTGTATAGTTTTTCAAAACCTGGCATCCTATCACCTTTATTATTAATTAATAAACTTTGATAGGAAATGTCTAATACGTGAGGTCTTTTATTTAATACTAGGTCGCGTGTTTTTTCTGATAAGATTTTTTGTATTTCAGGATCTATACTTTTTATTAAATCTTTAAGAGTTATATCACCTGCTGCCATTATGAATAGTCTGCAGTATATTGGTCTAGTACGCGTTTAATATGTGCTGGTAGACTGGTTGTTGATACATACTCAATCTGTACTGTGTTAGTGCCAGGAGCTTTATTACTGTGAATACTAGAATCGTGTCTACGATAGTATGTAAG
>Ga0114960_10000597_pt1 | contig 30347 bp, 25 predicted proteins | sample C_130625_MF_Meta_FD_92637 | JGI IMG/M metagenome (GOLD analysis project Ga0114960, IMG submission 92637) | Freshwater microbial communities from Lake Croche, Canada to study carbon cycling - C_130625_MF_MetaG | ecosystem: Environmental > Aquatic > Freshwater > Lake | place: Lake Croche, Canada... | reverse complement strand
TAGCAGAAAATAGAACTATTTTTTTAAATCCGTCCATAACAATATAATATATATTTATAAAAAAATAATATATATTATTTTTTCTATTCAAGTATTATAAATGAACAGAATGAACAATGGTCGAGTAGATATTAAAACACCAAATACTTCTTCCTTATTTGAATTGTATGATAAAATACCTGCAAACCAGTGTGTAACATTTAGAAATCCAACTGAAGGATTATGGACAAAAAATAAATTATCTGATATTTTTTTTTCTCTACAAAACATTCAGGTGTTGCAAAATGGTATACGTTCAGGTGTATATCATCTCTCTAATGGTCAGTATGAAATTGGTACTCAAGATTGCGATACTCTTAAAGTTATTATGAGAAGTATATTTCTTCAATATTCAGCTAATAAGCCAAACGATATTCAAAAACAAGTACATGAGCTAAATAAAATGGTATTAGAATATTGTATTCAACAAGTGTATAGTGAAGCTCAAGGATATATCCAATATCTAAATGATGCGAGCACTTTGGTAGTTCCAATTGCTCATCCTGTTATGACTAGTCAAAATGATCGTCAATTGGAATTCAAATCTTGGTTCTAATCCACCTTTTCCACCTTTTAAAAAAGGTGGAGCCAAAATTCACTTTTTCCACCTTTTAAAAAAGATGGAGTCAAAATTCACCTTTTAAAAGTATACCAAATATAATTTTGGCTCCACCTTTTTTAAAAGGTGGAAAAGGTGGAAAAAATATAATATAAATATAATATATGAATTTAAAAAAAGAATTAATAATTAGAAGTATTAAAATATTTGATATAGGATATATTACTGCATTATATTTTATATTAGGTATAATACTTGCAAAATCGTTTGATAGATATTTTGGTAAATTTAATGAAGAAGAAGAAAATAAAAAACCAATTTGGATAGTAATATTAGAAGTTATTTTATTCGCATGGGTAATAGGAGTTGTAATATATATTGTAAGAAATATAATTCCTATGATCCCTTTTCCATTAAATGGGATACAAGGATATGATCACTTAAAAGTAAAAGAACTAACTAGTGGATTTACTTTTTCTATTACATTTATATATTATCAAGATTACTATCAGAAAAAAATAAGATCATTGTATTCAAGACTTAGTAAATAATAATTTAAATACTTATTTATTAATTATAAATAAGTATGGATGATAAAATAGTATTAATATGCGCAACTGGTCGTTCAGGTTCCACTACTTTACAAAGAATTATCAATACTATACCTAATAGTAATATATGCGGAGAGAATTATGGAGCTATTAATAGCTTGTTAGATTTTTATGTAAAATTACATGCATCATCTACAGATTATATTCCAGGTCATTATATTCCAGCATCTTATGAAGATATTATTAGTAAAAATGTGAAACCTGCTTGGTATAATTCCTATCAAATGCCGGAAATGGAAGAAAAAATTCGCAATCTAATTATTGCTATGTTTAAAAAAGATTCAAATACTAATGTATGGGGATTTAAAGAAATACGTTATGAAAATAATAGATATAATTTGTTAAAGCATTTTAAACAATTATTTCCTCAAACAAAGGTAATTATTCAAATTAGAGAGAACACAGAAGCTCAAAGTCAAAGTTGTTGGCATAAACATGATCCAAATGCAATTCATTATTTGAATAAAATTAATCAAGAACTATGGAATTTTTATTGTCAAAATACAGATTGGTGTTATTTCACTACATTTGAAAAGATGTTTGACAAAGAAAATCTTCACAATATTTTTTCATTTATTGATTGTAGAGAGAATTATGATGAAATTAAGGTGGATGAAGTATTAAAAAATAACTTGAAAGATTAAATTTCCACCTTTATCCACCTTTAGAAAAGGTGGAGCCAAAATTACAAACTTTGGTCTCTTATTTTGGTCTCTTATTTTGGTCTCTTATTTTGGCTCCACCTTTTCTAAAGGTGGATTTAGAAAAATAGTAAATTTTTTTTTATTTGCATAAAATATAATGAGCGAACAGAGTTTTTTTGCTTCCGCAACTGCAAGTGTTTTTGGATTTACCAATACAGGCGATAAGGTAACTGCTACCGCAAGTGCTAATGCAAGTGCTGCTACTAGTTATGAAGATGCCCTTAGTATAGCAAAAGTTATTGCGTTTAATGTTGCCAAATCAGAATTAGAAACAAATATCGATATTATTCAGCAAACTATTAGTATTGTTGAGAGTGAAAATTTAGGTCCTACAGGTCCTACAGGTCCTACAGGTGCTCAAGGTGCTCAAGGTGCTACAGGTATTCAAGGCGCTACAGGTCCTACAATCAATCAACAAAAACAATCTCTCTTTGGTTATAGCAATACGTTAACTGAACTTAATAATTTTCAATTAACTAGACCAGAAACATCTACAAGTCCTTATTATTATAACATACAAAGTAATGTGTCACAAGGATCTTATTCAAACTTAACTAGTGGAAGCGGTGGTGTAAGTAATCAATATCAAAATGCAAATGTAACTCAAATTATATTTACTACTAGTGAACGTTACTTTGGTAAAAATTTTTGTTTATGTGGTAGCTTTACTGATGTATCAAGCAATTATGGTGATGTATCAAGCAATTATGGTGATATAAAAGCAAATTATATAGCAACATACAATACTAATTATGGTTATTCTCCTTCTCCATTTGGTTTAAATTCAGAGGTAGGTTCTATAGTTTATGATCCACTAAAAAGTAGTTTTTTTTCAGGTACAACAATATATGCTGGAGGTATATTTAGTGATATATCTGGTGTTGATTTTTCATTTTTTGATGGTTCTCTTAATCGTATAGCAAAATGGGATGGAAATAACTGGTCTCCCCTAGGTGGAGGATTATCAAACCCTGATTATTTAGGATCTGTTAGTGTTATTAAATTTGATCCAACTGATCCAAGTAATAATAATTTATATGTAGGAGGTTCTTTTACTGATGCATCAGGAATCTTAGTAAATCGAATAGCAAAATGGGATGGAATAATGCAAACATGGTCTGCTTTAGGCGATGGAGTAAGTAATACACTTGTAAGTATACCTAATGTAGGTAGTTTAGCATTTGATTCAAATAATAACTTATATGCAGGAGGTTATTTTGAGAATGCAGGAGATGTATTAGTAAATAATATAGCAAAATGGGATGGAAGTAGCTGGTCTGCTTTAGGTTCTGGAGTTACTGGAGTTACTAATAGTTTTTTAGGAACTCACCCTTCAGTTAATTGTTTTGCGTTTGACTCAAGAAATAATTTATATGTAGGAGGTTACTTTAATAATGCAGGAGGAGTTTCTGTAAATAATATAGCAAAATGGGATGGAAATAACTGGTCTGCTTTAGGTTCTGGAATAACTAATGCAATTAATTTTTCAACTTCAGTTAATTCTTTGGTATTTGATTCAAGTAATAATTTATATGTAGGAGGTTACTTTAATAATGCAGGAGGTGTTGAAGTAAATAACATAGCAAAATGGGATGGAAATAGCTGGTCTGCTTTAGGTTCTGGACTAACTAGTTCTAGTAATAACAGTTACACTGGAGTTGTAAATACCCTTTTAATAGATGACGATTTTTTATATATTGGTGGTAATTTTGATAATGCAGGAGGTGTAGCAGTAAGTAATATAGCAAAAGTAGAATTAAATTTTAATAACTATATTAAGAACACTGATGGTAATGATTTATATTTAAATTATTCTGGAAAAGGTTCTGTAACCAATCTATTACATTACGATGAAACAAGTAAGGTTTATAGTCAAGTTAATTAGATAACCTTTCACTACGTAGTAAACCAAACCTACTATTTTGGTATAATTTTACTTCAAATTTAATTTTAGATATGAAGTAAAAAAATTTATAAAACAATATTTTATTTAATTACAGAGTTAGATTTGGCTCTACCTTTTCTAAAGGTGGATTGATTTATTCTTCTATAACAACTTTTTTCTTAACTACGCCAGTCTTTTTCACAACTGGTTTTTTGGCTCCACCTTTTCCAAAGGTGGATCTTGATCTATCCTCCTTATATTCCAAATACAAATCTTTCAATAACTCTAGTTCTCCAAGCCACATTTGTTGAATCGTTGTAGTCTTGACTATATCTAACTCTGCCTCTTTATCCACCTTGCTCTTTAATAGCCTTGCTACATTCTCTTCAGTGACAGAGTCCATCGGCATTTTTACCAAATATTTATAATCGGAATCTTCATCCATTTGATCATAGCCCTTGGTAAACAACATGTCATTCACTTCTTCTCTCTTTTTCTTTCTCAAATCAATAGTTCCGTCCAACACTTCTTGAATATAACGCGCCTTATTAGACATTGTAACCAAATCTTTTTCTAACATCTCAATCAAGTGTTCTTTTCTTGTTCCATACAATTTAAGTCTTGTTTCATAATAAGCATCAATAATTTCATAGACTTTTTCGTATTTATGTAAAGTATCATCTGCATCAAACAAGTGCATATTTGTAGTGGTATTAGTCGTACAAAGCTTAAATAATTTTTCTACTCCATTGGAACCATGATCTCCACTTGATTTCTCTAATTCTTCCAGCTTTCCCTTTGCAAAGGTAATTGTAAAATCAATATTTGTATCCTTACTCATGTCGTCATAATCTTTAATAATTGCATTCACTTTCTTGCCGTCTTTACCAGGAGTGGGTTCAATTAAATCTTCAAGAAGTTCCTTAAAATCTTCTGTCCAATATCCAACTGGTAATTCAAGAACACGAATTTTATCAGGTCCGACCTTTTCATATACACCTTTGAACAAGAATTTTTCTTCTGAAATCTTTGTAATTTTCCCTTGAAAACCTTCATAGTAAGGAATAAATTCTTGACAAGGTTCTCCGTCTAATAACTTACTTTTTAAATATTCCATAATCTGCAAAGGATTATAACACATAATATCTGTGCTGAAACCTGTGCCAATACCCTTTGATCCATTAACTAGGACCATAGGAATAATAGGAGCATAAAAGATAGGTTCTACAAGAGTTCCATCATCATTTAAATATTCCAAAATAGCATCATCTGCCGCAGGAAACAAAGTACGAGTCAACTTATTCAACTGAGTAAAGATATATCTTTCAGATGCAGAGTCTTTTCCACCCTGAAGTCTTGTACCAAACTGACCATTTGGCATAAGCAAGTTGACATTATTAGATCCAACAAAATTCTGAGCCATTCCAACAATCGCAGCATTTAAACTTGCTTCACCATGATGGTAACAAGCTTCCTTTGATACATAGCCGGAAAATTGAGCGACCTTGATCTCTGTAGCTAAATTCATTTTAAATGCAGCATACAGAATCTTTCTTAAAGAAATTTTGAGACCATCCATCAAGTTAGGAATAGATCTGTCACAATCATATTTGGAGAAATGAATCAATTCACGATCAATAAAATCATTATAAGAGACACTTGTCTTGGATGTATCCAAATATGCATTTCTATCATAATACTTTAGCCAGTCTTTTCTATCATCTGCACGCTTCTTATTGAAAACCATATCTATGGCGTCATCACTTTTCTCAGAAACTTCAAAACCAACTAGCTTTTTATTTTCAAAATATTCCCGAAACTCCTTGCCAGTACTGGTACCTAAACCTTTATAATATTTAATCTTCCATCCTTTTGTATCATTTATTTCTTTCCATGCATTATATTCTCCATCATTATAGAAGTTTAATTCGGTGGTCCCTTTTTTAGCTTTCAATATAGGCGTATTCATAAATCCAATAAATCCAGGAACTGCTGCAAGAGTAGGCCATTCTGATTGGAATAAATTAATTCCAAGACCCTTAATATGACTACCATCTAAATCTTGATCAGTCATAAAGAGGACTTTTCCATAACGCAAATGTTTATAAATATCTTCTGTTGATTCATACTTCTTACCAGTTTCTAAACCTAGAATTTTTTTAATCTCAGCAATTTCTTTATTTTCAGAAATTTTCTTTACAGATTCACCGCGAACATTTAAAATCTTACCCTTCATAGGATAAACTCCAATGCAATTACGATCTTCTGAAGATAATCCAGAAATAATACCAGCCTTAGCTGAATCTCCTTCGCAAAAGATAATGACACAATCCTTAGACTTTTCAGTGCCAGCCCAATTTGCGTCAGTCAACTTAGGAATACCGCGAACAGATTTGCTCTTTGTTCCATCAGTCTTTTTTGCGGCTTTATTTTCCTTAACCTCTGTTAACTGAAGGGCTGCATCCATGACGCCCATTTTCGCCACTTTTTCAATAAACTTATCTGAAACTTCACATTTTGAACCGAATTTAGAGGAAGGTGTATTCATATAGTCCTTTGTTTGACTATCAAATGCAGGATTTTCAATATCACATCTCAAGAACAAAATGAGCTGCTCTTTAATGCTATTTGGATTGACCTTTACCTTCTTTTTCTTTTCAATATATTCACATAGTTTTCTAGTAATTTGATTCAAAATATATTCAACATGCTTTCCGCCTTTTGCAGTATGAATACCATTTACAAAAGAAACTTGTACAAATTCATTTGTAGGCGTTAAAGCAACTGCATATTCCCAGCGACTTTCAGTTCCATTATCTTCATAAACACGAGGCGATTCAGCTTTTTCGCCAATATACAAATCAATATATTGCTGAAAATTTTTAACAGGAACAAGCTGTCCATTATATTTTACTTTTATAGACTTGTCAGTTACTGCTGCAATATCATAAATTCTTTTTTTAAGAAGATGAATCATATCTGAAGTCAGGCCATCTAATCCAAGACGAGCATAATCTGGTTTGAATGTCACCTTAGTATAAGGTTTATTCTTGCACTTTGTTATAACCGGTTTACAAATTTCAGACAAATTATCTTTGAATTCTTGAACATACTTAAGTCCTCTCACATGATCAATCGTTTCAACTGAACCATAAGTAGACCAAATAAGAACAAGTTTGAATCCAAATCCATTCTTTCCACCAACAATTTTTTTTTCCTCCTTATCATAATTTGTGGAAGTTCTCAACTCTCCAAAAATCATTTGAGGGATCCATGTTTTATGTTCAGGATGTTCAGCTACATCAATACCATTTCCATCATTTAGCATGGTAATAGTTCCATCCTCACTGATTGTAATTTCAATATTAGAAACAGGAATGCAATTCTGTTGACCTGTAGCAATAGCTTGTATCATACGAACAACATGATCACGACAATTCACAATTCCTTCATCAAACAATTTGAAGAGTCCAGGAATATATTCAATATTTTTCTCAATAATTCTATCACCTGTATCATTTAAGATATGTTGATGTGATTCTATTTTTTCAATAGATCCAACATAAGTGTCTGGTGCATCCAAAATGTGCTGAATAGCAGACTTCTTTTGATATTTCTTTGATAAAGTAACGTCGGTAGTAGCGCTCATTGTAATAATATGTAAAATCTATTTAATTCAATTTTTTAATTCAATTTTTTTATATAAAAAATAAAAATATATAAAAGTAAAAAGTAAAATTTATAGAATAAAATATTAATAAATAGTAATATGACTTCTTATCAACAATTTACGCCAGGTAAAAAAAGTAATACTAGAAAAATAATTCAATATATTGCACAATATAATGCTGCTATTGCTGCCAATAAAAACTTACCACAATTAACATGCGCGTGTACACAAGATAAGTATGAAAAAAATCTATCATATTCTGGAACAGATTCGCCATCAGTAAGAGTTTCAAATAATATAAGAGTATCTCAAATTGTTAATTTATATAGAGGTGGAAAAACCCAATTTGGTAATTTTTATTTAGGACAACCATTAAATGTAAATTATTTAGGTAGATCAGAAGGAATGTCCGGAGGTAGTGGAACAGCACCTAAGAATACATTTAATTAATTGCGTTCTCTCTTTAGACAATTTTAAAATTTTATTTTCTTCAATAAATATATATAATGTCATACGAACGTCAAGTTGGATCTAGAGCTCAAGTGATGAATGGTACATGTCATCATACTCCAGGTGGCCTCACAAAAAAGCATTTGAAATATAACAAACATGGTCGTATTGTTTCCAAAAAGGCTTCCATGAAGGCCAAGAAAAATAACCGCCTAGCCAAGGCTGGTTTTGTCCCTAAAAAAGGTGTATTTAAGCTGTTCAAGAAGGGAGACGGTAAGAAGAGTAGAAAGATGCGAGGTGGTTCTCATTCATTAAGTCCTGCCAATTTTGATGGACAAGGTGTTGGTACTTCTGGACCTTCAGTCCAATTTAGAGCTGGTATGGGTAATTAAATAATTATATTATTAAATAAATAAAATAATTATTTTGTTAAAAATTCTGAAACCATAAAGTTTCAATAAATTTTTCATAAACAATATGATCTGGTAACTTAAAATATAAATACTTTTCAAAATATCTTTTACTAACAACAAATTTAAATGAATTTATATTACAAAATTTATAATAGTAATTATATGCATCATCAAAAGAAATTAATGGTAATACATTTTTTTCATTTTTAATAAGTTCTTTCATATAAATAAAAAAATTTTCAATATCTTTAATTTTATTCCACATATTACTAGATATATTTAAAATATATTTGTCTTCAATAATTTCAATAGAAGGTAAAAAATGTTTTAAAATTTTAACAATATTTTCTTCACTAATTTGCCCATTTGTCATTATTTGTTCATCCTTTTGTTCTTTTGTCCAAAGTTTAAAGAGAGAAGACAATTCATCAACTTCTATTTCATTATCAAACAACTCTGTATCGCAATGAATAGTATTTTCCCAAAATTTTATAAAATCACTATGTGTAGGTAAATATTTACTAGTAATACCAGTAAATGAATCGTTTTGTTCATTATATATATATCTTTCTTTCAACAAATTTTTTAATGAATTTGAATAAATAATATTTGGTAATTGACCACTAGAGAGAAATTGTTTCCAAACAAAATGTAAATTTTTCCATTCTATACTACAATCATTTGTAGAAATGATATACTTATTACAAAATTCTTCTACAATAGTACTTTGTGTTGAATTTTTAAGATAACATGAATAATTTTTTAATTCTTCATCAGCTTTTATTTCAATAAATGCATCTGAATTTTCATAACGTTTGGAATAATGTGCTGAAACACAAAGTAAATCAAGACCGATTTTTTTTAGTAATTCTCTCCATACTTCATTTGAAAAATTTTCATTAATCTGAATTAAACGACAGCTATTATAAGGATGATTTTCATGATATTTAGCCATAAAATTATGAGTGCTATTATTATTACCAATTGAAGAAATAGCTACATTATCTATCTCATTGAGAAATTGCTTCATATTTTGACTAACTAAAAAAATTAAATTTTGATTTTTTTTTAGAATATTATCACCAATAATAGTAAGAAAATATTTTGCTGAATTTTTTGATGAAAAAAATGCTGGATATAAAACATTCAATACATTTTGAATTGTGTCTGTTTCTGGAATAGAACTGAATAAATTTCTTTCTTTAATTTGTTTAATAATATTAGATTTTGTTTTGTGTTTCCATTGTAAAAGAACCCGTTCTTTAGAAATAGAAGAGAGAAGTTTATGTATGATATCATCTTCTTTAATAATTAAGTATTTATCTCCATTATATTCATAAAATAAATTATTATTTGGAAGATAAAAGTATTTATTTTTATTTAGAAAAATTTGAATAAATAATTGTTGTTCATTAGTTAAATAATTATTACGTGTGATACGTTCTTCATGAGTTTTGAATTCATTATCTAGTGTATTTGGTAAATAATTGATAATATGCGTTTTTATTCTTTGAAGCATATAATCATTATCCTTATATTTTTCAAACAATTCTATTATTATATTTATACAATCTGTGTCTATTTCGGTCATTCTTTTAATTTTTCATATTTTTGTTTTTAAATACTTACATGTAATTATTTATTTTTTTTGAATATATTATAATATAATTTTAGGTTATAATGCCTCTTGGAAATTCAGATAATTCTGCTAGTATTGTAATAGCGCCTTTGCGTCATTTGATAGAAATATCAGATCCAGTACAAGCACAAATTATTTCTTCAGCTTTAAAACCATGTTTAGATATGATTACATTATCAGTTCAACAACAAATACCTTATTATTTACCTGATGTTTTTAGTAAATTTTCTGGAGAAACTTTAGTTACAGCCTTTAAAATATTACCAGGTGTAATTAATTATATGTGTGTTATTATGTTGTGTGAAGAATTTCAATCAATTATTCCTTATGGATTAAGTATATCTGATAGTATAAAGTCGTTCAATTCAAGATTAAATTTAGATACTCAAATAGTTATTCAATCAGTTATTGCAAGTTTAAATATAAATGCTCCATTAGGCCCTGATAATATATATAATAAAGAAGTATATACTCGTATTTATTTACAAGCTTTGTTAGAAGATCAATTATCTTCTAAAAATCCTATTTCTAGTTTAGATGTAGGTAAGTCATTATATCAAATAGGTCCATTAGTACAAGATGCGGTTGATTCAGTATTAGATAATTTTAATACAGAAATTACACCATATTTATCTGAAAATCAAATTATTCCTTACTTTTCAAAAAATATGTTAGATTATTTTTTGCCAAAAGCTAGTGAATATTTTTTAGCTCATGCTCCAGAATTTTTAGATTATCCTGTAATACCATTTGATTATGTTTTTCCACCAACTGACGACGTCTTATTAAACAATTTTTTGAAAATGCCGCAATCAATTTTAAGTCCTGGTAAACAAATAGCCACTAACATTTTGCAAGATGTTTTTGTAAAATACACTAATAAATAAAATATTATTTATTTACACTTTTTATTTAATTGAATATTATTATATAAATAATATTTAATATGACAAAAATAAATTTACGATATTTACCAAAGGTTTTAACAAAAAAAGATAGAAGTATACAATCCAATGAATTAATGAAATCGCGAAAAATGTATAAAAAAGGGTCTTACCATACTAGACGTAAAGTTTCTTCATATCCAGTAAAAAGATCTCCGCATATTATTAAAGCAGAAAAAATATATAATGTTTCTAAGATTGCTGTAAATGCAGAACTGGCAAGAAAAACAGGTTGTTCTAAATCAGCATTAGCGCAAATTATTAGAAAAGGTGAAGGAGCATATTTTTCTTCTGGTTCAAGACCTAATCAATCCGCTCAATCTTGGGGACTCGCACGTTTAGCAAGTTCAATTACTGCGGGTAAGGCAGCAGCAGTGGATTACAGCATTTTAGAAAAAGGTTGTAAACCAGGATCAAAAGCTCTTCGTCTGGCAAAGATTTCAAGAAAAAAAAATGGTCATGGAACTAGAAAGGTAGCAAAAGTGAACATGTAAATTTTTATTTGTAAATTATAAATAAAAATAATATATAAATTAATTTGATGCGTTAAAATATCATTAATATTTTTGAAACATAACTATTTAAAGATTCCTGAATACAAAATAGTATAAAATGACCTCATTTTCAAATAAAAACCAAGTATCAACACCTACCGATGGAAATGTATTAACAATTAAGACTGTTCAAATTGCTCCATTTAGAACTTTAATGACGGCACTTAAAGATATTCTTTTAGAGACAAATATATCGTTTGAAGCCGATGGTATTCGTATTATCAATATGGATAAGTCTCATACCATTTTAGCTCATCTTTATTTAGCTGCACAAAATTTTGAATTTTATGAGTGTAAGAAAGAGAAAATTATTATTGGTGTAAATATGTTTCATCTTTTTAAACTAATTAATTCAATTGATAATGATGACACTTTAACAATGTATATTGAGAATTCTGATTATGTAGATGGAATTGTATCTCATTTAGCCTTGAAATTTGAGAATGGAGAGATTAAGCAATGCAAGACTCAAAAGTTGCGACTTATTGAACCAGAGCCAGAAGAGTTGCAGTATCCAGATGTCAAGTTTTCTTCCATTATTAATCTTCCATCAGTTGATTTTCAGAAGATCATTCGTGATTTGTCTTGCATTTCTGATAAATTGGAAATTAAATCAGTTGGTAATGAACTCATATTTAAATGTTCAGGTCAGTTTGCTTCTGCAGAGATTCATCGTGCCGAATCTGATGGCAGTATGGGTTTCATTTTGAAGCAAGATTCTTCCAAGGTGATTCAGGGTGAATTTTCTTTGAAGAATTTAGGATATTTCATTAAATGCACTAATTTGTGTCAGCAAATTGAAGTCTATTTGGAAAACGATTTGCCGCTTGTTGTGAAGTATGATGTCGCCAGTTTGGGCAGCATTAAGCTCTGCTTGGCAGCTTTACCGACAACATAGATTTGGTATCATAGTTGGTAACAAAAATTTGATGAAAATATAAATAAATATTTTTCAGTAACAAATTTATATAACATAATATATTATATAAATAAACAACTTAAAGATATAAGCTTAATATAACTATGCCTATTAAGTACACTTATACACAAGTTCAGCAAATTTTTGAACAAAAAGGTTGCTCTTTAGAAACAGGTACATACGTAAATCAATTAGGTACGTTAATTTATACAGCAACATGTGGTCATAACAACACGATAAGTCTTAAATTATTTTTGAGAGGAAATGGCGCAAAGTGTAAAAGTTGTGCTTTAGATTTTCTTACTTATGAAAAAACATATGCATATTTTGAAAGTAAGAACTGTAAACTATCTTATACAAAAGAAGAATTTGAATCTTATTATAAAAATAATTCTCAAAAATTAAAATATATTGCAAGTTGTGGACATGAAAATAATGTATGTTGGAAAAATTTTAACGGTCTTAATCAAGGGATTTGCTGTCCTTTATGTGTAAATAAAAATACTGGAATTAAATTACAGCAATTATATTCAGGTGATAACAAACTTAGTACTTTAAAACAAGAATATTCCGGAATTCAATATTTTATAAGTTTAGTTCATGAACTATATAATGTTAACAAAAATTTTGATGGTTGCAAAGCTGATATATCAATAAAACCAAAAAAATGTGAATTAGATAAATGGTTAGGAATTCAAGTAAAAACTACAAATAAAAAAACAGAAAGAGAACAATATTATTTTAGATTAAATACTGGTAATTATGAAGATTGTTTAATATTATGTATTTGTGAGGAAGATAAAAAAATTTGGTTAATTCCTTACGAAGATGTTAAAGGATTAAAAACTATTGGAATAGCAAAAAAATCAAAGTATAATAAATACGAAGTTACAAAAGATAATTTATTTGAATTATTACAAGTATTTTACAATACATTACCAACATTTGAATATGATACTATAAATATTCCTATAACATTATTTCAGCAACAAGAACAAGAATTTCGTAATTTAAGAGAAAATAAAATTAATTTCATAGAATTTATAAATCATGATATTGAAGGATTAGTATATGATTTTAAGATAGGAAATAAAAAAGTACAAGAAAAAGTAGGTAGTTATTGTAAAGAAAATAATCATAATATGTTTTCATTTAATTTGGTTAAATATGATTGCAGAATTAATGGACAATGTAAAAATAAATGTTATGAAGAAGGTGACAATGACTTATATTGGTTACATTGTAAAAATAACAAATTTTATGTTATACCTGAAGATGTGTTAATTAAACAAGGTTTTGTAGGAAAAAATTGCAAAAAACAAAAATTATACGTATCTCCTACAAATCAAAACACATCATGGTGCAACGCATATCAGTTTGACTACAATAATGTAGACAAAGAGAGACTATTACAAATAATCAATTTTTAATAATTCAATCACAATTAAATTATTTTAGACAATAACAAAAATCGTAATAATAAAATATTTTAATTTTATATAATGGAAAGAAATGATTATTTATTTTCTTTTAACAGAAAAAATCAAATACTTTTAACATCTATAAAACCTACGAATAATCAAATAGTAATACAAAAAGGAATAGAAGGACCAACTGGACCATCTGGACCAGCAGGAAAAGATGGTGACAGATTTTGTACAAAAACTATTAATAAAGTAGGAATACATCCGACAAAAAATTCTATTATTGCTATAAGCGTAGAATCTGGATTAGCATATATTAGTGGAAATTCTGTAATTGTTGCTGAAGTTCCAAATAGTCTTAATGATGATATAAATACGTTTGAAGGAATTGTTCAATACTATAGTCCACTTTCTGGACAAATTATAATTAAAGATATTACAAATATTCATGGTGAGTTTGAAATGTACGAATGTTATTACCATGTAAATTTAGATGGAGTAGATGGAGCACCAGGCGAGCAAGGTCAACCGGGACCTCCTGGTCCTCAAGGGCCAAGTAATATTTCAGAAACGAATATTCCTCTAATTTTATTAAATAACACTATAACTATTCCAGAACAAATAAATCCAATTTGTTATTATACTCTCAACCTTATCAATAATGATGAAATCAAAAATATACAAAGTAATTTAAAAAATAATCAACATGCAATTATTTTAATAGAATTATCTGATGTAAAAAATAACGATATTTCTAGTGCAACTTTATTTACTTTAACTAATACTACAATGAACATAAATTATGATAAAAATATTACATTAAATATAGATTATCCATTTGTTATGTTAAAAATATATAATATTAATAATAATATTTTTATAGAAAGTATATGCTATTTAAAAAATAATTTTATTTCATTATAAAATCGTTTAAATAAATTATATTAAATACTATTTTATACTATTTAATATGAATAATCTTATTAAAATTCCTCGTAATATATTTCAAACTTGGGAAACAAAAAATTTATCGTCTGGATTCAAAGGTTTAACACAATCATGGAAAGATAATAATCCAAATTATGCTTATTTTTTATATGATGATAATGAAAGAAAGGAATTTATTAAAAAACATTTCAACAAAAAAATTTATAATGCTTATTGCCGAATAATTCCTGGTGCTTTTAGAGCGGATCTGTGGCGTTATTGTATTTTATATATTTATGGTGGAATTTTTGTTGATATAGATAGTATTTGTATGAATTCAATTGATTCTTTTTTGAATGAAGATATTGAGTTTATGACTTTAATTGATTTAAATAATTGTCCTTATTTAGGTACATATAATTTAGCAAATGGATTTATAGCTTCAATACAAAAACATCCAATTCTTCTAGACTGTATCCATCGTATAATTTATAATGTTGAAAATAATATTATACCATTTTCTAATTTAGATTTTTCTGGACCTGGTATTCTTGGAAGATCAACAAATAAATTTTTAGAGTTACAAGAAGAAACATCTTTTATCGGAAAAGAAGGTATTATAAATAATATGAAGTTTTTAAAATTTGAGCCGAACACAGAATATGTTAAAGATATTAAAAATAACAATATATTATTCCAAAACAAAAATGGAAATACAATTATTCAAGAAATATATAATGAAGAAATAAAAAATATAAACCACGTTTGTTGGGGAAAATGTAGAAATCCAATAAAATCATTACCTACTATTGTTACAATGTTCTATAATGTAAGAGAAAAAGAAGGAAATAAAACAAATTCACATTTAAATAGAGGAGTAAAAAAATATTGTGAATTGGCAGAAAATTTTATTTTAACTTTACCTTATAATTTAATAGTATTTACAGATAACGAAGAAGTTATTGAATTTATTGAAAATAAAAGAATAAATTATAAAAATAAAACATATATTTATAAAAAACCATTTGAAGATACATATTATTATAAACATCTAGATATTTTGAGTGACTTGCAGAAAAAATTTACAATCATAAATGGTAATGTAAGTCAAGAAACACCTATGTATATTATTTTAAATAATAATAAATTTGATTGTATGGAATCAGCTATTGAAATAAATCCTTTTGGAAGCGACCATTTTATTTGGATGGACTTTGGTATTAATCATGTCGCACAAAGTACAAATGCAATTGATGAATGGATAAATACAACTCCTGATAAAATTAAACAATTATGTATTAATCCTTATATTGAAAATATTGATAATAAACAAATGTTTCAATACATATATCATCATACTGCTGGAGGTTTATTTACAGGATCTAAAGAAAATTTATTAAAATATTGCCAACTGTTCAAAAAGAAAACAGAGCAAATATATGCGGAGGATTGGTATCAAATAGATGAAGCGGTTATGACAATGGTACAAAGAGAGAATCCTGATTTATTTGATTTATTTTATGGAGACTATCAAGGAATAATTTCCAATTATATTTATCCTCTTCATAATATAGATTTAATTTTGACAAGTTCTCAAAAGTGTATAGATGCAAATAGATTAAAAGAAGCTTTTCATATTCTCTCTTATGTTTCTGATTACTTTATTAAAAATCAGGATGATCCTTTAATTTATTTTTTTTTACATCAAAATATTATTGTGAATTATTATCAAAATAATAGATTATTTACAAATTATGTTATAGATTTGATAAATGCAAAAAAGAAATCAGAGAATCCAATAGATAGAGAAAAAATACATGCTTTATTAGAAATAAATAAAGCAAATATTGATTTTTATGAAAACAAAGTATACCTTTAAGAAAGGTATAACTCAACTTTTAAAAAAGTTGATCAAAAAATTATAACTAATTTTGCTATACTTTTTCTAAAAGTATAGATTCTATATATTTTTTATCGTAAACTCCAATACGTGTAGTTCTATCCCATGTACTATAATTTATTAGAACACGTTCATGTTCTACTAAAATACTTAAACAATATTCAATAGGAGACTCTTCAAATTTAAATGGAGCTGAATAACGTAATAAATTCATGTTGTTATCAAAAACAACAATTAAATGATAATAATGTCTTGGACTTTCATATGAAACTAAATGTGTAACAAACCATATTTCTTTATCTGGAGAATATGTAAAACCGGATGTTGAGCCACGAATATAAGAGAATATAAATGGCATTTCTCTCTTTTCTACTAAAGACAAATCATGAACTAATTGATTTATCTTACAAATTCTTAATGGATGCCAATCATAAACTATATGGGTTGATTCTTTATAATTTACAAATGTCCAATTTTTTTCACAAGAAGAATTATTAAAGTTAGCATTAATTTCGTGATAATTCATAGTACAATTTTCTATATTATATTTACCGCTTACTATACCTATTTTCTCAGATTTATGAAAACCTGTTCCAATAAATAATAAATCTGTTGTTTCTATATCATTAAAAATTCTGACATCTTCTACACCAATGTATCTTCTATCATCAAATTTTAATTCCATCATTTTTTCACAGATGACATTCATTTGATGATCAAATTCAATGTATTTATTAACACTAATAATATGTTTGTCACAATTTAAATAGCTGCCATTCGGGTCTATATAATAATTAACATAACGAATGTTCATTTGATATCCAGTACCCGATTTATTAGGAATTAAACAACTAGAAGAAGAATAGAAAGTTGTAGGTTCATTTGTAATATTTATTTGAATAGTATTATCAACGATTAATTTAGTTGAAAGATTTAATTTATTTTTATAAAATTTCATATTTGTTAACATATTATTTATTTCAGTACTATCTCTGGAATTATTCAATACTTTAACTACTTCATAATTAATATCAAATTGTCCGAGATATGCAGCAATAACAGTATATTCATAGTATATTTTGCTAGAATATATATCTTCATGTAAAAATAAATAATTATCTCTATTTTTATTTAAATCTAAAATTTTTCTTGCTTCTTTATAAAATATTTCTGCTAATTTATGCTGAGAAATTATTCTATAATGTTGAATAATTTCATATATATTTTCTAAACGTTCACTATAAAAATTATATCCCTTTAACCAATAATAAATGGCTTGTTCTATTTTCCCTATATTTTTATAACAAAGTCCAATTCTATAATAACTATACCACACTTCTTCATTCCAACCTCCTAATTCAATTCTTTTTTCATATACATTAATAGCTTCACAAAATCTTCCACAATCATGATAACTATTTGCCAAATAAAAATAATATCTAACATTATTTGGTTCTTCTTTAATACCATCTAATAATAAAGATATATCTCTCTCAAATTTATTTTGTTTAGATCCACCATCACCTACATCTCTAATAAATAGTGAATTTTTTTCAATATTATAAATTGTGTTATTAGATGGTGTATCAATATATTCATGAGTAACACCATTATATTTATATTCACCATTATTTTTAATAATTCTTAAATTTTGATAATAAAAAGAATCATTTCCTTGGAGAATAGTAAAACTAGAAGCTGCAGATAATAAATTTTTATCAAACTTTTTGATTTCAAGAATCATATCCGCATCTAAAAGTAAAATATAATCAGACATTCCAATACAAGATTTTAATGCAAAATTTCTATTATAACAAAAATTTTTAAAAGGCTCTAAAACAACTTTACCTGGAATATTTTTACTTTTAAAATAGGTTTCAATTATTTCTATAGTGTTATCTGTAGAACCAGTATCACAAATACAATAACAATCAATAATAGATACTACGGAATCAAATAATCTTTTTATAATTTTGCTTTCATTTTTAACAATCATATTTAAACACAAACTGTGATTTGCAACATTCAAAACTAAATCCATTATTTAATTTGTATTATTTATTTAAATTATTATATGACTTTTAACTAATTTTACATTTTTATTTTGCTATACTTTTTTCAAAAGTATATTTTCAAAAGTATATATATTTATTTTGTTATACTTTTTTTAAAAGTATATATATAAAAATGGCTTTTACCAGATTTAAATATGATGATGCAAGAACAAAAAAAGAATTACAACAATCTACAGATCCAGGAAGATGGATTATGAATGTTCCAGGAAATGGGTCTGATCTTTGTTTTATAGAAGATCCACAAATTATTGCACAAAAATGGGGAGCAAATTTAAGAACAAATACTATAAATTTAGAAAGTGATTTAAAAGGTATTAACAGAGGTATAAGCAGAGATTGTTTAGGAAAAGACGAATTTCAAAAATATAATGTTCCCAATCAACCAATCGATTATCCAACATGTAATAATTTATTTACGGATCAATCAAGAGCTACTCATCCAGCATGGTGGTATCGTGATTTAGAACAACCAAATTTTGAATATCCTCCATTAAATCCTCAAGTAAATACTTGTTTACCTTTTCAAAATAATTTGAGTACACGAATTTTAGAAAAAGATTATTTTACACCAAAAAGAGATTGTATGATTATTGAAAGTAAAACATATATGTCTCAAGTATCATCTCTACCCTCTAATTATCAATTAATTCGTGGTGGATATGCTGCAGGTCCAACTACATGTCAACAAACCAATTCTTGTGAAAATTTATAAAAAAATTTATAAAAAATTTATAAAAAATTTAGAAGTATAAATAGAAATAAAAATAGAAATAAAAATAGAAATAAAAATAAAAATTATTCAAGATATCTAATAATAAATATATATTTAAAATGTTTTATATATATATTATAATATGGAAATAGCAGTCCCATTAATAGCATTAGGTGGTATGTATATAGTCTCAAATCAATCAAATGAAAGTTGTAATGATAAAGAAATAAGAAAGTCTACCAGACAAGAAAAATTCACAAACATGGGGATTAGAACCAATTTAGCTACAAATACTAGTAATTATTTACCAAATACAAATATTCCTCCTCAAAATTATCCTGTTAGTAATATAAATGAACTAGTTGATACAATTCAAAAATATCCAAATCCAAATACTGCAACAGATAAGTATTTTAATCAAAATTTATATCAACAAAAAGAAAGAAATCATGTATCTGTAGGACAAAACCCGCAAGAAATTTATTCTTTAACAGGCAACTATTTAAATTCTGATCAATTTAAACATAATAATATGATACCATTTAATGGTGGAAAAGTAAAAGGACGAACATATGATATAGATATTAATGAATCAGTTTTGGATAACATGATTGGTTCTGGATCGCAAACTACCAAAAAAGTTGAACAAGCACCTCTATTCAAACCAGAAGATAATATGCAGTGGGCATATGGAATGCCTAATCAAAGTGATTTCTATCAATCACGTGTAAATCCAGGAATGAAAAATAATAATACAAAGCCTTTTGACAGCATTATGGTTGGTCCAGGATTAGACAAAGGATATGGAATAGATGGTAATAATGGTTTTAATTCCGGTATGGAAGCACGTGATAAATGGTTACCGAAAACAATTGATGAATTAAGAGTAGATACCAATCCTAAATTGGAATATGAATTATCTAATCATGAAGGACCTGCTTATTCATATATTAAAACCGCACCTACTACTGCAATGCTTGGTAGAGTTGAGAAACAACGTCCTGATACTTTTTTTATTAATAGTCAAGATCGTTGGTTTACTACTACTGGAGCAGAAAAAGGTGAGACACTAAGACCTATTCAAGAGATGGGAGTGATTCGTCGTAATGACATTGCTAGTGAATATATGGGTCCTGCTGGTTCTGTAGATATTAAGGCAGGACATGCACCAGAAAATTTTGAAAAAAGTAGACGTCTTCAATTGCCGTGTGTAGATGTAAATCCTGCAAGTGCTATAGGTAAAGGGCCTACTAATGGTGGTGATAATTTTGCAAAAAGTTATACTAATTATGAAAATAATAGAACAACAATGAAACAATCTGAAATATTTGGTACAGGATTTAGTGGTGCTATTGGTGCAGTTATTGCACCTATTATGGATGTTTTTAGACCCACACGCAAAAGCGAAACAATTCAAAATCTTCGTGTTTATGGTGAGGCTACCTCGTCAGTACCTAAAGGTTATGTTTATAATCCTCAAGATGCCACACCTACAACCAATAAAGAAACCACATTATATGCTCCAAATTTTTACATAAATAATCAAAAAGAAAGTTTATATGTGAATAATTATACTGCTCCTGATTCAACACAAAGAGAGACAACAACTTGTGAATATTATACAGCCGCCGGTGGATATTCTACTGGTTATGGTGATATGAATTATAATGCAGCTTATAATCAACATAATAATGATATAAAATCGCAAACTATTATAAATAGACCTAATCCTGGAGGGACACAAGTATTTAATCAACAAATGCATTTGAGTACTATTAAAAGTGATCAAGACCGATTAGACGGTAGATACAATCCAGCATATTCTAGAATAAGCGGTATAGCTCCCTCTCTACAAACTCACGGTGCTATACGTGCACCACAATATTATAACGAATGCGCAGGTTGTGACCGCATTCAACCAGAAATTCTTTCAGCTTTCAGAAACAATCCTTATACACATTCTTTGACGAATACGGTTTAAAAATATGAATTACGTTATATTAAAATATAAAAACACTTTGTATTTTAATATAGTCTCTCAATGTCATTAAATATACATGAAAATATAAAAGAAAAATTAAATTACTTTCATGAGTTGCATAAAATACCTAATATTTTATTTCATGGACCTTCAGGTAGTGGAAAAAGAACTATTGTAAATGAGTTTATTCATAAAATTTATGACAATAATCGTGAAAAAATAAAATCATTTGTTATGTATGTGAATTGTTCGCATGGAAAAGGTATTAAATTTATTAGGGAAGAACTTAAATTCTTTGCAAAAACACATATTCATTCAAATGGTGGAAATATTTTTAAAAGTATTGTACTTTTAAATGCTGATAAGTTAACAATGGATGCGCAATCCGCATTACGTAGATGTATTGAATTATTTAGTCATAATACACGTTTTTTTATTATTGCTGAAGACAAATATAATTTAATGAAGCCAATTTTATCCCGTTTTTGTGAAATTTATGTACCAGAACCTATATTAAATGGTTTAATTATTAATTTATATCAATATAATTTGAATCAAGTATTTCATATGAAAGATCTACATGTTCATCATTTAGATTGGCTTAAAAAAGAATTAAATAAGTATTGTCAAAAAAAAATGACATTGGATGAATTAATGGGTTTGTCTACAAAATTATATGAAAAATCATATAGCGCATTGGACATTATTCATTTATTAGAAAATCAAAAATTTTTGGAAAATAAATTGAATATAGAAAAACGTTATGAACTGCTATTATGTTTTCATAAAATTAGAAGAGAATTTAGAAATGAAAAATTATTAATATTATTTATATTAAATTTTGTATTTTTAAGTTCAGAATTGTCTTTAGAAAATATCAGTTTTATGTAAATGGATGATTTTAATGTAAGTGCACTTCATGAATCAAAAAATGAATGGGGATCTCGTTTGGTTACTCTTTTAACTCCTTTAATTATTGATGGATATAAGTCAATTTTAGAAGAATCGCTAAAACTTTGCAAGGAAAATAATGAAAATGATAAATATTTAATGACTTTTCAAAATCTGATCTCACGTATACCAAAATGGAATGATCAAATTATAGAAACAGAGAGAAAACGTATTTGTGAAAAATCGGGTTGTAGTTATTTAGAAGATTTAGTTACATGTGTTCATATAATTCAATTAAAGGTATTAACTGCTATGCGCGTGGGTCAAAAACAGAAGAAAATTGATATTAATGTCCCAAAGTTAGATGATTTTATTCATAAAACTTATATCAATGTTGCAAGAAAAATATATAAAAATGTATACTTATTTGAAATTGGAATTCAGCCGCTACAAATACAGAAAAATCATAGAGAGATAGAAATTATCGTACAAGAATGTATTTTAAATACTTTACGTGAAAGTATTCCAGTAGAAGCAATCTTAAAAGCTTACATGGATGAAACTGTTGAAGAAGATGTTACAGAAGAAATAAAAGAGGAAATAATTAATGAACCTATTAAACAACCTATTGTAGAACCTATACCATCAAGTAGTAACACGACAGAAATAGTACCTTTTGCTGATTCTTCTTCCCGTTTAAGCTTCAATGATATAGATTTAATTAAGACAACAGATGGTTCAGTTACATCTATTAATGCACCCAAAGATTTAGAGACATTGGAACAGATTAGTCAATTAAGAAATCAACAAAGAAAAATGGAAGAAGAAGATGATGACGATAATGTAAAATTAACAATTTCAGATCAATCGTTTAATTTAGATGCGCTTGATGTTCATAATATTGAAGAACCTTCTATAGAATTATTACCAGATTTATTAATTGATGATATTGAAATTTTAGATTAAATTGCGTATAAAAAATAATAACATTATTAAACAAATATATTAAATGAGTAATATATTTGTAAATGCAGGAGTTATTTCAATAATATTTTTAATTACAAAATTTTTAGAAATGCGATTTGTAGAAAAAGAAAGTAAACCATTAAAAATATTAATTAGAGATTCTTTAGTTGTTTATTTTAGTGTAATAGCAGGTCATTATTTATTAATACAAATTAATCCAATTATGCATTCAGGTGGTTCTGCGCCACAAATATTTACTGATAATCCAGATTTTTAACAAGAGTTTATCGTCCGGTCCAAATCTTTACGACAGACTTTCTAATAGTGCCTTTTTTTAAGTTGGACATATATTCATCAAATGTATAACCCCAAGTTTGATATTTCATAATATTACCAAAGAGTGATTTTTTTTCAGATATTGATTTATTTTCTGTAAAAAATATGCATCCCATGATTCTTTCAAGACAACATCTATCAGATCTACATTTTACTTGATGAATCATATTCGTAATGCTATATTTATTTTCTATTTTAAGTAAAAACTCACGATTAATATAAGATTGTATACCAAAACACCCATACCAACTTTGTTTTGGCATCATAGTTATTGTATCATTTTTTAAACTTTGAATTAATGCATAATTATTTTTAAGTACATTAGATATTCTTATTGTATTTTCTACATTTTCTTTATCGGAATGAAAAAACCACAATGGTATAACTGAAATATTTTGTAATATATCAAAATTAATTCGTTTATGAAAAAAAACACTATCATGTATGATAATAGCATTATCAAAATAATTATTTTTAATTAAATAATAATATGGTAAAAGTTCACCTCTTCCTGGGAACTCAGATTGTACTATTTCAATATTTTTGTAATCAAATTCCGCTTTTACAAATTCTTGATTACTATTATCATCAATAATAACAATTTTTTTATAAGGATAATATGATCTCAATAATTTTACTGAATGATTCCAATACATATTTGTTTTTTCTGAGTTTACATGTCTAGTCATAATAAATCCATATGATTTCATACTATATTATATAAATAAAATATAGTATGAAATTTACACAAAATCTAAAAGTTTTAAACACATACAGGTATTTCATCAATATTTATAAAATCACCCTTTATTGTTCCATTATATAGAAAACTCATAAATTCAGGACGTTCCAATTGTGCTTGAGGAATATGATTATGAACACAACGTGCAATCATTTTATATAATTTAAAATCCGGGTATCTGTCAGTTCCATTATTTTTATACAACATATTAATTCCTTTATCATCTAAACACCACTCAACAATTAGTTGTTTAATCGGATCTTTACATTTACTTAAATCATTTACTTCTAAAGGATCATCTATTATATAATCAAATATAGAACAAGCTAAACGACATAAATCAAAACTATAATTTGGTTCTAAACGTGGTTTTTTATCATTTAAATACGGTTCTGTATTATATTGTGTAGCAGCGTCACCACCTGATTGAAAACTATCACTGCAGAATATTTTTCCATCAAATTTATAAATACTTCTTCCAAAATCAATTATTTTAAATATGCGCCCATATGTTGGTACTTTATAATACTTTTTTTTATAACAATAGTAAATATATTTAGCATCAGTATTATTATACATAACGTTATTTGTATGGAGGTCATTATGAGTAAAATGAAAAGCTTTTTGATAAGTAATTAAAATCATAATAATTTGCATTAATGCTGAATACCATTCTTCAGATGATAAATCATTACTTATAATTAAATCATCAAATGTATTTTCACAATTTTCCATACATATTACTTGAATTGGAAATCTTGGTATAGTTGCGTGTATTACTTCATCTTCTTCTTCATCTTCTTCATCTTCTTCTTCATCATCTTCTTCTTCATCATCTTCTTCATCATCTTCTTCATCCTCCGAATTTTTAAAACAATCTGTAGGATCATTATCTTCTTTTTCTGTATGAGAAGATCTAGAAGAACAACTTGAATTTGATTTTAATGTAATATTTCCATTTTCTATTATATGAGAATTTGTTATTTCTACCAAATCAATTGACATATTTTTTAAATCACTCAAGTTTACTAATTTATCTTCAAAAACATCTTCAAATATTTCATTATCAATACTTTGAATTGACAACTGAGATCTAGCACTATTATTATGATGAATTTGAATTGGTTCTAATTTTTCTTTTTCATCTTGAAATAAATGTTCAAAATCATCTATCTTAAATAAAATATTTTTATTTTTATTAAAAAAATCAGAATTCTTCAAATAGTCAATATCATCAAAAACATTTAATGAAAAATCTTTTTTAATACCTAAAAAAGATCCATAATAATCTACACCATGAGGAAAATATGTTGAATGTATGAATAGACTAGATAAGTACAAAAAAAGTGCATCTACATAAGCTGAATTATTTTCGTCAATAAATTTTTCGTGACAATCATTTTCTTTTGATTCTAACTTCGGTAGAGTAAAAATACGTTCATCATTTATGTTATATTTACCTACTAAATATTTGTATGGGTCTAATAATGGTGCAGATTTAAAAAAAACATCACGATCTTTCACTTTATTATTTGAAATATTCTTAATTCGGCAATTATAAACATGAAAATCATAATCTAATTTTTTATTTATGTTTAAAATATACCATTTATTATTAAAATTAATACCATTAAAATTGGATTCGTTTAATGAGAAAAATTTATTATAAATTGGTATATAATTTTGTGTATTTGAGAGAGAGAAAATTTCAGAATCTTCTAAACTTTTAAAAAGCTCAGTGTTCTTTCTTTTTTGATAATGGACATTTATCATTCTTTTAGCTAAATAATATATAAATTATTATGGTTTTTAACTTATTGTTCATTTAAATATATATTTAGGTTGTTTAGTTGTTTTATTTATTTGCGTAAAAAGAAATAAAATAAAATTTCCAAAACTTATATTAAATGACATTAGAGTTAAAAAAGTTTGATATGAAAAACATTAGCTTTAAGCCTAATGAAAATAAAGGTCCTGTTGTTGTATTAATTGGAAAGCGTGATACTGGTAAGTCTTTCTTGGTAAGAGATCTACTTTATTATCAGCAAGATATTCCTATTGGTACTGTTATATCTGGTACAGAAGAGGGAAATGGTTTTTACGGCAAAATGGTTCCAAAACTTTTTATTCATAATGAATATAATACAGCTATTATTGAAAACATTTTGAAGCGTCAGCGAACTGTGTTGAAGCAAATCAAGAAGGAAATGGATACATATAAACGCAGTAATATTGACCCACGTGCCTTTGTTATATTAGATGATTGTTTGTATGACAACACATGGGCTCGTGATAAGATGATGCGACTTTTGTTCATGAATGGGAGACATTGGAAAATAATGTTGGTCATCACAATGCAATATCCGCTTGGAATCCCTCCAACTCTCCGCACCAATATAGATTACGTTTTTATTTTGCGTGAAAATTATATTGCAAATAGAAAGCGAATATATGAAAACTATGCAGGCATGTTCCCGACATTTGAGAGCTTTTGCCAGGTGATGGACCAATGTACAGAGAATTATGAGTGCTTGGTAATAAATAATAACTCAAAATCCAACAAACTACATGACCAAGTGTTTTGGTATAAGGCAGAAAACCATGGAGATTTCAGATTAGGGTCTAAGGAATTCTGGGAATTATCAAAAAGCCTCAAGGATGATGAGGATGAAGAGCAATATGATCCCAATAAACAGAAAAAACGCGGAGCTGGTCCCAAAATCAGTGTCAAAAAAGCGAATAAATGGTAGAAAACTTGGTATTAAAAATAAAGTTATTATAAACGACTACTATTATTCAACAATAATATAAAATATTTTAATAACTACTTGAACTTTGCTTTGCTTGTTTATTTTTATAATAACAAGTTGTACATGTTTTTCTCCATGTTTCATTAGGTAGTTTAATAAAAGTATCACTACACATACTACATTTTTGTTCTACTTTATTATCTTTGTAACAATCTCTACAACATGTCATCCATTTATCTTTTTCGTATACTTCAAAATCTTCTTCACAATATTCACAACATTTTAATACTTTTTTATCTAAAAATCTACGATTGCAAATTTTACATCTTCCATTTTGGCAATTTGCTTCTTCTTTATATATTTTTATAGGACAATCTGAACATTTTATAATTTTTTCATCACAATCAGGACAATATTCATCATCATCATCATGAATATCAACGCAAAATTTAACATCACATCTTGGGTATTTACAAGTTTTAACTTTCCAAGAATCAACACATAATCCGCATAGTTCTGTTTGATCTTTTGATACAAACTCTTTTTCACAATTAGCACAATCATCCATACAATAAGTATTTGTGTTTTGTATTAAATGAGGAACTTTCCAATTTAATTTAAATCTTAAATCATGTTTAAAATTTTTATCTTCTTCTGGAATACATGTAGAACACATACATAGTTTATATTTAAAACATATACAATCCTTATTACAAAATGCGCAATTACCAATTTTATAACCGGGCGTTTTTTTATTTATTTTTTTCAATTCTTTTTCTAAATTTTTTCTCTCCTTTTCAAGTAATTTTTCTTCTTTTATCCTTTTTCGTTCATTTTCATAATGCCCTTCTGGTAATCCTTCCTCTCTTTCTTTCTTTCTTTCTTTTGCTTCTTTTATTTTTTTACAAGTGCTTTTATAATTTGGATCATTTCTACTTATAAGCCCATAACGTTCATTGCAAACGCTACCAATTTGTATAGTTATTCCTGAATATATATTTCTAAATTCATGAATATTCTTAATACGTTCATTACATACACATGTAGAAGTCATAGAGTCATCTATTGCAAATCCATGTGATTGAAAATCACTTTCTTCATTTATATTATTAAATGCTAATTTAAGATCTATAAAATTTTTAAATGTACGAATAATATTCTTAGGATATGTTAATAATAATGTAAATCCCAAATTATCTGTTTGACTTGGTGTTTTATTGTATTTTCTAATAAAATATTTTTTTAAAGGTTCATGATAAATCTCATAACTACTTAATGTACTTAAATAAAACATACTATTTACATCGTGTGCAGTAACACATTCTCTTAATGCTAGTTGCACTAATTCTTCATCCATAACTAAATTAGTAAGGTCTGACCGTGTATGATTATTTTGTTGGTACATTTGACTAAATGATTTGTACAATTTATTATAGTTTATAAATCACTTTCAATTTTTTTTATGTATCTTGAAAACTAATAGTTACTGGATACTTTATATAACAATAATCTCTCCAATGTGTACCCGGATTATTTAACTCACACCAATCAAACAAATACTTGTTATTAGATGCCTTAATAGGAAATGGCTCCCATAAATGATATTTAAAATGAAATAGGAGATTCATAATCCCCATCTCATTTGTTCTACAAAATGGATAACTATTCATTGCTTCAATCAATTGATTCTTATTACATAGTTCCAAAATACTTGTATCATAAATCCAAATACAATTCAACATAAATTCGGATGTCAAAATAGAGTCGCCAAATTGTGCAACGAGAGACTTAATATAATCCGGATTATCATACGATAACTGCGTTTCAAACCAATTATATTCAGATAACTTACCATCTATTGGTGCCAAAATCTTATTTTTATAATCAAGTGCCAACAAATTGGATACATCATCTAATACACGCAATCCTGCATCCAAAAAGACAACCCTTTGCCATGCCTTGAAATAATCGTCGAATATATGTAACTTTTCCCATTGGTTAGTCTTTGTTAATTCTCTCTTATCTGAATTTGAGAAACCATCTGGCCCGATTTTTTCTAGAAGGATGTTTTTATCTATTTGTGGAAATTTCACTTCAATAATATTATAAAAATCTTTAAAATTAGTATTTAAATTAAAGTCAATAGTAGCCAAGACAATTGGGCCTTGCCAATTACCTTTACTTCTTAAATCTATAATTGTTCTTTTTGCTTTCTCCCAATAAGCAATATCTGAAACTATCGCAAAAGTTGTATCGTCTTTTGCTTCTTTTTTATCTCTAATAGTTTTTGTTATATTTGTAGTTTTTATTTCTTTTTCTAAAATATCTTGATAAAATTGAAATTGTTCTAAATTCGTTACTTTATGAAAAGTGAACGCATCTATGAGTTCATAATTAGTTTTATGTGTTTCCAAATGAAATAAGTCATTATTAATTTGATTCACAATTATACCATGTTTTTTTGATATATCTTGTATCCATAATCCAACACATAAATCGTCACACCAATGTTTATAACTATTATTAATACCATTACTTTTAACAAAATTATAAATTTGTAAATACAATGCATTAGAAATTGCATATCCAGCACCACCAGACATATATAAACAAAAATCATTTTTAATATGGTCTAACTCTTTACCAATATAATAGCATTCATTGCAATTGTAATTTTGCAATAATTTTTCTAAACGATTTTGAAATACAAATGTATCATCATCAATAAATATATACCAGTCGTATTCAGGAATATTCATATTATAGATGAAATGGATATATTTCCATGAAATATTTTTTTCATCATCCATACAATTCCAACCAAATTGACGTTTTTTTACATCTGGCTTAGAAGTCAAGTAATAAATATCAGTAATCTGATTATTTTTAAACACTGTTTCCATCTGGTATTTAACGCGAGTTTCTAAATATTTATTACAAGTTGAAATAATATAACAAATTTTCATTATAAGTTATATTATTTATGTAAGTTTAAATTGATTTATTTTTAATGATTAAATCCATTTTTAAAAAAGCGGAGCAAACCTTTTATAAAAATGAATTATAATTTTGGCTTCAATCCACTTTTAAAAAAGTGGAGCAAACCTTTTCTAAAGGTGGATTATAATTTTGACTCCAATCCACTTTTAAAAAAGTGGAGCAAACCTTTTCTAAAGGTGGATTATAATTTTGGCTCCAATCCACTTTTAAAAAAGTGGAGCAAACCTTTTCTAAAGGTGGATTATAATTTTGGCTC
>Ga0114960_10000591_pt1 | contig 30427 bp, 28 predicted proteins | sample C_130625_MF_Meta_FD_92637 | JGI IMG/M metagenome (GOLD analysis project Ga0114960, IMG submission 92637) | Freshwater microbial communities from Lake Croche, Canada to study carbon cycling - C_130625_MF_MetaG | ecosystem: Environmental > Aquatic > Freshwater > Lake | place: Lake Croche, Canada... | reverse complement strand
TTGCATTGGGGAAATAGGCTGTCCTTTATAATTGATTGGTGTTTCATTTAAAAATCCTGCCTTAATCAGTGCTTGCATTAAATCGATATGACCTGGGTACCTTAAAGTTTTTTCTTTCATATTTGGAATATGGCCCATGGTAAATAAGATACTTCTCAAACCGTCTGTATTAAAGGCTTCCAAAGTGCCTACTGGTTCAAAATCTATCAACTCGGCATCGCTTAAGGCAGGCTTAGTAACAATACAACCATTTTCTACATAACGCGCTGGACGGGTATATTCCTCTAATACATCAATGGGAGAGAAGGGCGCCTTGTATTCAAAAGGTTGAGTTCTTTTTTTAGGCAAGCCACCTACCATACATTCAAAATTTTCAATTTTCATTCTTGCATTGTGGTAACCAATAATAAAATTACTCATCCCTGGGGCTACGCCACAATCCACAATAGCAGTGACATTGTTTTGTTTGGCCAATGCATCTAATTGCAATGCGTCTTCGGAAAAAAAAGAAATATCAACCACATTTTTTTTAGCATTGATGACAGACTCCAAAGTTTTATAACCCATAAAACCTGGCACAGCAGTAATCACATAATCAAAAGGGGCAAGTAGTTGACTATAATTTTTATAATCACTTAAATCCGATTGTATTGTTTTGACTTCTTTACATTTCTTATTTAATATTTCCAAAGACTTTTCACTGAGGTCAAAGGAACTCACTTCATAATTTTTTGAAAGGTCGATGGCCATGGCACGACCCACCATGCCTGCGCCTAAAACTGCTATTTTCATACTACCTATTTTTATGTGGAAGCAAGGTAGTGAAATTTTAATCAGGTATGGAGAAACGGCAGCTAGAAATCAATGAAATATTGCCTACATTTAAACAACCATTTTTTAAATACTAGACAATGAAAAGATTGCAATCGCTCGATTTTATGCGTGGCTTGATTATGGTGCTATTGGCCTTAGAAAGTACAGGCCTCTATGAACATTTATTTAAAGCCAGTAAAAACAATTTTTTAAATGGTTTCTTTGCACAATTTTTTCATCATCCTTGGAATGGGCTTCATTTTTGGGATTTGATTCAGCCAGGTTTTATGTTTATGGCCGGTGTGGCCATGGCCTATTCTTTGCATCAACAAAAACAGGCAGGGGTGCGTTGGCAGCAATCTTTTTATAAAATTTTAAAAAGATGTGGCTGGTTATTTTTTTGGGGTGTATTGGATTATGCGGTGAGACCCAAGGGCTTGTCCTTTGAATTATGGGATGTGCTTACACAATTGTCCTTTACTACCTTGGTGGCCTTTTTAATTTTTGATTGGAAGATTAACCATCAGATAATTTTTTGTATTGGCCTATTGCTTTTAACAGAAGCTTTGTACCGCTTTTCCCAGGTGCCTGGTTTTGACCAAGCCTTTGTGGACCAACATAATTTTGGCAATTACATCGATACCATTTTAATGAACAAAATTAATACTGGTGGATGGGTAGCCATTAATTGCCTACCCACTGCTGTACATACAATAGCAGGGGCCATCGTTGGAAAAATATTTTTAGCAGGCAAGCAGTCTAAGATTAAACAATTATTTTATGCTGCTGTTGGTTGTTTACTGCTTGGCTATGGCTTAGATTTTATAGGTAGTACACCCATCATCAAAAAAATAGCCACTAGTTCCTTCACCATTGTTTCCTTGGGTTGGTGTTTATTGGGCTTATTACTTTGTTATTGGTGGATTGACCTATTGAATCATAAAAAGTATTTATTTTTCTTTACCGTAGTGGGTATGAATTCACTTTTTATCTATTTGTTTTTTGAAATAGTTGCAGCCAGATGGTTCAACGAATACATTGCTCAAATAAGCAATGGGGTATTGGCCATGTTTTCTAATCTAACTCAATTCAACCAAATTATTTCTTCCTTGGTTATTTTTAGCTTGGAATGGGGGCTATGTTATTTTTTATACCAAAAGAAAATATTTTTTAAGGTATAATCAATGGCTATTAAAGTTTATTGATCATATGACCAAGTATGTCTTTAAATGAAAAACCTTCGGTTAATTTTTCTTTGTTCAGTTTTTTATTTTCCACTAGGGCCCATAAAATAAATTCTTTCATAAAATAAGCATCTTCCTTACTAGTATCTGGTGCGAATTTTTTCATCAGTGCGTCTAGTGGTTTTACCTCGTCTAAAATTTTCTTATATTGTTTTTCATCAAAATCTTCATACAATTCAAAACCACCTTCGGCAATAAACCAATCTAATAAGTCTGAGTAAGCATTTTTTTCATTTTGCTTTTCTATTTTACTAATTTTTGGAAATTGAAATTTAAACAAAGTGCTAATGGCTTTTTCTATTAAAAGATTAGCAATTACTTCAGCACCCTCTTGCTCTCCTTCGTATACTAGCTCTACTTTTCCTGTTATAGCAGGAATAATGCCCATAAAATCGGATAAGCGCACAGCCGTTTTAGTTAAACCATTTTTTAAGGCCCTTCTTTCTGCAGTACTTATTAAATTTTCCATAGCAGAAATAGTCATTCTCGCACTCACCCCACTTTTTGCATCAATGTATTCACTGGCTCTTGCTTCAAAACTAATTTGTTCTATAATGTCTTTGGCTAAGCTAGGCACGTAAACAAGTTCAGCTTGTACCGCATTTATTTTTGCTTCTTGCTCCGTGATTCTTTTAGCTACCGCAATATTTTTAGGATAATGCGTTAATATCTGTGAGCCTATTCTATCTTTCAAAGGAGTTACAATACTTCCTCTATTGGTATAGTCTTCTGGGTTAGCGGTGAAAATAAATTGAATATCTAAATTCATTCTTAATTTAAAACCTCTAATTTGAATATCGCCTTCTTGTAATATATTAAATAAAGCCACTTGTATTCTGGCTTGTAAATCGGGAAGCTCATTAATGACAAATATGCTTCTATTGGCTCTTGGGATCATACCAAAATGGATCACACGCTCATCGGCATAAGATAATTTTAAATTCGCAGCCTTAATAGGGTCAACGTCTCCAATAATATCTGCAATGGTTACATCGGGGGTGGCTAGTTTTTCAAAGAACCTCTCATTGCGGTGCAGCCATTCAATAGGTGTGGCATCGCCTTTCTCACTAATTAAATCCTTGGCGTATCTTGAAATAGGGGCCAAGGGGTCGTCATTAATTTCAGAGCCCGCTACAAAAGGGATATACTCATCTAGTAATTGTATCATTAAGCGAGCCAATTTAGTTTTGGCCTGACCTCTTAAACCTAATAAATTAATGTTGTGCTTGGATAAAATGGCTCTTTCAATTTCTGGAATCACAGTTTCTTCAAAACCATGTATGCCTTCAAAAGCAGGTATCCCTTCCTTTATTTTAAGAATAAGATTATCTCTTAATTCATCCTTAATGCTTTTAGTTTGGTAGCCTTGTTTTTTTAAATCCCCTAAGGTTTTTATTTTCTCAATTTTCATATAAAATGTTTGAACTATTTATTTAAGTTTCTTTTTTCTATTGGTTTCGTAGTCTTCAAATATCATTTCTCCTAAACCTTTTAAGCCGGTGTAAAATGCCTTGCCCTGATTGGCTTCGGTAAACTCATTCACAAACCTTTGTAAATAGGGGTCCTGCGCAATCATAAAAGTGGTAATAGGAATATGTAATTTTCTAGCCATCTTGGCTTGGCTATAACATTTATCTACGATGTATTGGTCTAGTCCATTGCTGTTCATATAATAATTACCATCGGCTTCTTTAATACAACTTGGCTTACCATCGGTAATCATGAATATTTGTTTATTGGTATTTCTTTTTCTTCTTAAAATATCCATGGCCAGCTGCAAACCTGCCACCGTATTGGTGTGATAGGGTCCTACTTTTAAATAAGGTAGTTCTTGTATACTAATGGTCCAGGCATCGTCTCCAAATACAAGAATATCAATGGTGTCTTTAGGATAACGCGTAGTAATTAATTCTGCTAATGCCATGGCTACTTTTTTAGCAGGGGTGATTCTATCTTCTCCATATAATATCATGCTATGGCTTATATCAATCATCAGCACGGTGCTCATTTGTGATTTTTGCTCGGTCTGTTCTACTACCAAGTCGTTTTCTGTTAAATTAAACGCATCAATACCATGATTAATTTGTGCATTTTTAATACTCTCTGTTAAAGAAATATTTTCAATATTATCGCCAAAGTTAAATTCTTTGAATTCTCCATTTTTTTCATCCCCCTGACCCAAGGTTTTTGTTTTATGATTCCCCTTGCCCGCATTTTGTAAATTGCCGAAAATATTATTCAGTGCAGTTTGCCGAATGGCCCTTTCTGTTTTAGCCGTTATTTTTGTTTCACCATCTCCTCCACCATCTTTAATCTCTTGTTTGATGTAGCCTTTCTTTTTAAGGTCTTCAATAAAATCGTCAATGATATATTTTTCGTCTGTTAATTTATATTCCACGTCTAGTTCACGCATCCAACTTATGGCCTCGTCAAAGTCGCCAGAAGTATGCACTATCAATTCCTTGAATATTTCAAACAATTTATCAAAGGGAGATTGATTGGGAGCTTCGTATGTTTTAAATTGGAATCCTTTCATTGACTTGCCTAATGGGTGGGTATTTTACGAATTAGGAGGGTGTAAATTTACTTGTAAAAACTGAGCTTTTAGCAATTTGTTTAAGGCTATGATGGGCTAGAAGGCATGATTTAAAAACAAACGAAATCGATTGGCCAAGAACCCTTATTTTTGAAGCCTAAAATACAAATTATGCCTACAAAAATTACGATCAACAATAACGGGTCTTTGAAAATAGAAGGTGATTTCACCATTGAAGATCGCAGTGGAAACCAATACGATTTAGCAGGTAGAGAAGTAATAGGACTTTGTCGTTGCGGTTTAAGCAAAAACAAACCTTTTTGTGATGGCGCACACAATGGTAACTTTTCGCACGAAGCCACTGCTTTTGCACTTCCTCCTAAAAAAACGGTTTAATACTGAATTTTGTAATTAGCTTTTCAAACTTGCTAGGTCAATTACAAAACGATATTTTACATCTCCCTTCAACATTCTTGTATAAGCTTCATTGATGCCTTGCATAGGTATTATTTCAATGTCGGATACAATATTGTGTTCGGCGCAATAATCAAGCATCTCCTGTGTTTCTTGCATGCCTCCAATACATGAACCTATTACACTTCTTCTGTTAGTGACTAATGAAAAAGGCTGCACTTTTGGTGATTCTATAGGAAGGCCTACTACCATTAACTTTCCGTTGGTCGCTAATAAATTTAAATAAGTGGTGAAATCATGATTGGCAGAAATGGCATCTAAAATGACATCGAAATAACTATTGTATTTTTTCATTGCTTCTGCATCAGTGCTCATTAAAAAATGGGTAGCCCCCAATTTTTTAGCATCCGCTTCTTTGGAGGGCGAAGTGCTGATTACGGTTACTTCTGCACCAAATGATACGGCAAACTTCACACCCATATGTCCAAGACCACCTAATCCTACTACGGCTACTTTCATTCCTTTTTTAACACCCGCAAATACCAAGGGAGAATAAGTGGTAATGCCTGCACACAATAGAGGTGCCACTGCTGCTAAATCTAATTTAGGAGAAATATGAAATGTATAACGCTCGTCCACTACTATTTGTGTGGAATAGCCACCCATGGTGATGCCTGTTCCCTTTCTTTCCTTAGCATTGTAAGTACCTGTCATTCCTTCTGCACAGTATTGCTCTAAACTCTCTTGACAATTCTTACAAGTTCTACAACTATCTACCATTACACCCACACCTGCTAAATCGCCTATTTTAAATTTATTGACACTGCTGCCTACTGCTGTTATCTTTCCTACAATCTCGTGGCCTGGCACCATTGGATAAATAGAGCCACCCCATTCGTTTTGAGCTTGGTGCAAGTCGCTATGACAAACGCCACAATACATAATTTCTACTTGTACATCGTTTTCGCCTAAGTTTCTTCTGTCGAAAGAATAAGCTTCTAAAGGAGTAGTCGCACTTAATGCTGCGTAGGATTTGGTATGGGACATAATTTTTATTTTGAGTGTTAAAGTTAAGCAGGTATTTAATCAGAACCTTAGTATTTATTAATTTTTATCAAAAATCTTGTATTAAATTTGGGCAATTTTATACTTCAATGAATAAGCTATGATTCAGCCAACCACCTTGCAATTTCTAAAAGCACTCAACAAGAACAACAATAGAGAATGGTTTGAAAAAAATAGGCCTAAGTATGAAAATGCTAAACAAGATTATTTGCAGTTTGTAGCAGAAGTGCTTGACGGGATGAAGTTAAAAGACAAAACCCTTCAATTTTTAGAACCCAAGCAATGTGTTTTTAGAATAAACCGAGATGTTCGTTTCAGTAAAAATAAGGATCCTTATAAAACTAATTTTGGGGCAAGTTTTAGCAAGGGTGCCAAAAAAATTGACTGCGCAGGCTATTATTTTCATTTAGAACCAGGGGCTTGCTTTATTGGAGGAGGCTTATGGATGCCCATGGCACCTGAATTAAAAAAGCTAAGACAAGAAATTGATTATTGCTTTAAAGAATTTAAAGGCATCGTGAATGAGAAAAAATTTAAAACCAATTACGGCACTTTAACCGAAACCGAAAAATTAGTAAGGCCTCCCAAAGGCTATGAGCTAGACAACCCTGCCATTGAATTTTTGAAATTAAAAAGCTTTGTGGCCACTATGGAAATTAGTGATGTGGATGCTTTAAACAAAAATCTAGTCAAAAAAGTAATTACTTGTTTTGAATCTATGACACCTCTTATTCACTTTATCAATAAATCGATAGAAATTTAGGGAGTTAAAAAAGGATTGCCCCATTTTTTATCTACATAAACATTGGTCCCAGCAAGTGTATTGATAAATGCAACAATAGCATCCGTTTCAGCTGTTGTCAAATTTAGTTTCTGCCCAGTATTGCCTGGTCTTAATCTTGCATCTAGGTTGTTATTTCTATTGTTTAAAGGAATAGTATTGTAATGTCCTAAAACTCCACGCACGCTATTGAAAGCCGCATTGTGCATCATTGGGCTATTGATACTTCCATCTTTTTTTGTTAAATCTCTTAAGGAAGGTGCCCTGGTATCATTTAGCTCAATGGTGGTGCTTCCGAAAAGCCCTATGATGCCATTGTTTCTTGAATTAGGATCAATATCAAATTCTGGAGCATTGTGACAACCATTACATCCTGCACCTCCAGTAGTTCTTAATCCAGCCGTATTAAAAACCGGGGGTGTCATGTATAAATTTTTACCTGTATTTTCAATATTGCTAAAATTAGGAAAGGCGTCATTGTCATTTCTAACCAATATTCTTCCTGCATCGTATTTGGAATCAAAGGATTGAATACTTCTTACAAATTGGGCCAAAGATTCCTGCATTCTTGCTTCTGTTACAACCGTATCGTTGTATACAAATTTGAATAGTTCTTTGTAGTAATTAATTTTTGAAAGCTTGGTAAGTAAACTGATCATATTGCCTCTGCCACTTAATCCACTAAAGCCCATTTCTAAATGATCCTGAATGGGCATGGTAGTTTGTAATTCTAAAGATGAAGCTCTTTCATTCCAAAAGAAATTAGTTTCTCTTGCAAATCTTGCATTGATCAATCGCATGGAGTGCCTAACAGTTAGGCCACCTTCCACACCAGTACTAATAGGCGCTATATCACTAAATGCAAGATTTTGTTTGTGACAACTACCACAAGAAATGGTATTGTTGGTGCTTAGGTTTTTATCATAAAAAAGTACCCTGCCTAAAGTTGCTTTTGGATTGGTGATTGGGTTGTTTCTTGTATTGTCCTTTGTAATATAGGTAGGCTTACCTTGATTGGCATAATTCAATAAGTTTTTAGGATCGATATTGTTGCCAAAGCTTAATTTAATAGCGGCATACGGATCAACCACAACAGCCAATGTAGCTAATTTAGCAGCTGCTACTGTTGTATCTGTTGCAGGGGCAGGGGTGCTGCTTACTAATGTTGTACTGATGTCTTTTTTTGAGCAACTAGCAAATAGGCCGATAAAAAGAAACGACAAATAAAAGTTTTGATTTATTTTTTTCATCTTACTTAATTTTGTTTAACATTAATAATATAAAATAGCATAAGCTTTATTTGAGCTTAGGACAGCAAACCTTAAATAAGGTTTAATAGAAAATTTTTGCTTTAACTTATTTTTAAGAAATAGGGGGGCTGGAACTATTGTTAGACCATCAATGACTAATTTTTCTTGCTTTTTAAGCCCGCTTTTTCCATGTTTTGAGTAATTCTTAGTGCAACGATGGCCTGAATTAGTTGAACAGGCAGGGGTTTGCCTACAGGAAACTGAATCCCACCTTTAGAAGTTTTATAAGGAAGTAGTTCTTTTTTGAATACTAGAATGGGGCTGGATGTAGGGAAGAATCCGTAATGGTTTTTAAAAGCAGCGAAATAAACTAATATCCCTTCTTGTTTAAACGCGGGCATGCCATAGCTGATGACTTCGGTCGCTTTTGGGGCTGCTTTTTGTATAATGGATCTGAACTTTTCAAGTGTCACCCTTTTATCTAAGGGTTGAATGGCTATATAATCATCAATAGTTTCGATTTTTAAGTTTTTCCTTCTATCCATTTTTTAAATAAGCTTTGAGTTTAACTTAAACCATGATCCTCCATTGTATGCTTCAATCCCTTGTTTTTTTAAAATTGTTTTGGCCATGCTACTTCTTCCTCCGCTTTGACAAACAGTAATAATAGGTTTACCCATTTTTTTAATACCATTCACTTCTCTTTGGATAATATTTACTGGTATATTTTTAGAACCTTTTATATGACCATTATCAAATTCTTGTGGGCTTCTAACATCAATTATGATAGCACCTTTTAGTACCATTGCTTTATAATCTATGGAAGGGCCAAATAATGATTTAATGAAATTTAACATTTGATTTATTTTTATTTTAAAATATATTGTTCTGCTAATTGGGTAAATACAGCAACTTCTTCAACTTCCCAATTTTTATCTTTTTGTAAATAAGACGCCATCATACTTGCTACCATCGGCGCAACTGCTATAGCAACTCTTGCGTCTAAAAAAAGTAATCTTATTCTTCTGGCTAATATATCTTCTATACCCATGGCCATTTCAAATTTTATTGCATAAACAATCATCGCTTTTGTAAACGGATAGCTAGGATGAATTAATTCTTTTAACAACGCATCGTTTTTCAAAAGGTTTTCCATTCGATTTTTTTTCAATGCTTCATCGCCAATTGGAGTATGGGCAGTAATACATTTTTCTTTATTTAATTTTCCTATAAAGCCTGCATTGTCTACCGCATCTGCTGCCATTTTTCGATAAGTCGTCCATTTGCCACCCGTAATTGTAATTAGACCAGTTGGTGAAACGCTTAAATGGTGTTCACGCGATATCAATGCCGTACTTCCTTTTCTTTTTTGCTTGACCAGTGGCCTTAAGCCAACATAAACACTGTTCACATCCGCTCTTTTGATCAACTTAGTACAATACCTATTCATATGTGTTATGATAAAATCTATTTCCTCCTCCAATGGTTTTGGCTCAAATGAAACCAACTCAATGGGGGTATCTGTAGTGCCTAATACCACTTTATCATGCCAGGGCACTGCAAATAAAACGCGGCCATCATCTGTTTTAGGAATCATCATGGCATCTACACCAGGGAAAAATTTAACATCTACTACTAAATGAATACCCTGGGAAGGGCTCACTAAATCATGTTGTAAATGATCATCCATTTGTACTATCGCATTGGTAAAAACACCAGTGGCATTGATTACGACTTTAGTTTTTATTGCATATTTTTTTTCTGACAATAGATCGATACATTCTACCTCCTTTATTTTTCCATTGACTTTTATAAATCCTGTTGCCTTACAATAGTTAATTACAGTAGCCCCTTTTTGAATAGCAGTAGCAGCAAGTTCAATGGCTAAATGACTGTCATCAAACTGCCCATCATAATACAAAATTCCTCCAGTTAATTTTTCGATATTAATAGTGGGTAGATGTGCAAGCGTTTGACTTTTAGAAAGTATTTGGGTATCACCTAAGGATAATTTTCCAGAAAGTAAATCGTAAAATTTTAATCCTAAACCATAAAACATTTTCTCCCACCAACTAAAAACAGGCAAAATAAATGTTTGTATAGAGGTTAAATGAGCTGCGTTTTTTAAAAGATAGCCTCTTTCTCTAAGTGCTTCCCTCACCAATTTGATATTGCCTTGTTCCAAGTACCGAACTCCTCCGTGAACCAGTTTAGTGGATCTGCTTGAAGTGCCTTTTGCAAAATCATGACTTTCAATCAATAAGGTTTTATATCCTCTCGTAGCAGCGTCTAATGCAGAACCTAGACCAGTGGCGCCTCCACCAATAACAACAATGTCCCATAGGGTGCTTGTTTCAAGGGCTTGTAATTGTTGGTTTCTGTTCATACTATTTCTACAATGAGTGATGTAAAATTACTTATATTTATTAGGATTAAAATGATCTTAATCTAAACCCCAAAATTTGGCAACATGAAAATTTTACTAAGCTTTTTATTCTGTAGTTTTTTTGCGCTTCAACTGAATGCGCAAGTTCCTGATGGTAAAATAGCCATTAGCTCCTTGTATCTCTATTCACTTGAGACAGGAAAAACAGAGTTAATTCTACGCGAAAAAAGACATTTTGAGGCGCCCAATTGGTCTCATAATGGAAAATTTTTATTGATCAATGCTTCGGGGATATTGGAAAGAGTAAGTATTAAAGGAGAAAAAATAGGTATACTACCAACAGGCGATATTAAAAATGCGAATAACGACCATGGCTATAGTTTTGATGGAAAGACCTTATTTATTTCAAGTGCTTTGCCATCTATCAAAGAAGGCTCTTCCTTTATTTTCAAAGTAGCAAGTGAAGGAGGAAGTCCTATGAGACTTACTGCCAATACACCTTCTTATTGGCATGGGGTTTCTCCAGACGGCAAAACCATTGTTTATTGTGCGGAACGTAATGGCAATTATGATGTGTATGCAATCGGTACTGAGGGCGGTGCAGAAACTAGATTAACAGCAACTGACGGTTTGGATGATGGTCCTGAATACAGCCCTGATGGAAAATTTATTTACTTCAATTCTTATAGATCTGGGAAAATGCAGATTTGGAGAATGCATCCCGATGGATCCAAGCCAGAACAAGTCACTTTTGATAATTACTCCAATTGGTTTGCGCATATCAGTCCCAATAGTAAGCAAGCCACTATTATAAGTTATTTGGAGGATCAAGCACAGAAACATCCCTTTGGTAGGCAAGTAAAATTGAGATTGGTAAATTTGGAAGATAAATCCATCAAAGATTTGACTGAGCCTTTCTTTGGAGGGCAAGGCACGATCAATGTTCCTTCTTGGTCTCCCGATGGCAAAAAATTCGCCTTCGTTAAATATGAATTAGAGGATAAAAAATAATTATACTACTTTCATTCCGATAGGATCCCATAAAATAGGTTTGTTTTGTTGCGCACTTAAATTACAAGCAATCGCCGGTGCTGCAGCTCTCAAGCCGAATGTTGCATCTTCGTAAATTTTGCTGCCTGTTCTAATGGCATTAAAAAATACAATCATATGGTCTAATCTATCATCGTAATTTGCAGGTGCAGAAAATTTGGTTTCTTTTCCTAAATCATAACCGCCCTCTGTGTCATTACCATACTCCGATTGATACCATTTTTTAAATTCCTCTTTTTGTTTTTTAGAGAAACTTTCAAAAGAATCATAACCTCCATAACCAGGGGCAGCGCGTCTTTTTAATGTTTTCACCACTAAGCCATTGCCAAAAGACTCTATCACACCTTCTGTTCCAATCAATTTGATACCAAAAGGGCCCTTGCCTTCTCCGTCAGTTAGGTTCACTCTGGTTACTACATGAAATGCATTGTGTTTTTCATTTGTTTTATAATTCATCACTGCATTGATGATATCAAAAGAGTCTCTGCCATCTTTCCATAATTTTAAATTAGCCACACTCATAATTTTCTCTGGTCCTACTGCACCTGTTACCGTATGGATGCCCGTTAATAAATGCACAATTAAATCGCCTGCAGCACCTGTTCCATAGGCACCATAATTACGCCATCTAAAAAAACGCTTGGCTTCAAAAGGCACTTTAGGGGCATTGCCTAAGAAGGCATCAAAGTCGATGGTTTCAGAGGAGGCATCTGTTGGAATAGAATAAGCCCAAGCACCTCTTGCATCGGAACGATCACAAAAAGATTCTACCATGGTTAATTCTCCTATCGTGCCTGCTGCTAATAATCGCTTGGCTTCCAATATGCCCACCGAGCTTGCCATCTGACTACCTACTTGAAATACTTTACCCGTTTCTTTCTGTGCATTGATAATGCCCCAACCTTGTTCAATTTTTTGTACCATTGGTTTTTCACAATACACATGCTTGCCTGCACGCATTGCATCGATAGCTATTTTTTGATGCCAATGATCGGGTGTACAAATTAAAACCGCATCTATGTCTTTTCTTGCTAATAGTTCTCTATAGTCTTGCGTAGTGAATAAATTATTACCCCAGGTTTCTTTGGCGCCCTCTAAGCGGCCTTTGTATAGGTCACAAACCGCTACTAATTCTACGCCTGGTACTTTTAATGCCGTATTGGTATCGTAATGACCAATAATACCAGAGCCTATTAAGCCAATTCTAATTTTATCGTTGGCAGCTACCTTAATTTTCGAATTTAAAATAGAAGCAGCGCTTGTATTTGTATTTGCGCTAGCAGCATTGCCTACAGCCAATAATGCCATTGAGCCTCCAATGTTTTTGATAAAATTTCTACGATTATTACTCATGATTTTCTGGTTTTAAGTATGGATGAATTCTCTATCGTAAATCTATTAATAATATTTTGAATTTTGAAGGAATTTTATTGCCCATTACATAAGCGGTTTTATGTTTTCAGCAGGCTAACTATTTGAAGCGCAAGGGTATGGGTCATAATCAAAGAATGAATAAAGGCATTAACAAGCTATTGAACTACCTTTACGTCATTACAAGCAATCACATAGCAATCAACTTATTAGCATATGAAATGGAGTCTTATTAAATTATCCTTCTTAGTTTCTTTATTTATTTCAACAGCATTAACTGCGCAAGATAGTACCCTAGGCCACCAGTCAACGCATCAAAAAAATATTTTTACTTTGGTTTTGTACAAACAACCAGGTTTAGACTCCATGGTGGACTTTGTGGATGGCATGTACCGTGTTTTAAAAATAAATAAGCTACGCAACCAAGAGGAAAAGCAGAATAAAACCTTAATTACTTTTATTCCTGCTCCTGAATACAGCCTTGTAACTGGTTTCGCTACTTCGCTGAATGCAGACATTATTTTCCCCAATAAAAATAGTACCGATAATCACTCAAGTGTTTCTTCTACCTTAAAATATACCCAAAATAAACAGGTCATTACACAAGTAGTTTCTAATTTTTGGATGAAAAACAATGCTTTTAAAATAACTACAGATTGGAATTATCTAAAATTTCCTCAAAAGGATTTTGGTTTAGGAAGTGGTAGCGATTTGAAATTATTTAACAATTTAGATTACTCCTATATTAAAATGCATCAATCTATTGTAAAAAAGATAGCACCAAATTTATATTTTGGACCGGGCTTAAACATAGACTACCATTGGAATATAACAGATACTACTAAAATAAATAAACCTTTAGTAGGCTTTAATGAATATGGTTTTACAAAAAAGTCTAGTTCTATTGGAGTAACACTTAATTTATTATATGACACTAGAAAACAAATTACAAATCCTGCCCCTAATAGTAGTTATTTGAATTTAATTTATCGTAACAATGCAAAATTTTTAGGAAGCGATCAGAATTGGCAGTCTATAACACTCGACTATAGAAAATACATTCCTTTTCCAATGGGCAGTAAAAATATTTTAGCGTTTTGGTCTTATAATGTTTTTACCATCAAGGGCAAACAGCCTTATTTAGATTTACCCTCCACCGCTGCAGATACCTATAACAACACAGGCAGGGGTTATATACTAGGCAGGTTTAGAGGAGATAAATTAGTTTTTGCTGAATCTGAATATCGTTTCGGTATAACGGAGAACGGACTTTTAGGTGGCGTTGTATTTGCCAATATGCAATCTGTTTCAGAGCAGCAGGGCAAACCATTACAAAGTATTTTACCTGGGTATGGTGCAGGTATTCGTATTAAATTAAGTAAGCATTCCAATACCAATGTTGCCATAGATTATGGAATTGGTCAAGGAGGTTCAAAGGGCATATTTATGAACCTGGGCGAAGTGTTTTAAAATTTGTATTTTTAGTCAATAATAGATTTATTATGACTACAAATAAATTACCAATGGATTCGCGCAGAAAATTTATTAAAAATATTTCCTTAGCCTCTGTCTTTTTTCTTTCTGGTGAAATTGCCAGCTGCAGTGCGGAGGAAGTGATGCTTTATAAAGATAAAGTGCAGTTACGTTTCATAGTCGCATCGGATGCGCACTATGGACAACCCAATACACTTTATCAAGAAATGATGGACACTTTAACCCAGCAGGTTAATTTGTTTCATGAACAAAGCCCCGTAGACTTTTGCGTTTTCAACGGAGATCTAATACATAATGAAAAGTTTTATTTACCACAGGTTAAATCAAAACTATCTATTTTGAATATGCCCTTTTATGTGACTAGAGGCAACCATGATATGGTTAGTTCGGAATTATGGGAACAAGTTTGGGGCACTCCATTAAATCATGATGTTACAATAAAAAACAATGCCATCTTGTTAGGGGATACATCCAATGAACAAGGCACTTATGTTTCTCCTGATTTAAATTGGTTGACCAAAAAACTAGAGGAGCATAAAAATAAAAAAAATTGTTTCTTATTTATCCATATTCCACAAGCAAAATGGACCGCGAATGCGATTAATACTCCTGCTGTATTTGACCTCATCAAAAAGTACCCAAATGTAAAGGCTGTTTTTCATGGCCACGAACATGATCGAGATGGCTTTAAAATGGTTGGAAAAGTACCTTTTATATTTGATGCACATATTGGAGGTGACTGGGGAACTGCTTATAAAGGATTTAGGGTGGTGGAACTAATGAATAATAACACCATGATTACCTATATGATGAATCCTACAGAAAAATTAAATGAACTTAGTTTTTAATCATTCGAACATACAATTGTTCCACCTTGGTACGTGCCCAAGGGGTTTTACGTAAAAACTTTAAACTAGATTGAATACTAGGATTGCTGTTAAAGCAATTGATAGGGATATGCTGCCCCAAATCCTCCCAGCCAAAATAGGAGACTAGCTCGGTAACAATTATTTCGAGTGTTTTTCCATGTAAAGGATCGGTAGAAGCTTGTTGCATATGCAATATTAAGTAATTTGCTGCTATGCAGCCACATCGATATTTTGTTGTGTATAAACCAGTGAATATGGTTTCACAGTTTGTAAGTACCCATCAAGTGAATTTATTACATCAATTAAATTTTTCTTTTCCTGAGGGTACGCACGCCATTGGACGTTTGGATCAAAATTCAGAAGGCTTGTTATTACTCACTACTAATAAAAAAATTACTAAGCTTTTATTTCAAGGGCCTGTACCACATAATAGAACCTACCTAGTACAAGTAAAAAATTTAGTGAGTCCCGATACCATCAATAAATTAGCAGGAGGCATTGAAATAAGTGCCACCCATGGACAAATTTTTAAAACTACTACTTGCAAGGTTAGACTTTTAGAGGAGCCTAGTTCATTGTCAGCTAGTACCTACCCCTTGCATCCCAATGTTCAAAGCAGTTGGTTGGAAATCACTTTAACCGAAGGTCGTTTTCATCAAGTGCGCAAGATGGTGGCTGCCGTGAACCATAAGTGCATCAGACTCATTAGAACTTCCATTGAGCAAATTGAAATAGGCACCATGCAACCTGGCGATGTCATTGAATTTGAAGAAGAAAAATTCTTTGGCCTGCTTCATTTGCATGCAAAATAATTTGTATATTTAAGGATACATGGAATAGTCAAAGATTTAACCTCTATACCAACTTTTTTAAAAGAATCTTATGAAGAAATTATTTACTTATGCCTTAGTGGCTAATTTTTTATTGATGGGTAGGTCTTCAATGGCTCAGCAGGCATCCAATAAAGTTTTTAAAGACAAACAAATAGTCACCATTAGCAAACAAAGTTTGCAAGACAAAATTAAAGGTGGCTGGGCTGGTCAAACCATTGGCGTCACTTTTGGAGGTCCTTATGAATTTAAGTTTTTAGGTTCGATGATTCAGGATTACCAAAAATTAGAATGGCCAGAAAATGCATTTCAACATTATTTTGATAAGGAACCTGGTTTGTACGATGATATTTATATGGATTTAAGTTTTGTAGATGTGATTGAAAAATATGGAGTAGAAGCGCCTGTAGATTCTTTCGCTAATGCCTTTGCCAATGCAGCTTATCCATTGTGGCATGCGAATCAAGTGGGCAGATACAATATTCTTCATGGCATTAAAGCACCGGCTTCGGGTTATTGGAAAAACAATCCTCATGCCGATGACATCGACTTTCAAATTGAGGCGGACTTTGCAGGCCTGATGAATCCAGGAATGAGTGGCACGGCCTCTAAGCTTTGTGACAAAGTGGGCCATATCATGAATTATGGAGATGGTTGGTATGGCGGTGTGTACATGGCTAATTTATATACCCAAGCCTTTGTTTCAAATGATATCAACTTTGTGGTGACGGAAGCTTTAAAAGCAATTCCAGCGCAAAGCACTTATTACCAATGCATCAATGATGTAATTAAATGGCATCAACAATATCCCAAAGATTGGAAGCGTACTTGGTTTGAAGTACAAAAAAAATGGACCAATGATTTGGCTTGCAGCGAAGGCGTATTTAAACCATTTGACATAAGTTCAAGAGTGAATTCTGCTTATGTGGTTATGGGCTTGCTATATGGCAATGGAGATTTTGGTCAAACCATGGAAATTGCCATTCGTGCAGGTCAAGATGCTGATTGCAATCCATCTTCTGCTGCTGGAATTTTAGGCGCCATTATTGGCTATGATAAAATTCCAAATTATTGGAAGAAAAATTTAACGTTAATAGAAAACAGAGATTTTGTGTACACCAATATTTCTTTGAATAAAATCTATCAATTGGGTTACAAGCATGCTTTACAATCTATTGTAAAAAATGGAGGGTCTGTACAAGACAATAATGTATCTATTGTTTACCAAGCACCTGTGCCTGTTCAATTGGAGCAATCTTTTGTTGGACTAACACCAAGTGTTAGAAAACAGCCAGGCTGGGCGAATGTTTCTTTTAAAGATAGTTTTTCTTATGCCTTTGATGGCGATGGTATAACAGTAACCAATGCTATGTCTGATGAATGGAATGCCAATACTGATTATGAATTTAAAGTGGAAGTAGATTTGGATGGAGCCAAAGAAATTGTTTTACTTCCTTATAATTTCAAAAAAAGAAAAGCTGAATTATTTGCAAAATATCAATTGAAGGAAGGTCCCCATCAATTGAAATTAACTTTATTGAATCCGAGTGCCATTGGAAATATTTTGATTGGCGATATTGTTGTTTATTCAAATAAAAAAACCAATTAATGGGGCTTGCGAAAATTATAGTAGTGGGGAGTGCCAATACCGATATGGTGATTAAGGCAAAAAAACTACCCTTGCCAGGGGAAACAATTTTAGGAGGTGAATTTTTTATGAATGCAGGTGGGAAAGGGGCCAATCAAGCGGTGGCTGCTGCACGCTTGGGCGGAGATGTTTTATTGATTGCAAAACTGGGGGATGATATTTTTGGAAAGCAAACCATTGAAGGGCTTCAAAAAGCAAAGATACAGACTCAATTTATTTTTATTGATAAGACTGCCCCTTCTGGTACAGCTTTAATTAATGTGAATGAACAAGGGGAGAATTCCATTGTAGTAGCGCCGGGTGCCAATGCCAATTTATTACCCGCCGACATTGCTAATGTCATAGGCATGGATGCAGCTGAAATAATATTGATGCAGTTGGAAATTCCAATGGCTACCATCGAGCAAGTGGCAAAAAATGCCAAGCAAACGCATCAAAAAATAATCATTAATCCGGCACCTGCGCAAAAACTTTCCGATGAATTATTAAATGGCTTGTTCCTTATTACGCCCAATGAAACAGAAGCCAATATTTTAACTGGGATCAATGTAGTGGATGCAGCAAGTGCAGGCGAGGCAGCTAAAATATTTTTAGCTAAAGGCGTACAAAACGTCATAGTTACCTTAGGTAAACAAGGGGCTTATTTTCATAATAACGATGAACAATTTTTAGTTGCCGCCCCCATCGTTCAAGCACTTGATACGACAGCAGCTGGAGATACCTTTAGTGGCGCCATAGCGGTTGCAGTAACCGAAAATAAAAGCTGGAAGCAGGCCATTGAATTTGCAGTAAAAGCTGCTTCTATGTCTGTGACCAGACTGGGTGCGCAAGCTTCTGTGCCTTATAGAAATGAAATTGACTGATTGCTCATAAACTTAAAATAACCTACTATGTTTATCGTAGAAAATTATTCCTTAGCTATTTTACTTTGTTTCGTAACCATGGTTTGTTGGGGTTCTTGGGCCAATACCACCAAGCTCACTTCTCCTTCCTGGCGTTTTGAATTATTGTACTGGGATTATGGCATGGGTATTTTAATTACTACATTGATTATTGCCTTCACGCTTGGCAGCAATGGACAAGTAGGAAGGTCTTTTTTGCAAGACATCCATCAAGCTTCCAATAGCCATATCTATTCGGCAGTACTGGGTGGAGTGGTGTTTAATCTAGCCAATATATTATTGGTCGCTGCCATTGCCATTGCTGGCATGTCCGTTGCCTTTCCAGTGGGTATTGGCATTGCCTTAGTCTTAGGAGTGATAGTGAACTACATTGATCATCCAGCAGGAAATCCTTTGTTAATTTTTGGAGGTGTAGCCTTAATTGTATTGGCCATACTTTTAAATGCAAGCGCTTATCAAAAATTACAATCTAGTACAGCTGAAAAAATTTCAAAAAAAGGATTGATCCTTTCTATTGTGAGTGGATGCTTGATGGGTTTGTTTTATAAATATGTAGCCGCCTCAATGGTAAATAATTTTAGCCTACCTGAAGCGGAGAAACTTACCCCCTATACGGCACTAGTATTTTTTGGCATTGGGGTAGTGCTTAGTAGTTTTATTTTTAACAGTGTACAAATGAAAAAACCATTTGTGGGAAGCCCGATTGCTCTTGGCGCTTATTTCAAAGGCAGCCTTAAAGATCATTTGGTTGGCATTTTAGGTGGCGCCATTTGGAGCATTGGCATGTCCTTAAATATAATTGCCTCTGGCAAAGCTGGTCCAGCTGTTTCTTATGGCTTAGGTCAGGGCGCCACTGTGATTGCAGCACTTTGGGGTATTTATGTTTGGAAAGAATTTGACCAAGCACCTCAAGGCACTAAAAGCTTATTGAATATCATGCTGTTATTGTACATCCTAGGGCTAAGCTTTCTTATTTTGTCTAAATAAACAATCATTATAATTTGAACGAAGCAGAAAATGTCGTAAATTAGTTAGACGCTCCAATAAAGTTTAAACTTGATTGCATATGACTACCGTATACGATCTCTTGCATACAAAAAATAGAAAATTAATTGCTGTAAGCAGCAGTACCTCCATTTTAGATGCACTTAAAATGATGGCCGATTACAATATTGGCTGCTTGGTTGTCTTAGAGGGAGAACATTATATTGGTATGTTTACCGAAAGAGACTATGCGCGTAAAATTGTTTTAGCTGGCCGTAGTTCTGATACCACAAAAGTAGAGGAGGTCATGGTGACAGATATTCCTTTGTTGGATAGCAAGGATTCCATAGAGCTTTGTACTAAAATGATGAACGAAAAAACTTTAAGGTATTTACCTGTATTTGAAAATGGGAAATTGATCAATTTAATTAGCCAAAGCGATATCATCAAACATACCATTGACACTCAAAAGTCCTTAATTGAGCATTTACAGGATTATATGAATTTGAAATAGATTATTCGTGTTCCACCATATCATACAAGTGATGTATGAGGCCATCTGCCAATCCAATTTTAGGTACATAAATTTCTTCAATGTCTGCCCACTTGCAAATGGCATTGTAAATACTTAAGGCAGGTACGATTACTTCTGCTCTATCTTCTTTTAAAGTATATTTGTCCATTCTTTCTTCAATACTCAAGGGCTCCATTTCTTTGTTTATTTCTTTTAAACTTTCTGCGCTGATAAATTTTCCGTTTTTATTGCCATTCAATGCAAATAATTTATTGATATTTCCTCCAGAACCAATACCAATCATATTATTGTATTTTTTGGACAACTCTTTCAACATTTCTTTCATCTCCTCCCAGGTTTCGTCTTTTACTTTTTTAGTAAGTATACGAACGGTACCAATATTGAATGATTTTTGAACTACTACAGTGGATTTATGGTATAAGGTAATTTCGGTACTACCACCTCCAACGTCAATGTATAAGTAACTTTTGTCTTTGTCTAATAATTCCGCAATATGGTTTTCGTAAATAATTTCAGCTTCTAGTTCGCCAGTGATTACTTCAATTTCAATACTGGTTTCTGATTTTATTTCTTTGATGATTTCTTTGGCATTTTCTGCATCGCGCATGGCACTGGTGGCACAGGCCATGTAATGTGCTACTTCATATACTTTCATTAAATTATTAAAAGACTTAATGGTATTGATGAGCATTTTCTTTTTTTGTCCACCAATATGTCCTTTTTCAAAAACATCAAAGCCCAAACGAACAGGAATTCTTAAAAGGCATAATTTATTAAATCTAACTTCTTTACCTTTTTTTACTACTTCGCAGATCAACAATCTTACCGCGTTACTTCCTATGTCTATGGCTGCGAGTATCAATTTATTTATTTTTTCCGATTAAGTATTGGTAGGTTTCTACCTGAGATTTGTAGACCTTCTTTCGAAGGGAAGGTACATAATTATTGTTTAAATTTTCGTCTAAAATTCTGGCTTTGTTATTATCTTTCAATTGAATGTTGATAATTTCTATGAGTTCTTTTTTTAGCTGCAGATCTAAAATTGGGGTAGCTACTTCTATACGGTGATCTAAGTTTCTGACCATCCAATCAGCACTGGAGATGTAAACTTTTTCATTGCCCTTATTATGAAATATTAGGACTCTGGCATGTTCCAAGTACTGGTCTACAATACTTATAGCATTTAGTTTATTTTTCGTTTTTTCATTTACTTTTTTAAGCGTTAAAATTCCTCTGATGATTAAATGAACTTCTACGCCTGCTTTTAATGCTTTGTATAAATGATCTAGAAGAAGTTGATCGCTTAAAGAGTTTAGTTTCACAATAATTTTTGCTGGCTTACCCAATTTAGCGAAAGCTATCTCGTTGTTAATTAATTGAATGATGGTATTGCGCATATTTATGGGAGAAATTAATAAATTACGCGTTTTCCCAATAGGTTTATCCCCTAATTGCCAGCTTTCCAAATAGGTAAACACTTTATTGACCTCCAATAACAAAGGCCTAGATGCGGTTAGCAAACAATGATCAGCATACACCCTTGCTGTTTTTTCGTTTAAATTACCTGTACTGATAAATCCGTATTGTACTAATTTATTTGATACTCTTTTTTGGATAACACATATTTTTGCGTGTACTTTTACATTTGGAATACCTACCAAAACGTTAACCCCTTCTTCCTCCATGGTGGTTTTCCATTCCAAATTGGCTTCTTCGTCAAAGCGCGCTTTCAATTCTAAAAATACAGTAACCTTTTTCCCATTCCTTGCTGCATTGATTAAGGCATTGATCACCTTGGAATTACTGGCCAAACGATAGGCCGTAATTTTTATAGAAATCACGTCGTCATCCATGGCTGCTTCTCTCAACATATCAATCACCGGATCGAAACTATGGTAGGGAAAATGCAGAAGCACATCTTTGTGCATAATGACTTCTGAAACCTGGTTATTTTTTTTAAAAGCTGGATGGGCAAATGGCTTTGGCCTTTCTTGTTTTTCAACCAAAACATCAGGGAAATCCATAAAATGTCTAAAATTATGAATATGACCACCCGGAATAATACTGCTTTTCCTTGTTAAGTGTAATTTTTGAATTAGAAAATCAAGCAATTCAGCGTTCATGTCTTTATCATAAACAAAACGAACAGGTTTTCCTTTTCTTCTATTTTTAATACCCTTAGAAATTTTTTCAACAAAATTAATACCCACTTCTTGGTCTAAATCAATTTCAGCATCCTTGGTAATTTTAAATACATGTGCATCAAATTGATTGAATTTAAAATGGGAAAATATAATGGGCAAGTTTAATTTAATAATATCTTCTAGTAAAATAATAGATTTAGTTCCTGATGCGGATGGCAAGATAACAAAGCGTCCAATGGATTTAGAAGGAATCTCAATTAAGGAAAATTTTTCATGATAAGCATCGTTTTTATTTCTCATCACAATCGCTAGATACAAACTCTTGTCTCTTAAATAAGGAAGTTCTGGTAAATTTTCTACCATCAATGGAATAATGTAAGGTCGAACTACATTGTCAAAATAATCGTGTACAAATAGCTTTTGTTCATTGTTTAATTTTCGATCATTGACAATAAGTACTTTTCTTTTAATTAATTCTCTATTAATATTACTCCAGATTCTATTAAATTCACTTTGTTGTTTTAATACTACTTTTTGAATCTCATCTAAAATCAATTGGGGAGAATCAACAATATCGATATTTGTTTTCTTCTTCTTTTCTACAAACTCTACCATTCTTTTTAAAGTGGCTACACGTACTCTAAAAAATTCGTCCAAATTATTGGAAAAAATCCCTAAAAAACGAATACGATCTTTTAGAGTTACCGATTGGTCGTTGGCTTCTTGCAATACCCTGGCATTAAAGCTAAGCCAGCTGATGTCTCTAGGTATGTAATTGTTCTTCATCTGTATCTAAATTTCAATGTAAAATTAAGCTATAAAATTAGCATAGATCTGTTTAGTAACATTCTGGTTACAATTTGGTAATACTAAGTTAATAATGTCGACATATTGAAGTTATAAGAATAGTCGTTTTTTACATAAATACTAGCCATGGATAAGCGACCAATGGAAATATGCATCATAAGTGACCTGCATTTGGGTACTTTTGGATGTCAAGCTAAAGAAGCATTGAACTATTTGAAGAGTATTAAGCCAAAAACCCTAATTTTAAATGGGGATATCATAGATATTTGGCAATTCAACAAACGTTATTTTCCAGCCAGTCACATGGCTGTGATCAAACAAATTTTTAGCATGGCCAGCAAGGACACCAAAGTAATTTACATCACTGGTAACCATGACGAAGCCTTGCGTAAATATGCCGATTTTGAAATGGGCAATATTCAATTAACCGATAAGATTGTTTTTGAAATTAATGGAGAAAAAAATTGGGTATTCCATGGGGATGTTTTTGATAGAACCACCAAGGGGGGCGCTAAAATAATAGCAAAATTGGGTGGCTATGGATATGATTTACTAATACTTATTAATAGTATTTTGAATTGGTGTTTGAAATTAATGGGTAAAGAAAAGATGAGCTTGAGTAAGAGTGTAAAAAATGGGGTAAAAAAAGCAGTTTCTTGGATTAATAATTTTGAACAAACTGCAGCAGAGCTTGCCATTGAAAATAATTATCAGTATGTAATCTGTGGTCATATTCATCAACCACAACACCGCGTGGTGACTACCGATAAGGGCAGCGTTACTTATTTAAATAGCGGCGATTGGATAGAAAATTCAACTTCCTTAGAGTATTATGACAATGCTTGGAAACTATATCATTATGATCCTAAGCAATATGAAGAAGAAAAAGGAAGCAAGAAGAATAAAATTATCAATTTAAGAGAAGAGTTAAGTGTAATGACCAAGGAAGTAGCATTTCAAGTGTCGATGTAATCAACCAATGTATGAAGATATTTTACGCCATACAGGGAACGGGGAATGGTCATATAAGTAGGGCAGAACAATTGTATCCCTATTTAAAAAAATATGGGGAAGTTGATTTTTTTCTGAGTGGTTCCAATGCGCAATTACAAACACCACTTCCCATCAAATACAAGAGTGATGGTATTAGCCTGCATTATAAGACTACAGGTGGGATGGATTATGGAAAAATTTCAAAATCGTTAAGTTTTAATATTTACAAAGAAGCCAAGGCCTTACCCATCGACAAATACGATGTTATTATTAATGATTTTGAATTTATCACCTCCCTTGCATGTTCTCTTAAGAAGAAAAAAAGCATTCAATTTGGTCATCAAGCAAGCTTTCAAAGTAAACTAACGCCTAGATCAAATTCCTTTAATCCGATTGGCAACTTGGTCTTAGATAAATTTGTGAAAAGTACCAACTATTTAGGGTTGCATTTTGAGTCCTATGACGAAAACATATACAATCCTATTATTAAAGACGAAGTAGTGCATGCAACGGCAATTGATGATGGACATATTGCGGTTTATTTGCCACAGTATTCCATAGCGTTCTTAGAGCCTTATCTATTAGCGCAGCCTAGATTTCATTTTGAAGTGTTTACCAAAGAGGTCACACAAATTACCAATCATATGAACATTAGTTTTTTCCCAATAGAAAATAAATCCTTTACAAATTGTTTAATTCGTTGTCATGGATTGATTACTGCAGGTGGTTTTGAAACCCCAGCTGAAGCCATGTATTTAAAAAAGAAAATATTAAGCATTCCTATATTAAATCATTTTGAACAAGAGTGCAATGGCGCTGCCATGAAAAAATTAGGGGTCACCGTCATTAAAAAGATTGATGCAAAATTTAATCAGATATTTAATGAATGGGTAACAGCTCAAAATAATATTCAATTTGAACTAACACATTCGACAGAGGACATTGTAAAAATATTGATGCAAAATATACCTACTAATCCCAATTAATTTTACAACTTTCTTCACACCTATAAATAAATAATTTTCATCATGTACTTAATACAAAACCAAAACAAAGAAACGGTAGCCTACATTCAAAACATGATGATATTGGATGCTAGCCAAGAACATGTAATTGGTATTTTGATTGGGGATTGTTTTTTTGGAAAAAATAAAAAAGTTATAGGTAAGATATTTAACAAAACAGCTTATTTATTAAATGGGGAAATTATTGGAAAAGTAGAATTGAATAAAAATTTCAAAAATACAGCCATCAAGAAAAGCCTTATGAATCAAGCCTGGGATATTTTGATGAATATTTCTGAACATACAGGCGCTTGGATTGAAGAAACTAAAAAATGGAGTAAGACCGATCTTGCAAAGAGTTTAGAAGCTTAAGGATTACCAAATAAAAAAGCCATTGTAGGAAATTTCTACCATGGCTTTTTATTTTATAGGAAGCACTCTTTTTATTTTAGTTCACTGCCATAAATAATTCTTTCAATTTTACCTGCTAAGTCACCATGTGAATTAGGTGTATGTTGCGTCATGATAAGTACAATTAAATTGTCTTTAGGATCGGCCCAATAAGTAGTACCATAGTAACCTCCCCATGAAAAAGAGCCTTTATTTCTTGCATTTAAATTAGCTGATTTTTCAGAAGTTAAGGAGAAACCTAAACCAAAATCATCCACCCCATTGTATTTAAAATCCAATTGAGGACTCACCATGATGGCAGCAGTTCTTGGTGAAATGATTTGTTTTCCATTGTACTTTCCGCCATTTAAAATCATTTGTAAAAATATAGCATAGTCATAGGCGGTAGAAGATAAGCCGGCACCTCCTGAGAAATAAGTTTTGGCTACCAAAGGATAATTTGGATTTAGATTTCTGAAAGTAGGCGCCCATTCTATTATTTCATTGGCCTCGTTTTCGGTATACACTGTTGGCAAGCGGTCGCCTTTGGCTGCAGGCACATTGAAATAAGTATCCTTCATACCCAATGGATCAAAAATATTTTTTTGAAAATAATTTTCCAAGCTGGTACCACTTACAATTTCAACGATACATCCTAATAAATCTGTATTTAATCCGTAAGTAAATTTTTCACCAGGCTGATGCACTAAAGGCAAAGCGCCAAGGATGGTCATTTTTTCTAATAAACTTTCCTTAGTTTTTCCTAAACCAGATGGTATACCAGCCTTTGTATAGATGGCATTCATATTTGCAGAACCAATACCAGCATAATCAATTCCTGAGGAATGAGTGAATAGATCACGAATGGTAATTTCTCTTTTTGCAGGGACCGTAGTATAACTGGAATCTTTAGTATTGAATTGATCCATTATTTTTGGATTTTTAAAACTTGGGATAAAATCGGATACTTTCTGGTCCAAATTAATTTTACCCTGATCTACCAATTGCAATGCGGCTAAACTAGTGATGGCCTTGGTTTGACTCATGATGCGGTAAATGGCATTGGCCGGCATGGGTTTTTTTGAAGCAGCATTGGCATAGCCCAGACCTTTGTAATATACTACCTTGTTGTCTTTCACTACAATCACACTGGTACCTGTAAGCCAATGATTGCTTACATATTTATTTACTTGGGCATCAATTTGTGCTAATTTTGAATAATCAAATTTCGAACTTTTTGTTACCTCACTAGAAAGTACTTGACTTAGGCCCTTGGTTGAAAAAACCAAAAGTAGCATAAGTGCAACGATCCAATGAGTTGCTATTATTTTGATTTGTAACATAGTTGATGGTTTTATTTTTAAATTTATTTTTTATTTTTATTGATTTGTTATTTTTTCATTTTTTACCACTTTGCCACCCATCATTACAAATTTTACTCTTTGCAATTCAGTAATATCTTTTAATGGGTCTCCTTTTACTGCAATAATGTCGGCCAATTTGCCAATTTCAATAGAACCAATTTCTTTGTCTTTATTTAACAATTGTGCATTCACAATCGTACCAGCTTGAATGGCTTGCATCGGGCTCATTCCAATTTTAATTAATTCTCCAAATTCACGCGCCGAATAATTAGCTGGCCATCCAATAAAATCGGTACCTACGCCAATCTTCAATCCTTTCTTTACCCCCGATCTTAATTTTTCGTACATACCTGCTCTAGAATCATTGGCAAGCGCAATGGCCTTGGCCAAGGCCTTGCTGTCTGCTAGTTTTTCTTTGAAATATAAATCGATGGTTAAGGTAGGAATTAAATAAGTGCCGTGTGCTACCATTAAATCAATGGCCTCTTCGTCCATATAGGAACCATGTTCAATGCTCCTAACACCCGCCTTTACTGCTTGCTTAATGCCTTCCGTGGCATGGGCATGGGCCATCACAGGGACATCTCTGCGGCCGGCTTCTTCTACCGCCATTTTTAATTCTTCTGGACTAAAATGTACATTTTGCGGATTGTCTCCTGTGGTCATAAAAGCACCGGTCTCTAAAATTTTGATCCAATCACTTCCATTTTTTATTTCGGTGCGAACGGCCTTTCTAACTTCTTCAGGACCATCTACAATCAGTCCATCTGGAATAATTTTTTGTTCGTAAGAAATAAAATTGATGTCACCACCACCACCAGTCACAGACAAATAATGTCCTGCTCCATAAATATGTGGACCAACAAAAAGACCTTTATTAATGGCATTTCTTATTTCTAAATTAGCATAGCCAACATCTTCATCCCCAGCTACACGAAGGGCTGTCCAACCTTCGGAAAGCAAATCCTGCACTGCTTTTAAACCCGTCAAGGTTTTGGCGGCCGAACTGGCGCGTAAATGACCCACTTGATAATCGTCCGAACTATTGTCAGGATGTACATGCACATCAATCATTCCGGGCAATAGCGTATACTCACCTAAATCTATGATGGTAAATCCATTGCCATATTTATTAAGATGTAGATTTTCTTTATTGTCAATAGCAATGATTTTATTGTCACTAATAATAATAGCTGGATTCGAAATCACTTTTCCAGTGCCATCAATTAAATTTTTTGCAAGCAGCACGGTCTTTTGACTATATAAATGAATGCTTAGTAAAAGAAATGCGCAAATGCTTAATATTGGTTTCATTGTTAAAACTTTACTCCCCTCAATTTAAATAAAAAATTAGCAGTTAGCGCATTTGTGCAGCTAAGTTTATTATATTTAAAGAACAATTACAAAGATTCAAATCAAAATCTAGTTAAGATGCCCAATCCTTTTTTATCTCCCGCGCAAATGGAAGCCTACCACAGCGATGGATACTTGATTGTGAAAAATTTTTGCTCAAAGCCAGAAATAGACAAATTGTATTCCACTGCTTTACAAGACAATGCCATGGCCAAAAATGCCCTTGACTTAAATGATCAAACGGGTAAGAAAACAAAGCTTTCCTTGTGGTTTACGCCTGGCAACGATGTATTTGGCTTTTTAACCAGAAGTGAAAGAATGGTAGAGGGGGTGGGACAATTATTAAATACCGGTACTCCAGTTTGTCATTTTCATTCCAAACTCATGCAAAAAGAACCCAAGGTGGGCGGTGCTTGGGAATGGCATCAAGATTATGGTTATTGGTACAAGAACCAGTTCATGTTTCCCGACCAATTGATTAGTGTGATGGTGGCCTTGACGCCTGCTAATAAGGAAAATGGCTGTATTCAGGTCATTAAAGGTTCACACAAAATGGGTAGGGTCAACCATGGTTTTGCGGGGGAACAAGTGGGTGCCGACCAAGAAATGGTAGACAATGCATTGAAAACCATGGACTTAGTATATGTAGAAATAGAGGCAGGGGATGCCTTATTTTTTCATAGCAATATCTTACATAGGTCCGAGGCTAATTTATCTAATAGCCCAAGATGGTCCATTATTTCCTGTTATAGTGCTCAAACCAATTTGGCCTACAATGAAACTTCTAGTTCCTGGCATACACCAATAGACATCGTGCCCAATGAAGCAGTCTTAGAATGGACTTCAAGTTCCCTTGGGGAAGCCGATTTTTTAAAGAAAGAAAACGACCCTGCACTCAAAACAACGAAATGGGAAAAATAATACCAATAGTATAAGAGTTGGTCTTATTTGCATGTACTAATAATATATTTCTTAGTTTTAGACACAGTAAAAAGCGCATTCAAAAACCAGTACTGTTTTTATAAAAAGTATTCTAAGATGATGTATTTATTAGGAATTGATATAGGCACTTCTTTTATAAAGTTGTCTTTGGTAGATGCAGCAACGCAAAAAAATATTGCAACGGTTCAATTTCCAGATACTGAAAATGCCATTGTTTCAAAACAATTCGGGTGGGCCGAACAATCACCCAATACCTGGTGGGAGCAAGTACAAAAAGGCACTTTAAAATTGCATGCCGCAGCTAAAAAAATAAATCCATCTTATGATTCGCATGCCATTGCTGCTATTGGCATTGCCTATCAAATGCATGGGCTAGTTTTGGTAGATAAAAATCAAAATGTTTTAAGAGATAGTATTATTTGGTGTGATAGTCGTGCTGTAGCATATGGCAATAAAGCTTTTGATGCTATTGGTCACGAAAAAGCTTTGTCACATTTATTGAATTCTCCTGGAAATTTTACTGCATCAAAATTGGCTTGGGTCAAAGAAAATGAGCCAGCCGTATATGCACAAATAGATAAAATTATGTTGCCTGGTGATTTTATCGCCATGAAATTAACTGGAGCAATTACTACAACGATAGCTGCTTTGTCAGAAGGTATTTTTTGGGATTTTAAAAATAAAGAAATTTCGAAATCGGTACTAGACTACTTTGGATTTGAAGCTTCTTTTTTTCCAAACATTCAGGAAGTATTTAGTCACCATGGTGGCTTGCAAGCTACGGTGGCCAGCGCTTTAGCCTTAAAAGCAGGGATTCCAGTTACTTATAAAGCAGGAGACCAACCCAACAACGCCCTTTCCTTAAATGTATTGGCCCCGGGCGAAGTGGCTGCCACTGCAGGTACTTCTGGGGTTATTTATGGGGTGGGGGATACTTTGTCCTATGATCAAAAATCTCGTGTCAATAGTTTCGCACATGTGAATCATACTGCTGATGCCAATAGCATTGGTATGCTATTGTGTATCAATGGAACAGGTATTTTAAATAGCTGGGTGAAAAAAATGGTAGGCGTGAATTACGATTACAATCAAATGAATCAAGCCGCATCCGAAATCGAAGCGGGTAGTGAGGGCTTAAAAATATTTCCATTTGGAAATGGGGCAGAACGCATTTTTGAAAATAAAATTTTAGGGGCTCAGTTTGCTGGCATCGATTTAAACAAGCATACAGCAGCGCATATTTTTAATGCAGCACAAG
>Ga0114960_10000589_pt1 | contig 30467 bp, 14 predicted proteins | sample C_130625_MF_Meta_FD_92637 | JGI IMG/M metagenome (GOLD analysis project Ga0114960, IMG submission 92637) | Freshwater microbial communities from Lake Croche, Canada to study carbon cycling - C_130625_MF_MetaG | ecosystem: Environmental > Aquatic > Freshwater > Lake | place: Lake Croche, Canada... | reverse complement strand
TGCTGGGGATCGATCTGACGAAGCAGACCCGGGTGGAAGCTGATCGGAAGAGCCACGGCTGTGTCGCCTGCCACGCCGGCGTGGGGGACATGCACCGCAGCCCCGACGTGCGGATCGGCTGCACCGACTGCCACGGCGGCAACGCCGATGCGCTCACGAAGCAGCGGGCCCACATCCACCCCTGCGAGGCCGAGTCATGGCCCGGGTCGGCCAATCCGATCCGCTCCTACACGCTCCTCAACCACGAGACCCCGGAGTTCATCCGCTTCGTCAACCCGGGCGATCTGCGGGTGGCGCACATCAGTTGCGGCGGATGCCACTCCTCGGAGGTGCTCCAGGTGCGCAAAAGCATGATGACGCACGGCTGCATGCTCTGGAGCGCCGCCCTCTACAACAACGGCGCGATCCCCATGAAGCACGCCGCCTACGGCGAGAGCTATAGCATGGATGGCGTCGGCCAGCGGTTGCAAACCGTGCCGCCGCCGACGCCCGAGCAGCTCGACTTCAAGGGGATGGTCCGCTATCTCGATCCCCTGCCGCGGTTCGAGCGGATGCAGCCGGGGAACGTCCTGCGGATCTTCGAGCGCGGCGGGCGCTTCCGAGCCGACACCGGCAACCCCGAGCGCCTCGAGGAGCCGGGGCGGCCGCGGTCCCGGCTGGGAACGAGGGGCTTGGGAACGGAGAACCGGACCGATCCGGTGTTCGTGAGCCTCACGAAGACGCGCCTCCTCGATCCGACGCTCAACTTCCTCGGCACCAACGACCATCCCGGCGACTACCGCTCCAGCGGCTGCACCGGCTGCCATGTGATCTACGCCAACGACCGCTCTCCCGTCCATTCCGGGCCGTACGCGAAGTTCGGCAACCGCGGCGAGAGCTTTTCGGTCGATCCGATGATCCCGCGCGGGGAGAGCGGCCATCCGATCGAGCACCGCTTCGCCCCCGGGAGCGGGATCCCCACGAGCCAGTGCATCGTCTGCCACATCCATCCCGGCACGACGGTCATGAACAGCTACATCGGCTACATGTGGTGGGACGAGGAATCCGACAGCGATCTGATCTACCCGCACGAGCAGCGCTATCCGACCTCGGAAGAGTCGATCAACATCGCGTTCTCCAACCCGAACGAATCGGCGGCGAAGAACCGGCTTTCCGATCCGGAGTTCCTCGCCAATCTCACCGACCTGAATGACCGCACGAAGCACACGCAGTTCGCCGATTTCCACGGCCACGGATGGGCCTACCGGGCGGTCTTCAAGCATGACCGCCGGGGAATGATGCTGGATCACCGCGGCGAGCCGGTCGCGGATTCCGGCAATGCGGCGCTGCGGGCGGCGGTGTCGATGCCGGAAAGGATCAAGGAGGTCTACCGCGGTGCGGCGGGGAAGTCGCGGGAGGAAGTCCGGGCTGCAGAGGAAAAGGTCGCCGCGGAGCGCGACGGGCTCCCGGTCCACCTCCTCGACATTCACATGGAGAAGGGGATGCACTGCGTCGACTGCCACTTCGTCCAGGACGCCCATGGCAACACCCGGCTCTACGGTGAAGTGCGCGCGGCGATCGAGATCAGCTGCATCGATTGCCACGGCACCGTCGACCGATTCGCCAGCCTGCGGACGAGCGGGCCGGCCTCCGATACCTCGAGCCCCGAGGGGGGGCGCGATCTCCGCAACCTGCGCACGCCGTCCGGCAAGCGCCGGTTCGTCGTTGAGGGGGACCGGATCTTCCAAAACTCGATGGTCGAGGAGGGGCTGACCTGGGAGATCAAGCAGACGAAGGCGACGGTCGATCCCAAGAGCGATCACTACAACGCCCTCTCCGCCTTCGCCAAGACCGTCCGGATGGCGGAGGACGGGGCGATGGAGTGGGGGGGCACCACCCGCTCCGATCGCTGCGCCCATTCCAACGAAAACATGAGCTGCATCGCCTGTCACAGCGCGTGGAACCCGAGTTGCTTCGGCTGCCACCTTCCGCAGCGGGCCAACAAGAAGGCGCCGGCGCTCCACAACGAGGGGGACGTGTCGCGGAACCTCGTCGCCTACAACTTCCAGACGCTGCGCGACGACGTCTTCATGCTCGCCCGCGATGGCAACGCCACCGGCAACCGCGTCGGCCCGTCGCGCTCCAGCTGCGCGATCCATGTCGGCTCCTACAACTCGAGCCGGGAGTCGATCTATGTCCAGCAGCAGACGATCTCGGCGGAGGGCTTCAGCGGCATCGCCTTCAGCACGAATGTCCCTCACACCGTCCGCGGCGGGCCCGTCCGCCCCGCGGGGGACCGGCGCGAGTCCCCCGGCGTCAGTGGCACGCACGAAACGAAGATGTGCACCGACTGCCACGTCGCCAAGACCGAGGACAACAACGCCATCATGGCACAGCTGCTGATGCAGGGAACGAACTACACCAACTTCATCGGTCGCTACACCTGGGTCGGCCTCGCTGACGGGGGCTTCGCCGGCGTCGTGGTGACCGAGCAGCAGGAGCCGCAGGCCGTTGTGGGGAGCTCTCTCCACCAGATCGCCTTCCCCGACGATTTTGCCAAGCACGTCGCCGCCGACGGCGCCCTTGGCGTCGCCCACCGCCACGCCGCCGGCGACATCGGGGAGCGGCTGCTAAACCCCTTCAAGCAGCGCGAGGTGCTCCAGGTGCAGTCCCGCGGTGAGTATCTCTACGCCGCCTGCGGCGCCGACGGCCTGCGTGTCTACGACATTGCCTTCATCGACAACAAGGGCTTCTCGCAGCGGATCACGTCGGCGCCGGTTTCCCCGCTCGGGCAGCAGTTCTACGTCAAGACAGCCTACGCCACCGGCGTTGCCGCCCCGACGACGCTCGCCCCCGATCCGACGCGGAAGCACGATCCCGCCAACCACGAGGGGAGCGTTCACGAGATGTACGCCTACCTGTATGTCACCGATCTCGAGGAGGGGCTCGTCCTCGTCGGGGCGGGGACGCTTCTCGACGGCAATCCGCTCAACAACTTCCTCGAGCGCGCCGTGACCTTCAATCCCGGCGGGATTCTCCGGGGCGCTCGGAGCATCACGATTGCCGGGACGCACGCCTGGATCTGCTGCGATGCCGGTGTTGTCGTCGTCTCGCTCGACAAGCCGAAGTGCCCGGAGGTGGTGGCCGTCATTGCCAGCCCAGATGTCGTCGCGCCGCGCTCGGTGGCGATCCAGTTCCGGCATGCTTTCATCTGTGACGCTGAGGGGCTGAAGACGTTCGACATCAGCGACCCCGCGGCGCCAGTCCCCCTGGCGACGGTGCCGCTGGAGCAGGCCAATTCGGTCTACGTAGCGCGAACGTACGCCTACGTCGCCGCAGGGCCGCAGGGGCTCGTGATCATCGACGTCACCCGCCCCGGCGAGCCGTTTGTCGATCAGTGCTTCGACGCCGGGGGGCTGATCAACGACGCCCGCGACGTGAAGCTCGGGATCACGTATGTCAGCGAGTTCGCCTATGTCGCCGACGGGGTCAACGGGCTGCGTGTCGTGCAGCTGACCTCCCCTGAAACTCCGGGGAACGTTGGCTTCAGCCCGCGTCCCACGCCGCAGTTGGTCGCCACCTGGCCGATTGCCGGGAAGGGCGTGGCACTGTCGATCTCCGAGGGGATCGACCGCGACCGGGCCGTCGACGAATCGGGCAACCAGATCTCCGTCTTCGGCCGGATCGGTGCCCGGCCGTTCAACCGTACCGAGCAGGAGCGGATGTACAAGCGCCACGGGAAGGTGTGGAAGGTGAGCGACGACCCGTTCGACGCCGAGCTCTACCGGATCAAGCCCTGATGCGGGGCTGGCTCAAACCAGGTTTCAATCGCTGATTGAAGGGCTGATTCAGGGGCTGATCCTGAGTCTCCTGTCGAGTTCCCCAGCCAGTTCCTGCGGCGAGCGCCGGCTCACCGCGCCGACGTCGGCGCCGGGAGGACGAAGGCGGCGCGCACGGTGCGGATGGCGGGGGAGGCCGTCGGCGCGGGGCGATGGCTGCCGGGGGACATGCCGGCGGGGTCGAGGCCGAGGATCGCTGCGATCCGGTCGCACGCGGCGCGGCGCTCGTCGGCGCCCCAGGCGGGGCTCGTGGCGAGGGCTGGAAGAAGAGCGGCGGCCACGATTCGCGCCGCGTCAACGTCGTCAGCCGTCGCGCCGGCCGCCGCGAGCGCCTCGATGGCTGCCCGATCACCCGCCTCGTCGCTGGGGGCGCGCCCGGGGGCAAGCCTGGCGATCGCGGCATCGATCCCCGCCAGCGGCCCTTTGGCGGCGATGATCACGCGCCGGGGTGAGCCGAACGGGACCGCGTCAAACTCCGCCAACAGCGGCGCGAGGAGGTCGTCGACCGAAGCCGGGTCGCCGGTCGACCGGAGGGCGGCGCCGGCCAGCCCCAGCGGCCAGCGCGGCAGCGTCGGCCGCCCCGGCACGTGGCGCCGGTATCCGAGCGCAGGCCGTTCGCTCGGGAGCACCAGTTCATGGTGGCAGGCGAGGCAGTCGTGGAGGGAGAGCTCCGGCCAGGAGACCTGGGGCGTCTCCCTCTCGGCCACCGCGGCGAGGTCGGCGGCGAGGCGCACCGATTGCCGGAGGACGCCGAGCCCCTCGATGAGCGAGCGGTCGATCGGGCCGGCTGCCTCGGTGCGGTAGCCGGCCGCCGCCGCTTCGGCGCGGACGGTCTCCGGCTTGGCCTCGATCCGGCGCCAGTGGGGCCCGAGCGCTGCCGAGAATGCCTCCACCTCGAAGGCCCGCAGCGGCGGATGCCCGGCGGCGTACATCGCGTGCGTCACGAGCCGGCCGGAGCCGATGTCTCCGACATGGCAGTCGGCACAGTTGGCCGCCTTCACGGCGGGGCTGCGCAGATCGTGCATCCCGAAGGCTGCCTTCTCCTCCGTGGGGAGGAAGCGCCATGCCTTCGCGGCATGGGGCTCGAGGTACGCCGACGCCGCGCCGTGGCAGGTCTCGCAGCTGATCCCGGCATGGAGGAGGGGCGTCTCTGCCGTGACCGCCGGCTCCGCAGGGGCATGCGAATGGCAGGCGATGCAGGCGCGCGTCCGCCGCACCTCGATCCCGAGGACGCGCTCGATCGCCGCGGTCCGCTCGTTCGTCGGGGCGAGGGCGAGGTGGGCCCGGCTGTGGGCATCCTCGCGCCAGTGGAGTGTCGTCGCCGGTCCCGTCCACTCCCCCTGCTCGGAGCGGTGGCAACGGACGCACGTCTCGGTCCCCTTGAAGGTTGCCGTGGTCGTCGCCGTGGTCGCGCCGATCGCGGGAGCGGCTGTCGGCGGCGGGAGATCGTCGGCCCGGCCGACGCTCTTCTGCAACGGCCCGGCAACGGGAGCGGCGAGAAGGAGCACGAGGGCGACCAGCGCGCCGGGGCGGGGAAGCGGGGGAGGGAGTTGGCGGGGATGTTGGCCCATCGATCGAAGTGCTCCGGCCCGGTCGGGGGGGACGGTCATGGTACGTTCGCGCGGAGACGTTTGAAATCTGACCGCCGCATCGTCGGTGGGGTCTCCTGCCGCGGCGGGTAGCGGAGCGATTCCCGCAAGCCCGCCAGCTCCCGGTCGACGTCGTCGCTCTCGGCATTGCCCAGCTGGGCCGGCCCGCCGTCGAGGACCGCCTCGAGGGCAAGCACGCTCTGCACGGCCGCCTCCCACGAGCCGATCCCCGGGCCCCCCTCGGCGACGAGGGCCTCGATCTTCGTAGCGACGTCGTCGAGGTCGACCTCGTTGCTCGCTGCAATCGCCTCGGCGCGCCGGTCAGCGGCCGCCGCCAGGGCCCGGGCCTCGAGGCGGATCCGACCACGCCGCGTCTGGTCGGCCGGCCCCCAGTAGCGCTCGAGGAGTTGCCGCAGATCGGCCAGGCCACGATCGACATCCCTTTCGGCCGAGCTGCCCGTGAGGAGCGCTCCCCCCGCCTGCGACCACGGCTGCCAGGCGGGCGTGCCGACGGCCGACCAGCCGGGCCTCAGGGCGTCGACGGCCGGCGGGGCGACCCCGGCGATCGAGCGGTGGCATCCCTGGCAGTCGAACTCGGCAAACTCGGGCCAACGCCCGCCGGGGAGGGCGCTCGTGGCCCGGGCCGGCTGGTCGCTGACGCGGGCCTCGAGGAGGCGGGCCGTTGCCGCGAGAGTCGCGGCCTGTCCGACCGCCCACGACCGGGCCTGGAAATCGTCGCCCACCTCGGCCCGTCCGGCCGGGCTCCAGTGACGCGGGTAGCGCTTCTGGTAGGCGGCAAACTCGAACACGAGCCGCGGATGCCCGGCGGCGATGAGGGCATGGTCGACATCGTGCTCCGCATCGCCGACGTGGCAGCGCGTGCAGTTGTTGACCCGGTCGAGCGGCGTGGAGAGATCGCGGTAGCCGAGCGCGGCGCGCTCCTCCCGCCCCATCCGCTTCCAGGCGTCGAGGGTGTGCTCCGAGCCCCACGCCGTCGGATCGCCGTGACAGGAGGCGCAGCCGACGCCGTCGGCGACGAGGTCGTCAGGGAGCGGTGTCGGCGAGAGATCGGCCATCGAATGGCAGACGAGGCAGCGGCGCGCTTGATGGGCCGGGCCAATCCCCAGCAGTTCCGCCATCCGCCGCGAGCGCCCCGAGTGGAGCACTTCTGCCGCGCGGGCGTGGGGGTCGCGCTCCATCCACAGTGTAGCGGCGAAGGTCGAGACGGCGTGGTTGGTGCCCTTGGGGCCGCCGTGACAGCTCGAGGCACTGCACGAGGCGACGCCGAGGCGCGAGGGCATGGCCCCTCCCGGCATCGACTCGTCGGCCGGGCCGGCAGGACAGACCTCGCCTTCCCCCCGGCTCTCCAGCGGGCAGGGGGGCTCGAGATGGCAAGGGGGATCAGGTGTGGCTGTCCGGGCGAGCTCCATCCCGCCGGCAAAGAGCACGAAGCCCATCGCCGCTAACCCGCCCCAGCCGGTCCGCTCCTGTCGACGCATCTGTTCGTCCCCTCGGGGAGGATTTTCGGCCGGATCGGGACGGGGCTGGAGGAGCCGCCGGTGGCGGGGTGCAGCTTCCGCCGCTTCGCTCACTTCCACGAGCGCGGTTGGTCGCAACCGGGGGAAAGACCGTCGAATCCCCCTCTCGGTCCCTCTTTGGAGGGTATGGGCAGGTGGGGTACGATTGGCGGCCCCGGGAAGCGGTGCGGAGCGTGACGGCGCTGCGGCTGGTGGGTCGATCGTTGGCCCAGGATCGTGTGGAGACTTCGCGTGCGCATTGGTGGCAAGACGTGGCATCGGGACCTCCCGTGGATTGTCGCCATGGTCCTGCTCGCGGTCGTGGCCTCCGGCTTCTATCTCGCCGAGTATCTCGCCGCTGGCCGGCTCCCCGGGGGGAGCAGCCGGACAGGCTTCGTGTGCGGGGTGATTGCCGGCGGGATCGTCGTCTTCGAGCTCCTCCTCTGGCCGCGGCGGCGGGTCCGGTCGTGGCGGCTCGGCTCGGCGCAGGCCTGGCTGCGGGCCCATGTCTGGCTCGGGCTCCTCGCCCTCCCGCTGGCCCTCATGCACGCCCGGTTGCTGTTCATCGGGGGTTGGCTCAATTGGGCCCTGATGGCGCTGTTCCTCGCCGTCATCGTCAGTGGGATCTGGGGGCTGGCGGTGCAGCAGTGGATCCCCGGCTGGATGCTCGAGCAGGTGCCGGCCGAGACGATCTACGAGCAGATCGATCATGTCGCTGCCCAGCATTGCCGTGAGGCAGAGCGGCTCGTGCGGGGAATGTGTGTCGCCGATTCGGCGGAGCAGGGCGGGGAGCACGGCGGCGACGATGCCACAGCCGACTCGGGCGATCATGCCGTCATCACCGGCCTCCGTTCGATGACCGGGATCCAGGGGAAGGTGCTCCAGGTTGTTCAGATCCATGCGGTCATTCCCGGCACGGCGGCGGTCCGGCGGATGTTCTTCGACGAGGTCAAGCCCTACCTTCTCGATGGCCGCCGGTCGGGCTCGAGCCTCGCCTCGCGGGCAACGTCGGTGCGCCTCTTCGCCGCCCTCCGTGGCTCGAGCCCGACCGAGGCGGCGGTCGTCATCGACCATCTCGAACGAACCTGCGACATCCGCCGCCAGTTCGACCTCCAGGCCCGGCTTCACGGCTGGCTCCACGGCTGGCTGCTCGTTCACGTTCCCCTTTCGGTGGCGCTGGGAGTGCTCCTCGCGATCCATGTTCCTGTCGCGCTCTGGTACTGGTGACGCATGGCTGGCCCCGATCCCTCCCCCTCCCCCTCGACCGCCCCGGAGACCTCCCGCGGGCATGCCTCCCGGATCGACCGGTCGTACTACACGCGCACCGCGCCGCCCCTCCGGGGGCGACGGTGGCTCATGTTCCTCGCCTTCGTCGCCGCGCTCGGCTGGTCAGCATGGGCCCTCACCGACAAATCGCGCCAGCTCGCCCCGGGGGCCGTCGTGGCGGCGCACGCCACTTGGGAGAACGACTGCCAAGCCTGTCATGTGCCCCTCTCACCGATCCGCGAGGGGGGCTGGCAGGAGCAGGTCATCGCCGGGAGCGCGACGCATCCGGCGAAGTGCGAGAAGTGCCACACGCTGGCCTCCCACAGCCTGCGGCAGGTGCCGGCGGAGGTCGGTTCTTGCTCCTCCTGCCATGTCGATCACCGCGGCCGTGAGGCGGACATCAGCCGGGTCGCCGACACGACCTGCACTGCCTGCCACGGCGACATCTCCACCCACTCCATCGCCGCCGCGGGGGAGCCGACGGCCGTCCTCCCCTCCGTCACCCGCTTCGATGCCGACCATCATCCGCCGTTTCAGTCGCTCGCCGCCGACCCGGGGCGGGTGAAGTTCTCCCACGGCCGCCACCTGCGCGCCGGGCTGACGCTCAGCGCCGGCGGCGGCGCTGACAAGGTGGCCTGGACCTATGACCGTCTCCCCGCCGCCGACCGGAGCCGCTACCTTCCGGCCGGCGTCTCGGAGACCGATCTGGTGCAGCTGGACTGTGCCACCTGCCATCAATTCGCCTCCGATCTCCCGCTCGACGTTTCTCTGCGGGATCTTCGCCCCGTCAGCGCCCTCCTTGCCGGCCGGGCGCCCGGCGCGATCGCTTTGCCAGTGGAGTTTGAGCGCCACTGCAGCGCCTGCCACCAGCTCCCCGCTGACGCCGGCACAAGCGCTGACGCCCTCGCGGACGCCGGGACGGCCGCGGACACAAGCGTCGGCCCCTCCCAGCTTCCCCACGGCCTCGATGCCGGCGCGATCCGCCGGTACCTCGAGACCCGCGCCGTCGCGGCGCTGCATGCTCCCCTCGAGGGCGTCATTCCAGGGGAGCGCCGCCCCCTGCCGGTGGCGCACGTCCCCGAGCCCCCGCGCGACGCGGCGAGCCTCGACGAAGTGAGTGTGGGAGTCGACGCGCGTCGGTTGTTGGTCCGCGGGGTGTGTGAGAAGTGCCATCAGGTTGATCCGGTGACCCTCGCCGCCGAGGGGAGCCTCGTCGCGGCCCTCGCCGGCGACCGCGCTCCCCAGGAGGGATGGTTTGGGGTTGGGCCGAGCCGGATCAAGGTGCTGTGGTTGGAGAAGGCCCGCTTCGATCACTCCGCCCACCGATCGTGGTCGTGCCGCGAGTGCCATGCCGGCGCCTATCCGCCCGCGCTGCCGCCGGCGGATGTCCTCGCCTCCTCTCCGCTCGATCACGGCCAGGTGCTGATCGCCGGGATGGAATCGTGCCTCGGGTGCCATGCCCCGCGCCAGCGCGACGCTGCCTCGGGGCGCGAGTTCGGCGGCGCCCGCTTCGATTGCGTCGAGTGCCATGGCTACCACGGCCACGGGCATCTCCCCCCGCTCCCCGTGGCGCCTTGAGAGCCCTCGACATGACGCGCCTCTTTACCGCCGTCGTGGTGTTCGCCCTCTTCGCCGGTGTCACGCTCCTCCTCCTCCGGCCGCGCGGCACGCGGGTCGCGCCGGTCGGCCCCTACGCGCCGCTCGTCACCACCCCCGCCGCCGTGCCGGCGCTGCGGGCGGCGCTTGGAACCTCCGGCTGCACGTCGTCGGGGTGCCATGCCGGCACGCCCGGGGAAGGGGAGCCGTGGCGGAGCGCTTACTCGGTGTGGGCCCTCCACGATCCCCACTCCCGCGCCGAGCGCGTCCTTCATGGGGCGCTTGCGGCGCAGATCGTCGCCGGGATCGCGGCCGTTGATCCACCGCTGCCGATCGTGCCGGCCCCCGAGAACCGCGCCTGCACCGGCTGCCATGCGCCGCTCGCCGCGCCTCCCGCCGGTGGGATCGATGGGGCGATCGTCGGCGCCGACCCGCGCGCCGCCGAGGGGGTCAGCTGCGAGGCCTGCCACGGACCGGCCGGCGATTGGCTCGTCGCCCACACGCTCCCCGGCTGGCGGCAGTCGATCGAGCGCGAGGGGATGCTCGATCTCGGCGATCCGTCTGTCGCCGCCGCGCGCTGTGGTGAGTGTCATATCGGCAGCCCGCCGACCGCCGACGGCCGGTCCCGTCAGGTGACCCACGCGCTGATCGCCGCCGGGCATCCGCGCCTGGCCTTCGATCTGCGCGCCTTCCGCGCCGGATTGCCCTCCCACTGGCGCGATCCGGCGGCGTTTGCCGAGCGGGCCGCGGCGGAGGGGGGGCGACGTGCCGATCCGATCGAGGAGTGGTCGCTCGGTCGGCTCGCCGTGCTGCGGGCCTATCTCGTTCAGGCCGAGCGGCAATCGATCCCCGCCGGCCCGCCCCCCGCCGACGGCTCGGCGCCAGCGTGGCCCGAGTTCACCTCCTTCGATTGCTACGGCTGCCATCGCCCCGCCCTCGTCGCCGGCGCCTTCTCCGCCCCGTCTCCCGGCATCCAGCCCATCCAGCCCCCCGGCATCCCACGCCCCGATCCGCTCGTCTGGGCGCTGCTGGAAAGCTTTGTCCCTGCGGAGGCGTACGCGGCCGTGGAGGGGGCCCGTGGCGCGCTCGCCTCGCGGTGGTCCGATCCCCCCGCCCCCGACACCTTCCAGGGAGCGCTTGCGGCCATCGACCGCGGCATGCCCGGCGCCGCCGATTGGCTCCGCGCGCTGCCGCCGGGAGAGCAGGCGGCGGCGATCGCTGCCGCGGCCGATCTCCGGGCCTGGGGGGAGGCGGCGGTAGCGCTTTCAGCCCTCGAGGCGGTGGCGGCCCAGGCCGGTGCCGGTGACAGAGTCGCTGCCGAGCTCGCCGCATTCAAGGCCCAGCTCGCCTTCCCGGTTGGGGAAGGGCCCGATGGCCCGATCCGCCACGACTCGCCCCACCCTTACGATCCCGCGGCCGCCGCGGCCGCCGTGGAGCGGATCGTCGCGGGAATCCGGGCCGGTGCTTCCCGCCCCTGATCGACGAGCCCATCGGCAGCGGCCGGCGCGGCGTCAGCCGAGGGGGGCCGTTTCGGCGCGGCGGGCTTCGACGATCGCCAGAAGCTCCTTGCCGCTCATCCGGAAGGCGGCATTGTGGGGGCAGGCGTAGACGCAGCTCGGGTCGTCCCCCGGGCCAACGAGATCGCGGCACAGGTCGCAGGTCGTCGCCACGCGCTTGCCGCCGTCGGCGCGCGGGCCGACCTCGTGCATCGAGATGTTACCGTAGGGGCAATTCGTCGAGCAGAGTCCGCAGCCGATGCAGTGATCCTCGATGACGATCTCGACGGCGCCGGGGTGGTTCTCGCGGGCGCGGCGGTGGATCGCATCGACGGGGCAGCCGACGAGGCAGTAGGGATCGAGGCAGGAGCGGCAGGAACTGGCGACGAGATAGTTCTCGAACCGCAGCCCCTCGCGGATCAGCCGCGTGACGCCTTCGTGGGTGTCGGAGCAGGCCCGCGTGCATTCGTCGCAGCGCGTGCAACTCTCGAGATCGAGTACGAGGAGCTTCTGGGCGCTGTACAGCCCATTCTCGAGGAACGTCCCCAGGCCGTTGTCGAGCGCCGTGGCGCGTTCCCGGTCGCGGGCAAGATTCCGCCGCGCCTCGGCCACCATCGATTCGCGCACCTTGGGAAAGCGCTCGAGAATCTCCCGGAAGTCTTCGGCCTGGACGCGGATCAGCTCGACGTCGTCGAGCGCAGTGCAGGTGGCGCTGCGCCGGGCGCGCGTTGCCCCGGTGGCGGCGAGCTCGTCATCGATCGCCCCCATCGCGCCGAGGAGGCCGATCTCGCCAAACGTCCGGCCGTTGCCGAGGTAATCGACGACCCGCTCCTGGTCGCCGACCCGCTGGCTGACCTTCACGAAGCCGAGGCGGACCTTGAAAAAATCGGTCGCCGGATCCCCCTGACGGAAGATCGGCTGCCCCTTGTCGACCCGAAGGAGCTCGGCCCGGTCGCGGAGGAACTCGGCGCACTGGTTGCGGTCCTCCGCCGTCAGGCCGGCGAACATCGTCAGCTGCCGCAGCTCCCGGGCCATCGAGCGGCTCCGGTAGGCCCGGTCGAGGACGCGGCGCGAGGCGCCGGTGCGCTGGAGGACATGGAGAACGTTGCGGTTGATCTCGAGGAGCTCGGTCGGCTCGAGGGCCACCACCGTCGCCGAGCGGGGATAGTGGCTCAAGCACGACATCTCCCCGAAGAGGATGTCGTCGGGGGTCATCTCGTCGACCCACCGGCCGTCACGGAGCTCGAGCGTCCGTCCCCCTTCGATCGAGAGCCGCTCGCGGCGCTCGGTCGCGGCGGGGGGATCGCGGCGCGGCAGCGATCCCTGCACCCAGGCGGTGGCGCTGCGGACGAGCGCTCGCAGCCCGGAGCCGTGCCCGGCATCGCCCCCCCGGCCTCCCACCGACACCCCCACCCGTCCGCTGACGATCACGAACGCCGTTGAGGCATATTCCCCCTCCCGGCAGATGACATCGCCCGGCTGGTAGATCCGCCGCTCGAAGGAGTCGGAGTTCCACTCGAGAAACTTCGGCGGCACGCCGGCGAACAGGGGGATCCCCTCGAGCTGCGCCGCCGACACCCGCGCCGCGGTGCCTTCCGTATGGTCCGATTCCTTGACTTGATCGCGGAACATCAGCGCGCCGGTCGGGCAGCTGATCATGCATTCCCCGCAGGCGACGCAACTCGACGACCCCATCGGATCGTCGAGGTCGAAGCCGATCCGGGTTGTGTAGCCCTTGCCGGTGCGCCCGATGACCATGTTCTCCTTGACGTCGGTGCAGGCGCGGACGCACCGGTCGCAGAGGATGCACTGGTCGTGGTCGACGGCGATCCGCGGCGACGAGGGATCCTTCCCGCGCGGGGTCTCACGCAGCGGGATCCCGGCCGTGCCGATCAGCGGCCAGCGCGCCGCAATCGCCGCCGGATCGGCCTCGGGCGTGGCGGCGTGCTCGAGGGCCCGCCCCTCCTCAGCCAGCCGGTCGAGCCGCCGGGAGAGCCGGCCGAGCTCGTTGGAGGGGAGCGTCGTCTCCCAGTCGGCCGGGAGGCTATCGGCGACGAGCATGTCGACGAGCGTCCGCACCTGGTCGTCGATCCGCCGCCGCGCGGCGAGGTCGGGGGAGGCGATCGTCTGCACCTCCATCGTCTCCTCGACGCGGTGCTGGCAGGCGGGGAGGAGCTTGCGCTCGCGCTGCATCGCGCCGCGCTTCACCTTCGCGATTTCCACGCAGCACACCCGGCAGACGCCGACGGGGTGGAGGTGCTCCTGATGGCAGAGGACCGGGATCGGATTGCCCCCAGCAACGCCTTCGTAGCGTTTCGTGGCGGCGTTGAGGATCGTCGTCGCCCGCGGGATCGGTCGCCCTTCGCTGTCGCGCAGAATCTTCCCCTGCGAATCGGTGAGGGGGACGGCCTTGGCGACGGTCACCTCCTGGCCGTCGATGCGGATCGTGATCTGCCGCTCGAAGTCGGCCGACGTCACCTTGTCCATGCGGACGAGCTGGCCGTTGAAGTCGCGGGCAAACAGCCCGTCCTCCTCGATCGGGATCGGGAGGTGGTGGTCGTCGTGGTCGGCCATCGGCACGGGTCCGCTCATCGGTCGTTTCTCCGCAGGTGGCGCTCGACATCGGCGGGGAAGAACTGAAGCGCCGTCTGGAGCGGCTTCGCCGCCACCATCCCCAGGCCGCAGATCGACGTCATCTCCAGCGCCCGTGCCAGGTAGTCGACGAGCCGCCGCTGGAGCGCGAGGCCGGCCGCGTCGTGGCGCCGGGCAACGAGATCCTCGGCGACATGGACGATCTTCTCCGAGCCGAGCCGGCAGGGAACGCACTTCCCGCACGATTCGTCGCGGAAAAACTGCGAGCCATTGAGCCCTTCGGCGAGCATGTCGCGCTCATCGTTGTAGACGACGAGCCCCGCTCCGATCGCCAGCCCGAGATCGCGGAAGCGCTGCAGATCGAGATTCAAGTCGAGGATGTCGAGCTCGGTCCCGCCGCCCGCCGTCACCCGCGCGACGAGGTCGGCCGGGGCGCGCTTCTCCCACCCCCGCGGCAGCGCCGACACCGGCAGCCGCGCCGGGAGGAATCCCGCCGACGGCCCCGACGCGGCAAAAGCCTTGAGCGTGCCGACGACCCCGCCGGCAAGGTCGTTGAGCAGTTCGCGGAGCGTGAGCCCGTTGGGGACCTCGTACACCCCGGGGCGGACCACATCCCCCGAGAGCGAGAACAGTCGCCTCCCCTTGCAGCCGCCGCTCCCTCCGTCGGCATACCACTGGCCGCCGTGGATCATGATCGCCGGTGCCCAGGCGAACGTCTCGACGTTGCTGACGAGCGTGGGGCGGTCGTAGAGGCCGTTGGTCTCGAGTTGCGGCGGCTTGTTCCGCGGCTGGGCACGCCGATCCTCCATCGCCTCGATGAGCGCGCTCTGCTCCCCGCAGATGTAGCCCCCCGGGCTCGTGAAAACCTCGATCTCGACATCGCGAGTGCCGCCGCCGACCTTCGCCCCGCACACCCCCAGCCCCCGGGCGCGCTCGATCTCGCGCTTCATGATCGCGATCTGCTCGCCATACTCGTGGCGGATGTAGATCCAGCCGCGCCGGGCGCCGGTCACGAGGGCGGCGAGGATCACCCCCTCGAGGACGAGGTGGGGATGGCGCGTGAACAGTTCGCGGTCCTTGAAGGTTCCCGGCTCGCTCTCGTCGCCATTGCAGACGACATACTTCTCCTCGCCGTCCGCCCGCCAGACGTCGTTCCATTTCTGCTGCGCCGGCACCCCCGCCCCCCCCATGCCGCGCAGGTCGGCCACCCTCAGCTGCTCGATCACCCCCTCGCGCGTGCCGCCGGCCACGAAGGCCCGCACCGCCTTGTAGTCCCCCGGCCCGTCGTAGGGATCGATCCGCCACGGCTTGTTTGTGATCGTCACCCCGTCGGTGTCGGGGGTGAAGTCCCTCCCGGCGAGAATCTCGCTGACGGCCCCGTCGATCTCCGCCTGATCGCGGGCCACGAGGAGGGCGTCGTTGACCGTCACGGCCACCGGTCGATCGCAGCGTCCCAGGCACGACGCATAACCGACGGCGACCCGACCGGCCGCGATCTCGCTCGCCCAGCGGCGTTCCAGGCCTGCCTTCAAGCCCGCGCACCCCTGCTGATGGCAAGCCATGTCGTGGCAGACGTGCACCTCCACGCTCGGCGGGGGCTCGAGCCGGAAGTGGGGAAAGAAGCTCGCCACCTCCTGGAGTCGGTAGAGCGGCGTGCCGGTCCGCTGCGACAGGCGCCGCAGCTCCTCCCCGGGCAGGTAGCGGTGGTGATGCTGGATCCGGTGGAGTTCCTGGACGATCATCGGCGGCAGACCCGGGGACGTGGCGGAGGGAGACGATCGGTCAGGCGCGGATTGGAGGTCCGTAAACTAGGTGGCGGGGGATCTGTTTGCAAAGTTTCCTCCCCTCTGCGGCCCGGTTTGGCCTGGGGGTCTGAAAGGGAAATGGTAAGCGAGAGAGGATGGGGGCTTCGAAGAGAGGGCGATGGGCGGGGGAGGTGCAGAGCCTGTCGGTTGGAACGGTTCCTCCGGTCGAATCGAAGATGCCGGGGTGTCGATACTGGCAGATGGGGAGTCTGCATGGCTCCACCAGCGGCATGACTCGGGCATGACTCGCTTTCCGATGGCCAATGGACCACTCCATGAAGACCTCTGCCCAATCCTCGCGTCTGCGAGGTCGCTGCCGATGGAGCGCGGTGATCGCACTGGCGGTCTCGTCGATCCAGACAGGGATCACGCGCGCCGACGATCCGGTCCGCAGGACCCCGGCCGCACCGCCGGCAGCGGCAGCGACTGAAGGCACCGCGACGCCTGCGGCCGCACCGGCCGGCCCCCGCGCCCCCGGCAGCCCGCTGCCAGGGACCCGCAGCGGGGCAAAGGCTCCCGCACGGGCCGGCACGGCAGCCGCTGCGCCGGAAGGCGCGCCGCCAGCCACCGCCGCGCCGCAGGCTCCCCCCGGCGGCGTTGCCGCCCAGGCCACTGCTCCCTCTGCGGCCGTCCCCGCCCAGCCCCCGGTCGCCCCCGAAGGGCCGGTGGCAGCCCCCGATCTCGGCCGCGACCTTGCCAACCTCGACGGCGGAGGCTTGAGGGAATCGCTCTCCGACACTCCGAACTTCGTCGGTGACGGCTGCGCTCCGACCGCCAATGCATCGCGCGCCGCCATCGGCCGGGTCGGGATCGTCGGCCAGAAAATGTTCCTGGAAGGCCGCTCGGGGCTCACTGGTGGAGGTATTGCCGGCGCGCAAACGCTTTTTGGCAAAGACGCAGCGGTCTACCAGTTCCCCAGCAATCTGCAGACGATCACCGCCCTCCAGGCCGCCGGCGTGACCGGAGTCCCGGCCGGGTCGATAGGGCCGTTGGCCAATATCCCTGGTGGGATCAAGATTCCGGTGACCAATCAGGCGGGTGGGCCGAACTCGATCATCCCCCCCACAGACTATCCCAAGGTCGCCAATGAGGCGTTTCAGACGCTCTATCCAAACGCCTCAAACCCGGTCACGAGCTACGTGCCCGACGCCTCCGGCTTTCTCGGCGCTGGCGAGACGGCAAGGCAACTCTACGACAGCTACGCCTTCTACGACTACGTCGTCGATGTCAACTCGCTCATGCCGGGGGCAAACGTCGGGTTTCTGAAGCTCGCGGAGAACGTCAGCCCCCTGCCGCGCGACCGCGTCTACATGAACTACAGCTATTTCAACAACGCGCTCCTGGGGGACATGCGGCAGGATGTCAACCGGTTCACGCCGGGGCTCGAGAAGACGTTCTACGACGGCTGGACCTCGATCGAGGTCCGCACCCCGTTCGCATCGACCTACGCCAATTCGCAGTTTGTCGATCCGAACGATCCCTGCGGGCTCACCGACGGCCAGGCGGTGGAGTTCGGCAACATGTCGGTGATCTTCAAGTCGATCATCGCCCTCGGCCAGAACTGGGCCTGGTCGGGGGGCATGCAGGTGGCGCTGCCGACCGCCGGCGACACGATCGTCCGCAGCGCTCCCGGCGGGCAGACGCTCGTCCGCGTCAACAACGATTCGGTCCGGCTGATGCCCTTCAGCGGCCTGATCTGGGCCCCGAATGACCGGTGGTACAGCCAGACGCTCCTTCAACTCGACACCGCCACCAACGGCAATCCCGCCTACCTGGGATTTCCCGGGTCGACGACGATTCCCCCCGGCGGGCTCGCGCAGGTCGGCAAGCTCCAGTATCCGACGTTTCTTTACCTGTCGTTCTCCGGTGGATACTGGCTCTACAAGAACGATCGTGGCCGGCTGACCGGCTTCTCGCCGATCGCCGAGCTCCATGTGAATCAGGCCCTCCAGGGATCGGACGTGATCGACGGTCCGAATTACCGGCTGGGGAACAACTACGGCGTCATCTCGCTCGTCAACGGTGTCGTCGGCGCCAACTGGGAGTGGGGGAAGCGCTCGACGCTCACCGCCGCCTACGTGACGCCGCTGGGCGGTGGCGTCGACCGGTGGTTCGATGGCGAAGCTCGTCTGTTCTACAACTGGCGCTTCGGCCCCCAGTCGAACCTCACCCGGGCCCAGTTCTGAGGGGAAAAAGGTGCCAGCCACCAAATCTGGGTAAGCTGCCAGATTCTCCAATTTTGGTGGCTGGCACCGTTTTTCCCTGGCACCGTTTTTCCCGTTTTTCACCTTCAAGGGTTCGACCCCGCGGGAGGCTGGTGGCGTTTTTATCGACGGCGCCGGTTGTTCCTCCTCATCCTCCGGCGAGGGCGGACACGATCGTGGAGGTCGATGGAGTCCCAGGGTAGCTTGGGGAAAAGGGCTATTCAGCCGGGCGGGCAGGAGCAACGACGATGAGGGCTTCTTGGCGGGAATGGTGGGGGAAAACCGCCCTCAAGGGGGCCAAGCGGCCGGGCCGCCGCCACACCCCGGCCCGGCTCGGGGCGGAGGGGCTCGAGCCGCGGGCGATGCTCGCGGCCGACCAGCTTTCGACCGTCGAGGTCGAGGCGCTCCTGAATCGCGCCAGCGCCGTCACCCCGAGTAACGACGCCATCATTGCCGTCGTCGATTGCACCGGGCAGATCCTTGGGGTGCGGACCGAGCCGGATGTCAGCTTCGCCGACAACAAGACGCTCGGGTTTGCCATCGACGGGGCGGTCGCCAAGGCCCGCACCGGCGCCTTCTTCTCCAACAATCAGGCGATCCTGACCTCGCGGACCGTCAGCCACATCAGCCAGAGCACCGTCACGCAGCGCGAGATGCAGGCTGACCCCAACAGCACGATCGACACGATCCAGGGCCCCGGATACGTGGCGCCGGTCGGACTCGGCGGGACCTTCCCCCCGGGGATCATCAACACGCCGCTGGTCGATCTGTTCGGGATCGAGCACACGAACCGGGTGAGCGTGCTCAAGCCGGGCGTGCTCCCCACCGATCCGTTCGATGCGGCGAACTTCATCATCGATCGCAGGTCGTACTCCGCCCAGGTGGCAGGCACCTACGGGGCCGTCGGTTCGCAGGCGGGCCAGCTGCCCCAGCCGATCGCCCGCGGCATCGCCACCCTCCCCGGGGGGATCGCCATCTACCGCGCCGGCACCAATGAGGTCATCGGCGGCCTGGGGGTGTTTTTCCCCGGGAAGGATGGGACGGCGAGCTTCGAGCAAGGGTTTGTCGCCACCGCCACGCAGACCCGGCAGAACCGGCTCAACGCGCCAAAGGCACTCGAGGCGGAGCTGATCGCCCTCGAGACCCTTCTCCCGATGAACGTGGGGAGGCCGGCGGTGGTCGACGTGCCGCTCGTGAAGGGTTCGACGCTGGCGTTGATCACGCTCGCGCCGAGCGAAAACATCCTCACCCGTACGTACAACCCGAACGGCAGCCTCCTGCAACGTGCCAATATCGGGTACCAGCTTCCGCTGACCGCCCCGCTCTCTGTTTCCCAGACCCAGGGACTCGTCAACAAGGTCAACAATGCCGCGAGAATCAACCTCGGCGGGATCGCGTTGCAGAGCTTCGGCCCACAGGCCGGTCCTCTTGGTGTTCAGACACTGTTCACGCTGGCGGGCAAGCTCGGCCCCGGGACGGTCAGCGGCAGCGATCAGCCGGTCAAGGGGGCCGTAACCGTTCTGGATGGAAAGCTCCAAGCCGACGGCTGGCTCGTGCCGGCGACGGCGGGGAGCGAGCTGACGGCGGCCCAGGTCGAGGCGATCATCAACCAGGGGATCGTCGAGGCGGGGAAGACCCGAGCCCAGATCCGCATCCAGCCGACCGGCACGAAGATGGTTCTGGCAGTGAGCGACTTCGACGGCACCATCCTCGGGCTCTACCGGATGAGCGGCGCTACCGTGTTCTCGATCGACGTCGCCGTCGCCAAGGCGCGAAACACCGTCTACTACGCCTCGGCCGATCTCCAGCCGGCCGACCAGGTGGGCACCGTCCCCTTCGGCACGGCGTTCACCAATCGCACCTTCCGCTACCTCGCCTCGGCCCATGATCCCTCGGGCAACACCGCCGCCGGACCGGGGGCGTTTTCCATCCTGAAGGATGCGGGGATCAACCCGAAGACCGGGCTGAACGTCGGCGCGCCGAGACCGGCATCGTCGTTCACCACCGTGCTCGGATACGACTCCTTCAATACAGGAAGCAATTTCCACTCGACGGTCATGCCTCGGGAAAACCAGAACGGCGTCGTCTTCTTCCCCGGCAGCACAGCCCTTTATGTGGGGCGGAAACTGTCGGGCGGATTCGGTGTCAGCGGGGACGGCGTCGATCAGGACGACGTCGTCACCTACTACGCCGCCGCTGGAAGCGCCCAGGGGAACTTCAACGCTCCGACCGACCTGCGGGCCGACAACTACCTCGTCAGCAGGATCCGCCTGCCGTACGTGAAGTACTCGCGGAATCCGTTCACCGGGGCGTCGTGACGCCGACGGTGCCGTCGAGAAAGAGCGGGCCGTCGTGGCGCCCGAGCGCCGCACGGGCGGTACTTGAGACTTTTTGCAGCCCGGCGAGCGACAGAGGCCCGCGGTGCGCGGCGAGCCGGGCGGCCGGTTCGTCGTCAAGCGCTGCGATGCCATCGAGCCCGAGGGTGCCCGAGTGGCCGGCGAGGGCCTCGGCCGTGGCGGCGTCGAGCGTGACAAGCCCCTCGAGATAGAGGGCACCTGAAACTCGCGCGAGCTCCGCGGCTGCCGCGCTCGAGAGCCGGCGGAGTGAGCCATACTCGCGCCGCCCATCGGCCACCAACCGGGCCGCGAGCGTTGCGGTGGCGAGGGCCTCGAGGCGATCGATCCGCACCGGGCCGCGATGGCGGGCGAGCGCTGCCTCGGCCTCCGGCTCGAGCTCGCGCAGCGCCCCAAGTGACAGCGCGCTTGTGTGGGGCTCGAGCGCCGCGGCGGCGCCGGAATCGAGCGCCGTGAGGGCATCGAGCTTGAGTTCTGCCGGGTGATGGGCCAGGAGCGCGGCCAAGGGCGCGGAAAGAGCCGTTGCCGTCTCAGTGCGGGCGCCGAGGGCGCCGAGGAGGAGTGGGCCAGGGGCGGTGGCGAGGATGGCGGCGGCCTCGTCGCTGATCGATTCAAGCCGCGAAAAATCGCGCCGTCCGGCCTCGTGCAGGCGGCGGGCGAGCGAAGCGGTGGCCAGCACCTGGAGCCCGGCGAGGGAAGGGGGAGGAGCGGCGGCTGCCGCGACGATCGCCTCCACTTCGGGCCCGAGCCGCACAAGCCGGTCGAAGTCGCGCGTTCCCTCGACGATCAGCCGGGCAGCCAGCGCCTGGCTGTCGAGGGACTCAAGCCGGGGGAGAACGAGCGCGCCGTCGTGGAGGGCGAGGAGCGCGGCTCGGCCGGCGGGGAGCGACGGGGCGCTGGTCGAGGCGGCAGCGAGGGCGCCGAGCCGGAGGGGGCCAGGGTGGCGGGCGAGCGTCGCGGCGACGTCGTCGGAAGGATCAGCAAGACCAGACAGATCGAGCGGCTCGCCACCGCTGGCAAGCGCCCCGGCAGCGTCTGGGGAGAGTGTTTCCACGCGCGCGAAATCCTGCCGCCCGGCGGCAACGAGGGCCGTCGCCAGCGCCGCCGAGTCGAGCGTTTGGAGGCCCGTCAGCTCGATCGGCCCGCGATGGCGGGCGAGGGCCTCGGCGGCGGCAGGACCGAGGCGGGCGACCGCGGGGAGCGCGAGGGGGCCGGTGTGTGGCTCGAGCGCCTCAAGCGCGTCGGGAGCAGGATCGGCGAGGATCGCGAACTCGAGCCGGCCGGGGTGGCTGGCGAGGGCTGCCGCCGATTCAGCGTCGAGGGAGGCGAGACGCTCGAAGGCGAGGGGGCCATCGTGGCGGGCGAGCAACCGGGCGCGAACCGGGGCGAGGACCTCGGCCCGCGCGTCCGCGGTGAGAGCGTCGAGGCGGAGGGGATCGGGAGAGGCAGCGAGGACCGCTGCGGCTTCGTCGCCAACAGTGGACACAAGGGAAAAGTCGCGGCGGCCGTCGGCGAGGAGCCGGTGCGCGAGGGATGGCGTGGGAATCGCCGTCAGGCCGTCGAGCGTGAGCGGGCCGGGGGTGGCGGCGAGGAGGTCGGCGACGGCGGCCGGCGGGACCGCCAACGCGAGGAGGTGCAGGCCGTCGCGATGGCGGCAGAGCAGTTCGGCAACGGGAGGATCGAGCGTGGTGAGCCGATCGAGGGGAAGGGGGCCGGCCTGGCGGATGAGGAGCCGGGTGATCGCCGGGGAGAGGGTTTCGGCCGACCGCGCCCGGGCCACGAGCGCTGCCAGCGTTACGGGGCCGGCGTGCTGATCGAGGACGATTGCCGCGTCATCGGGGATCAGCCAGACGCCGTCGAGAACGAGCGGTCCGTCGTGCGTGGCAAAGGAGGATGCAATGTCGGCCGAAATCGTCGTCAGCCCGGAGAGGTCGACGGTGCCGGGGAAGCGGGCCAGCTCGGTCGCCTCGGCTGGGGAGAGGCTGTGGAGGGTGTGACGATCGAGCTCCGTCGGCGCCGGGGGAGGGAGCGGGGAAGGGGGGGCACCGAGATGGGCGATCGAGGCGCCGCCGACGATCCCGGCCAGCGCTGCTCCTGCCACGGCCGGCCAGATGGCGCGCCGGACTTGGCCGCGGGCTTGGGAACAGTGTCGGCGGGGGGGCATGGGAGCGATTCCGGTGGAGCGCCGGGGAGCGGCGGGAAGGCGTCGACCGAGCCGCCATTATGCCGGCGGGCGTGGGGGGGCAACAGCGGCCGGGATTCAGACCGATCCCGCGCCGGGCCGCTGGCGCCGGGGCGGGGACGGGGGCATGTCAGAACGCGACCTCGAGATCCATGAAGCCGGCGAACATGTTGTTCACGGTGCCGTTGGCCGAGCCGTAGAGCGCCTGGAAGCCGGCGCCGGGGAGGAGCCCCGAGACCCCCGTCCGGAGGATGCAGTTGTTGTTGAGCCACGGCCTCGATTCCATTCCCAGGCTCAAGTCGGTGCCGATCGACCGGGGAATGTTCTCCTGGAAGACGAGTTGCTCAAGCGCCTTGGTGGTGTCGAAGAAGAGGAAGTTGCAGTTGGTCACGAGCCTCGTGCGCTGCGTGAGCTCGAAGTCCATGCCGACGTTGTAGAGCTGGAGCCCCGGGTTGACGAAGTTTGCCTGCGACTGAAACTTGTTGCTCGCCCGCAGATCGGGATAGATGCTGAGCAGGTTCTTGAGGTTCGTCCCCGCCAGCCGGATCCCCTGCCGCACCCAATAGCTAAACTCCCCGCCGGCAAATTGCGTGTTGTCGATAATGCCGTCGAAGCCGCTGCCGATGTTGTCGGTGGGGTTGTTGTCGCCCGAGGCCCAGAACACCGACGACCGGAAGCGGATCCAGTCGGGGGAGTACGACATCTCGACGGCCGCCATCTCGGCGCTGATGTTGACCGGCTGGAGGGCGAGTTGGTTGAGCGTGTCGTGGCCGAAGGCGTAATAGAAGGCGCTTGAGATGTTGACTTCGTTGATGTGCCCGTCGGTGGCGATGCCGGCGTAGGCGGCGTTGACCTCGTGCGGCGAGGCGATGCCGACCGGGTCGGGGCGGACGAGGTTGCCGTTCTTGTCGTATTTGAGGCTGGCGTCGTCATGGTCGAAGTGGAAGCTCGCCTGAGCGGTGTGGCCGGGCCAGAGGAGATCTTGCCGGGAGTAGTTGGCGATGAGAATCTGCTGGCCGCGCGAATCGAAGGAGTTCAGGAAGCTGTTGGTGTCTTTCTCGCGCTGGTCGAAGACGATGAGGTTGAATTGGTCGCGGTTGGCCAGGCGCGTACCGAACAGGCGGATCGCCCGATTCAGATCGCTGAAGATGAAGCCGCGGAAGTCGCTCGTGAACGGCTGCGAACCGCCGCGGATCGAGACGAAGTCGTAGTCGGGGCTCAAGTCGGCGATCTTCGCCTCGATGAACCACTCCTCGATCGTGGCGAAGCCGCGCGAGCGCCGGCGCCCCTGGGAAACGTCGGGGCTGACGACGCCGTATTCGTAGACCTCGAGGTAGTTCGTGTTGAAGACCGGCGCGATCCGCAGCCGCCAGTCGTTCGGCTTGAAGGCCCGGTCGCCGTGGTTGAGTTCGAAGGCGAGGGTGTAATACTCGAGAAACAGGAAGCCGTTGGGATTGCCGAAGAAGTCCTCCTGTCCCGGCGTCGGCGTCGATTCGAACGGCGTGTTCGGCGTTGGCACCTGGCGGAACATGGCAATCGTCCGGCTGATCACTTTCATGTCAAAGAAGGTGTGCTGGCCGATGATCGGGAAATCCTCCTTGAGGAGGTTTTGGGTATAGGGATTGAAAACGTTTCCGAGGGCGTAGGGGTAGTCGTCGAGGCGCTCGTGCCCCTTGCCGTAGCGATCCCAGGGGGGCACCCCGATCCGCCAGCGGTCCTCGACGGGAACGAAGTGGCTCGACTCCTGCTCCTCGCTCGGCTCGACGCTCGAGGCACCGGTGAAGCCGGCCGGCGCGGGGGTGGCGTAACGGAAGAGGGGATCGGCGACGGAGCGCTCGCCGGCGAAGTCGTAGGGATTGTCGGCCGGGTCTCCGAGCACCGGCGGGCCGCGCGTCGCCTCCTCGGGGAGATCCTCCTCCTCCGACCACCATTCCCCATCCGGCGGCGAAGGGATCGCTTCGCCGGGGGAGCGGAGGGGATTGCGGTAGGGCCCCAGACTCTCGACCGGCCCGGGGGACTCCGGGCCCGCGTCGGGGGGATCGGCCACGGTCAGCGTTTCCCCGGCGGCGGGGAGGTTCGCGGGGCGATTCTCCGGCTCGGCACGCGCGACGAGGGCGCCGACGGTCGCCACAACGACGCCCAGCACGACCATGCCCGACGCGGTTTTGCTGAAGCTTGCCCGCACCGCAGCCGACCTCAGAAAGTTGGATGTTCACCGGCCAGCCCGGGGCGGCCTCCCGAGTTAAACGGTCTGGCAAAACCTGACGCCTGGGAGAGGCGTGAGAGTTCTATCGGTCACGCAGGGAGCTGAAATGGCGACTTTCATGCGGGAGCCGGACCCGAATCGCTCTCCCGCCCCGTTCCGCCCGGAAGAGGGGGGAAGCCGGGAAGTTTTGGTGATGGCCGTCGTGGCAATCCTGTGCGGATGGGGTGCCGGCGGAGCCTGGGCCGCCGATCTGACGCCCTCGATGGGGCGCCCTGCCACCGAGCGGAAACACCTCGCCCTCCCGCCGGACCAGCGCGCCGGGCGCCCGAAGTGCATCTCCCCGCTGGCCCGCCCCACCGAGTCGCCCCATGAGAAGGGCTACTTCATCGGCGGGGGCGCGCGCGAGCGCAGCCGTGGATCGTGTGAACGGGGGGAGCAGGAAGGGGTGTGGGGGACCGACTACGCCGGGATCATCATCCCCAAGCATGTCGAGCTCCGCTGGTGGCACGGCCAGCGCGCCCAGGGGGGCGCCGGGGCCTACCAGACCGACGGCCCGCGCGTGCTGACGGGTCACCGCTAGCAGGCTGTGGCTCAAACCGCTCCGCCGGCCGATGGCCCATGAAATGACGCTGCCGACCGCCGGCGCACCGATGGGAACGACAGTCTGCCGTGGTATTCTCCGGATGGAGTGAAAGCTCTGGGGGATTGCCCGCTGGGGTTTTCCCGGCCTGATGACGCCAACGGAGGTAATGCTATGGCTGCTCGGTCAATCGGTTCGGTGATTGCTGCAGGACCGATGCGTTTCCGAGTGTTCGTCCTTGTCGCCACGTTCTGCGCGGGGAATGTCCTCTGTCGCGCGGGCCGCGCCGAGGAACCCGCCGCGGAGGTTCGCACACGCAACGTCGTGCGGAAGAAACTCCCCCGCGACGTGAAGTCGATCGCGCTGGAGTATTCGGTGATCCTCGTCGACGAAAACGGCAACGAGAAACCGGTCGACCCGGTCAACCACACGTTCGAGGTGGGGGATTCGTTCCTCGTCCGCTTTCGGCCGCAGGATGATCTCTATGTCTACGTTTTCAACCAGGGCCCCAAGGGGGAGCGGGCGTGTCTCCTCCCTCAGGACGACGAGAAGCCGAAGCTGGTGGAAAAGGGGGGCGAGATCTCCCTCCCCGACGACGGCAGCTACTTCACCTTCGAGCCCCCCGCTGGCGAAGAGAAGATGATCGTCGTCGCTCTCCAGCAGCCGGTCGACGATCTCCGTCTCCTCGCCAGGTCGGTGTTCCGCGACGGCGCGGGGGGCAAGCTCAACGCCAAGCCGGCAGTCGGCGACGGGAAGGTGGAGCCGGACGACATCCGTTCCCGGGCAGAAGCTGCACCGAAGCTGCGGGGGCCGTTGAGGAAGGTCGTCGAGCGGCTTGACAAGGAACCGATCGACGTCGACGGGAGGCTGACGCACGTCGAACCGCCCGGTGAAGGTGAGACCTCGAGCTACGGCATCGCCATCGCGGGGCCGAAGGCGGGGAATCCGGAGCTGATCCTCGACATAACGCTCAAGTCGAGCGGTGGCAAGTGAACGCGGTGGCAAGCGGGCGGGCATCGCCGGTGACAGAGGCCCGGAGCGCGGCGAGCGATTGGGCCCGGTCGGGCCAGCCAGCGGCGTGGCGGCGTAACGCCGGGATGTTCGCGCTGGCGAGTTTGGCGTCGATCGTGTTCATCGCTGCCGTGGGGCAGGCCGATGTCACGCGAGAATTGCCCGAGCCGGTACTGCGGCTCGATCTCCCCGGCCACACCGCCGAGATTCGTACGCTGACTTTCGCCCCCGGGGGGAGGCGGCTGATTTCCGCCGGGCGCGACAAGAAAGCGCTCGTCTGGCGGATCGAGCCGACGGCCCCGGGGCCGGCCGACGGCGCCCCGCGGACGCTGACCCGTGACATCGGCCGCCGCCGGGTCCTCGAGCGAGATCTCCGTTGGCAACTCGGGCGGGGGACGCGCGGAGTCATCCAGGCGCTCGCTGCGGCGCCGGGCAAATCCTCCCTCGTCGCCCTCGCCGGCAGCGGCCTGATGGGGAGCACCGGCGAGATACTCCTCATCGATGCCGCCGATGGCTCCCTCGCGGCCGTCCTCGGCGGCGGTGATCGGCAGGGGCACCGCCAGGCCGTTGGTGCCCTGGCGTTTTCTCCTGATGGCGCGTGGTGCTTCTCTCAGGATCTCGATGGTCAGGCCTTCGCCTGGCAGCGCGATCGAGCCTGGGGAGGGGTCGAATTGGCCGCGCCCGAACGGGACCGTTACGGGGAGGTGCGGACCGCGGCGCTCCGGGCCCGACCGGCGACGCGCCCGCTGGCGGCCGTGAAGGGATCGCGCGTCGCCCTACCTGTGCTCGTTTCACTGCCGGGGGCAAAAGTCGAGGTCTGGCATCTCGATCTCCACGATCCGCTCCGGCCGGGGGAGCCGCAGCGCGTCGCCACCGACCATCTCGGCGTCGTCCTCGCGATGGCTGCCAGTCCCGATGGTCGGTTCCTCGCCTCCGCCGATCTCGCCGGTCGGCTCTTCGTCCACGATCTCGACGCCCCCGCCGCCGCGGCGACCGTCATCCAACTTGCGGCCCCCGCCCGTGCGCTCGCCGTGTCGCCGGATGGCGCCCGGGTGGTGTGTGGGGCCGCCACGGGGGGGAAGGAGAGCCGGCTTGAGGTCTGGCAGGTCGCCGGCGGGCAGCGCACCACCGCGCTGCCGATGCCCGACGAGGTCCTCGCCGTGGCCCTCTCCGACGACGGGCGAACGGTCGCCTGGAGCGGCGGCTGGAGCGAGGAGGTGTCGGTGGCTGATCTCGCGACCCTCGACGCCGCGCCGGGAGAGCGCCCGCGGGTGCGGCGGCTCGGTGGCGTTGGACGCCGGGTGGCGACGCTCGCCTTCTCTCCCGAGAGCCCGCCGGGCCGCGTGGCGATCGGCTTCGCCCGTCCCGACGGGGAGCCGGTCTTCGAAACCGCGTTCGACGTCGAGGGGCTCACGCTCGGTGCCGTCGGTCAACCGGGGGACTGGGCCCCGGCCCAGGGGAACGCGGGGACTTGGTCGCTGGCCCGCGCGGAGCGCGATACGCCCGGCTCCGAATCGTGGCGATTGGCCCACGCGGGGCGCCCCGCGGGCACGATCGACCTCGATCTCGCCTGGCAGGGGAGGATGCCCGATGCCGAGCGGACCGTCGCCTGGTTGAGCCACCCCGGCGCGGCGGAGCCCTGGGCCGTTGCCGTCGGCACCGACCGGGGGATCACGATCCATGCCCTCGTCGACGCGGGAACCGCCCAAATCGTGCGCCGCTTCCGGGGGCATGAAGATGCCGTGGCGGCGCTGGCGATTTCGACCGACGGCCGCTGGCTTGCCAGTGGGGCCCGCGACGGCTTCGTGATGCTCTGGTCGCTTGTCGGCCTCGGCGGTACGCCGCTCTTCGAGCGCTTCGGTGTGACCGTCGCGGCAGCGGAGGGGGGCGCTGTGGTCCGGGAGGTCGACCCGGCCGGGCCGCTGGCCGGCAAGGGGGTCAAGGTGGGCGACCGGATCGACCGGGTCGGCTGGCGTGATGCCAAGAACGGCCGCCACGAGGCGATCGATGCCGGGGCCGTGGTCCGTGTTCTGACGGAGTGTGGGTGGTCGGACCAGATCGCCTTCAGCCTCTCGCGCGTTGGGAAGGAAAACTCATTCAACCGACTCCCCGCCTGGGAGAACGTCGCCGCGATCCATGTCGCCGCCAACCGCGAATGGGCGTTTTTCACGCCGGCCGGATATTACGCTGCCAGTGCCAACGGCGATTCCCTGTTCGGCTGGCATGTCAACCGCGGCCTCGATCTCCTCCCCCGGTTCTTCCCGGCGGCGCGGTTCCGGCGCCGGCTCGAACGCCCCGATGTGATGATGCGGCTGCTCGACGCGGGGAGCCTCGATGCTGCCCTCCGGGCCGCGGCGCCGGGCGAGCCGGAGGATACCTCGGAGGTGCTCCCCCGACTCATCGAAGCAGCGCCGCAGGTGCGAATCGTCGCGCCCCTTCCTGGGGAGCTCGTGCCCGGCGAGACGGTGCGCCTCGTGGCGGAGATCGAGGTGGCGGAGGGGAGCGAGTTGGAGGAGGTCCGGGCCTATGCCACCGGGGTCGCCGGAGAGGCCGTAGCGCCTGACGAGCACGCCGACAGCCCCCCCGCGCCGGGCTGGCAGCGCTTCGCCTGGAATCTCTCCCTGCCGCGCGAGCCACGGCAGCTCCTCCAGGTCACGGCCACAACCGGCGCGGGGGTGAGCGGCGCGGCGGAGATCGTCGTCGCCGCCGGAGAGCGGGCGCAGCCGGCGCGGCGACCCCGGCTCCATCTCCTCGCCTGCGGTGTCGACCACTACCTCCACGCCGACCGGATGAGCGGCTCCGGGCTGGGAGATCTGGCGTTCGCCGTCGCGGACGCGGAGGCCTTCCAGCAGAGCCTGTTCGACGCCAGCCGTCAGCTCTACGATCCGGGGATCTCGGTGGTCTTAGAGGCCGCCGAGGTGACGGCCGCCGGCTGGCGCACCGAGATCAAGAAACTCGTCGCGGAGGTGGGGGGCAAGGCGGGGCCGGATGATCTCGTCGTCATCTTTCTGGCCGGTCACGGCCTGGTAAACGACGGCCCCGATCGGACCTATCACTTTCTCTGTCACGACGCGCTCGTTGACGAGCAGGATGGCCTGCTGGGGGCCCGGGAGGGAACGGTCACCTGGGAAGACTTCCGGGCGCTGGCCGATCTCGGCTGCCGGAAGGTGGCGATCGTCGACACCTGCCACTCCGGCGCCCTGGGGCCAGCGCGGCGGGCGGCCTTGTCGCGCGACTTCCGCGATCACATGTTCCTCGTCGTCGCCGCGTCGGGGGAGAACGAGCCGAGCCAGGAATCGGAGAACTGGGGGCACGGGGCTTTCACCACGGTCCTCCTTGCCGCCCTTGGAGGGGCCGCCGAGCGCTCGGATCTTGAGGACGAGGTCGACGATCCGGGCGAGACCGTCGTGACCTTCGACGAGCTCGTCGATTACGTCACCGCCGAGGTGCCCCGGCTGACGCAGGCCGCGGTCGGGGTGCGCGGCGTCGCCGCGGAACACAGCGCTCAGCATCCGACGCTCTCGCCGGAGGGGCTCATCCCTTATGTCACGCTCCCGCTGGCGGGCGCAGGCGCGGTGGCCAAAGGTTCCAGCCCGCTCGGAGTCAAGGAGACCGGACCGTGACAGGGGAAGAGGATCAGCAGACCCGACAGGTGCCCGATGCCGGCCTGGCCTCGCGGCCGACAGTCCCTCTGACGGACCAGACCGTAGCCATCGACCGCGCGTCGCGCCCCGTCATCTTCCCCTATGCGATCGGGGATCTGGTCCTCCCCGGTTACCGGCTCGTGAAGCTCCTCGGCCGGGGAGGGTTCGGCGAGGTCTGGCAGGCCGACGCCCCTGGGGGAATGAGCGTCGCGATCAAGGTGCTCGTCAACGTCGGCCGGCGCGAAGGGACGCGGGAGTACCGGGCCCTCCAGACAGTGAAGGACATCCGCCACGCGCACATGGTGCCGGTGTTCGGGGTGTGGTTGAAAGCGAGCGATGGCACTTGCTTGGGCGAGGCCGACGTGGCCGAGGCGGGGCGACGGATCCTGGGAAATCATGCCGCGGCAGGGGCGGAATCCCCGCAGCAGGCCCCCCTCGAACTGATCGTCGCGATGGGGCTCGGGGATGGCACCCTCCACGACCGTCTCCAGGCCAGCATTCGGGCCGGCGCGACGGGACTCCCCCCGGAGCAGCTCCTCGACTGGATGCGCCAGGCGGCGCTGGCCCTCGATCATTTCAACGCCGGGGCCCGGACCGCGACCGGGGG
>Ga0114960_10000588_pt1 | contig 30477 bp, 30 predicted proteins | sample C_130625_MF_Meta_FD_92637 | JGI IMG/M metagenome (GOLD analysis project Ga0114960, IMG submission 92637) | Freshwater microbial communities from Lake Croche, Canada to study carbon cycling - C_130625_MF_MetaG | ecosystem: Environmental > Aquatic > Freshwater > Lake | place: Lake Croche, Canada... | reverse complement strand
TTCGAGTTCGACTTCGACGGGCGCGGGCGATTCGAGTTCGACTTCGACCGGCGCGGGCGATTCGAGTTCGACTTCGACCGGCGCGGGCGATTCGAGTTCGACTTCGACGGGCGCGGGCGATTCGAGTTCGACTTCGACCGGCGCGGGCGATTCGAGTTCGATGAGAGGCTCGACGGCTCTGAGCTCAGACTTGGGGGCTCCGAGGTCGAGGTCGACTCTGAGCTCAGGCTCGACGGCTCTGAGCTCAGACTTGGGGGCTCCGAGGTCGAGGTCGACTCTGAGCTCAGGCTCGACGGCTCTGAGCTCAGACTCGGGGGCTCCGAGGTCGAGGTCGACCAGCGGCTCGACGGCTCTGAGCTCGACGGGCAGGAGCGTGGCCTCGTTGGAGTGTGCGCGGGCGGCCTCGCACGCGCACTCCTCGTTTGCGAGATGCTCCTGCGTGTCATTGGTCTCGTACAGGCACATGCACTCATCGGATGTCGTCGGCGCGGTGCGCACATGCAGCTCTTGCATGCGCGTGGTCAGCACATGCATTCTTTCGATTATGAGATCCAGGGACTTAGAAACTGCCTGCCTGTCGTCATGCAGACGATCGATAGACGCTTGCAGCGCCTGCAATTTATGCTCGACGAGCTCGAGCGTACGGTGCGCCGTGCTCTGTTCAGGTCCGGGTGCGGCGTGTGCCTCGGTCTTCGGACTCTCGGTCTTGGGACTCTCTGTCTTATTCGTCTCAAGCATTTGCAGCAGGTGTTCGAGCTTTGATTTCATCATGCAGGCGCCGCGAGACTCTTTTATATAAAAATACGCGTGCTATGGCATATGTGGTCTCGGAATCTAAACGAATCCAAGCAGTGTATTAAACGACGCATGCTTTTCGGATATGCAGTCGTTCGATGCACCGATGCACGGCAAGCACATCAGCTTGCGCGACTTTTCGATGAAGTTCGACCACGCCGCACGCACGGAAGAGGCGGCCGGCGAGGAACATCCTCACAAGCGGAACTCGTCGTGGCACGTGTTGTCGGTGTGCATCGCGAGCGCGATGACGGTGGTGCATGCACTGCAGGGCGGAGCGCGCGACTGGGGCCCGGAAGCGGATCTCATGCACTTTTTCCTCGCGGCGTTTCTGCCGCTGCGCATCTATGGGCGGCTGTGCTTTCCGGAGAAGTCGGAAAGCGTGTGGCCGAGCCTCGCGCTGCACGTCGCTGTCATGCTGTGCGCGTACCCGTACGACACAGAACGAGTCTCGGTCGTCGTGTTCGTGGGCGTCCTGGTGTACGACGGGGCGTCCGCGAGCCGCCGCTTGCGCGGGAGGTCGTTGGCTTGGAACGCAGGCACGCTGCTCGTGCTCTTGAATGCGGTGTTGTGTCTGCTGGTCTATGCGAACGACAGCGGACTTGTCGTCTCGTATTATCATGCGAGCTTTTTGAGCCTGGGCGTGCTTCTGGTCGTGTCTTGAAGCGGTCGGCTGTATCGCTAGGTCGGCTGTATCAGTCGGCTGTATCAGATTGCGAGCAAGCCAACTTTGTGCCAGAAAAGTTTCTGTTGGGTCTGGTCGAACTTGACAGCGTGCATCGCCGCCGTGAGGTTCTCTCGTCCGAGGTATATTTTGTCGTGGCCCAAGAACAACTCGTTGAGATGGTGCTTGTTTAAACTGTGGGTTTTTTCGTGCAACCGCGTTGCATTGGGCGCCTTGTCGAAACTCATTCTTATTGAAAGCTCACATGTCATAAGTGCCAGCAGTATCGACACGCAGTCGTACAAGGCAATCACATCGATTGTTGTCTCTTCGTCCGGCTGCTTATTCATTTCCTTGCAAACGATCTCATACATCACAGCCATTTGTTGTATATTCTGTTGCTGGTCGGTTGTCGTGGCCATGTTCTGAATCTCGCTTTCTTAAATACAGAATGGTTGCATGTCTTGTTTCAATTCGATTTCCGCAGAAGATCTATTACGTCCTGCGTGTCCGCACTGATTTCGACGTCCTGAAATGGCATGATCTTGCGACACGCGATGTCAAGGTAGTCGTGCACCTGTGCCGCGGCGCGTTCCTTGAGCCGTCGCTCGACGGTCGGAAAATCGCCGTCTCGGACGCCAATGGTACTGAGAATGTGCTTCATTTCCGGTGGCAGCGACTTGTCTGTTTTCGTCATGGTGACTCGACGGCGCGTGGACGCCGACTTGGTGCGGTTATTTTTTCCCGGTGGCAGTTTGCGAGAAACTAATGCGATTGTATATAGGACACATGAAGGGGCTGCATGGCGGGATCACAGAGTCTGCTGAGCACCGTGAGCGCCTCCAACAGGAAGCTATTTGCCGTCGGCTTGCACACCATGAACGAGTTTCAGGTACGGTGTCCCGAGGTGAAGCAGGCGGACATGCGCGTGGTGTGGTTCGGCGGGGGGCTGCAGGGACAGATGCCGCTTCTCTTTGCCCTGTATCCGGACGCGGAATTCGAAATTCACACGCAGCGAGCTTGTCCGGTGAGCGCTGAGTTAAAGCAGAACCTGAAAGTCTCGTACCACAAGAGCTCGATGGAGGAGTGCCTGCGTCAGGTCGAGGCGTACGAGGGCAAGCAAAAGCTGGCGGTTTTACTAGATATGGATTACCACATCAAGCCGGGTGAGCTGGCGGCCTTGAACAAGGCCAACATTCCACCGACGGTCGAGTCCGAGAGCGTGCACTACGACACGTACACGGCACAGTACGCCGCTGCGTGCGAGCGCCTGGCGCGCTGCCCGCACGTTGTACTCGTGAGTATGCCGTTCCGCTTGCCGTGGATCACAAACGACATTGCCGAGAACGGCCACAAGGCCCGCTGGCTCGACGCCCGTCTGGAGCGACACGAGATGTGGTGTCCCAACATGCTGCTTTTTCCGCAGTTCGGGAGCCGCGTGAAGTCGACGGAGCTGCGTGGAGTGCTGGTGATGGCGGGCGGCTTCTCGATGTCGATTGTCAATTGGCATGCAGTGGACGAGGCGATGTACAAGACGACCACGGAGACGCGAGAGCTGGAGCGTGCGCAGTTCATGCTTCTGCAGCTCGAGTTGAACCAGGCGTTGGCGACGGCCAGAGGTGGGCGCGCCGGCGACGAGGGCGTGCGGGCATGGGCGGACGCGTTCATTGGAAACTCGGTGGCCGAAGTGCGAGCGCTTGTGCAGAGCCTCGAAAGTGCAAACCCTGAGAAAGTACTATATAAAGAGCGGAGTGTGTGTGCATGGTCCGAAATTGCATAGGACTGGAACTGTCGGCGGCCAACGCCTGGGTGACGCTGATGGGCCTGATGCGCGGGGTCGGGCCACTCGAGTCGACGCGGCATGCGAAGCTCTGCCTGCGCGCGACGCTGGACGAGATCGAGGAGACGGAAGAGAGTCTCAACGAGCAGCTGAACAAGCATGTCAGCAAGGTCAAGGCCATCAAGGCGGGCGCGGCTGGCGAACGGTTGGACATGGGGCGCTTCAAGTCCTTGCTTCTGCAGTGCAAAAAAATCCGTCTGAAGCTCGGCGCGCTGTCGAAGAAGAAGCAGGCACTTGAAAACCACATGGACACGCTGGACAACAGCGAGCTGAACCAGCACGTGCTGTATTCGATGCAGAAGACGTCGACTGCGCTGAAAGGCATGGGGCTGGACAAGGCGCTCGAGTCGGTCGACCGCGTGATGATGGACCTCGAGGACAACCACGGCGACGTCGCGAACATCCAGAACACGCTTGCGGCGACGTTTGACTCGAGCGACGACTTCGACTGGGAGGCCGAGATGGACATGCTGCTGGATGATTCGTACGTCCGGCCGACGCGGACGCAGGTGTCCGCGCCGGTGACGTCGAACGCGATCGAGCTGGAGATGACGCCGGTGCGCGCGGAGGCCGGGTCCGGGGCTGAGGCCGAGGCCGAGGCCGTGGAGGCGGGGGCCGCGGCGCTGCAGGCGGCGTGAGTTAGTGCAGCTAGCGTCTAACTGACTAGCGCCACGTGAAGCGGCCCTTGGGGTCGCGTGGAAAATCTTTCGTAGCCATGGCCATGGCGCCCGCGGAGCTGTACGGCGACACGTGCGCGGTTGCGCCGCTCTGCAGCAGCGCAGTCGCCGGACCGTAGAGGCTGGCAGAGTCCGTGGTGCCGGACATAGACGAGTGTAAACGGCCTTTTATATAAAACACGTGAGATTGAAATAAATGGTTGGTGACCCGCTGTTTGATCTCAGCGAGGACCGCTTTGCCTTCGACCAGTACAACGCGGAATTCATGCGAACCCGGGTCATTTCGCGGTTGGCGCCGCCTGCGATGTTCGCGGACGGCTGGGTGCGGTGTCTGCCCGAAGAGCAGAGATACCGCAAATCGGGCACTTGGTATAAAAGAACGGTTGTCGCAGAGACATGATCCTGCTAGCGTTAGCGATCTGGACGCTCGGGGCGACTGGCGTTACCGGTCAGACGTGCATTTCGTGTCCTATGGGAAAATTCAAAAATGTGAGCGGAAATGTTGTGTGCAGTAGTTGTGCTGCAGGTACATACAACGATCAACAAGGACGAACATCGAGTGCTAGCTGCTTGCCATGTCCCGCTAACTCACTGTCCAACGAGTCGACGATAAGCATCAGTGGGTGCAAGTGCAAGCCAGGGTACGAGAAGATAAACGGTCAATGTAGCATGTGCGCAGTCGGCATGTACAACATGTACATAGGAGACTCTCAGTGTGTTTCTTGCAATACGTTTGCCACGACGAACTCGACCGGAGCGACGTCGCCAGCACAGTGCTTTTGCCAACCGGGGTACTCTTGGAATGGACAGCAATGCGCTCCATGCGTTTCCGGGTTTTACAAATCCGGGGTCTCGAACAGCGGGTGTTCGATTTGTCCGGTAAACAGCACCACCCCGGGTCAAGGAAGCACCGCACTAACCGACTGTATGTGCACAGCGGGATTTGAAGGGTCAAACGGCGGCAACTGCGCAGCGTGCATGTCCGGGAAGTATAAAATTGGAAACGGAGGCAATTGTGTGAGCTGCTCAAACAACAGTTGGTCGAAGGCAGGCAGCACGGCGAACACCGACTGTCTTTGCAATTCAGGATACGTTGGCCCGTCCGGCGGAACATGTACTGTGTGCGGCCTGGGCAAGTACTCGCTTGGGGCGACGATGGAGTGCGTCAACTGCCCTGAAGGAACGTTCTCGAGTGCGCAAGGGGCAACGAGTAACGTCACTTGTTCACAGTGCAAGAGCAATTCGTATTCACAGTCAGGCGCAATCTCGCAAGAGCAATGCTATTGTAAATCAGGTTACTGGACGAAAGATGGTTCGCTGCCGACCGCGTCGTGTGTACAGTGTACCCCGGGAAAGTTCGCGGAGACGGGGGTAGCGGCGTGCACGGACTGTGGAGCGGGAAAATACGCGAGTAGCTACGGCAGCAACTCCGCCAATGCATGTCTGTCGTGTGTATCTGGTAAATTTTCGCTGGCCAACTACAGCGCGTGCGATGCATGTCCGACGGGCACCTCTTCCCCAAGTAGCAGCGGAGCGGTGACGAACTGCACTTGCAATCTGGGGTTCGAGCCAATGACGGCGGGATTGGATGGCGTGCAGTGCACCGCATGCCCGGCAGGCAAGTACAAGGACGCGAGCGGCGCGGGCGGGTGCAGGTCCTACGACAAAGGCGTGTTTTCGAATGCCATAGGCGCGACGAGTGCGAACGCCAGCAGCTCGAGGTGTCCGCTGAATTCGGAGTGTCCAGCAGGCAGCACATCCGTCTCGCAGTGCACATGCAACACGGGCTATTCGGGCACGGTCTCGGTCAGTTCTGATGTGTGCAGTCCGTGTTCGCCTGGCACATACAAAAACTGGACGGGTACTGGGCCCTGTGAAAAATGTGCGGTCGGTTTTTATTCCAGTACTCCTGCAAACAAAGACGGTAACTGCTCCGCTTGCGGCGATTATTCAACTTCGCCGGCCGGTAGTTCGAGTTTCTCGGCCTGCGAGTGTTCCGCGGGATATGGATATTCTTCTACTCGATAATAAACGTATATGAGCCCCGGTAGAGTCGTCTTTAACACCGAAATGAAATGCCGTAGTATAAAAGACGCCTTGCTCGCGTGCATGGCACACACATGCTTGGTTTTCGCTGTGTTTGCAGTTTGTGCATTGGACGTTAGTGCCTACCAATGTGTTTATTGCAATCCGGGGAAGTATAAAAACCTTTTTGATAACAGTGCCTGTGTGTCGTGTAGTGCGAATACTTACCTTGACTACAGCGGCGCAGTGTCTCAAAGCGAATGTCAAGGGTGTGGTCTGAATATTCAGTCGCCTATTGGGTCGACAGCAAAGGCGGCCTGTCTGTGCAACGCAGGGTTCTTCGGACCTGCAGGTGGGCCGTGCACGCAGTGTGCGACGGGGAAGTTTGCGGCGAACACTGGACAGACGGCGTGCTCTAGTTGCCCTGCGAACACGGACTCGGACGTGCAGAGCACAGCCCTAACGAGCTGCCAGTGCGTCGCGGGGTGGACCGGGCCGAACGGGGGCTCGTGTACGCAGTGCGTGGCGAGCACGTACAAGTCGACGCGCGGCAGCCAGGCCTGCGACGCTTGTAGCGCTACAACAATGACGAGCGGGATTGGCAATACAGATGTAAATGCATGTATCTGTAAGGCGGGATATACCGGTGGCGGTGGCGCTATGGCTTGTAGTGGCTGTGTTGCTGGGAAGTATAAAGAGACTTCCGGCCCTGCAGATTGCAGCCTGTGCGGGCTTGACAAGTATTCGACGACGTTCGCGGCGACTTCGTCGGCGGTGTGCGAGTCCTGTCCGTCGAATAGTGTGTCGGGACAGGGCAGCAGCGCAGTCGGGGCGTGCACGTGCAACACGGGGTACACCGGCGTGGATGGCAGCGCGTGCAGCGCGTGTAGCGCAGGACTGTGGAAAGACACGACGGGGTCGGCCGCGTGCACGCAATGTGGCGTTGGCAAATACAATACAGCGAGTGCCCAGAAGTCAGAGCTTGCTTGTTTGTCATGCCCGGAAAACAGCTGGGCTCTAGTCCCAGGCAGTAGCTCTATTTCAAGCTGCATTTGTAATGCTGGATATACAGGAAGCGACGGTAATTGTGTTGCTTGCGGGGCAGGCAAGTGGAAGGTATCGACTGGCTCCGCCTTGTGCACGAGTTGCTTGCCGGATAAGTACTCAACATCGTTGGGGGCGTCGAGTAGTGCTACTTGTTTGCCATGCCCTTCGTCGAGCAATGCGCCAGAAGGCAGCATCGCTTTGGCGGCGTGTGTTTGTAACATGGGATTTACGGGCCCCGGTGGTTTGGCTGCGAGCGGAGTCACGCCGTGTGTGGCGTGCTTGGCAGGGACGTGGAAAGGTACGAGTGGGTCGGCAACATGCACGAACTGCCTGGCGAACCAGTACTCGACAATAACCGCGGCGACGAGTAACGTGTGTCAAAGTTGTGTCGCGAACACGCAGTCAGGCGCCGCTAGTCAAGCTGTAACTAGCTGTATTTGCAATGCCGGTTTCACGGGTCCAAACGGAGGCAATTGCAGTGCGTGCATTCCTGGAACGTACAAAACGGCGGCTGGCAGTGCCACATGCCAGAACTGCTTGGCAGGAACGTACTCTATCACCCCGGCGAAGACGGACGCAACTTGCAGTCCTTGTCCGTTATCTTCGAACGCATTGTCTGGTTCAGACGAATTAACCGACTGTTTATGTAACGCAGGATACTCAGGACCAAACGGAGGTACTTGCAATGCTTGTGGCAGCGGTCGCTACAAGCCTACTAGTGGAAGCGCAACCTGTTCAGATTGTATCGCCAACACGTACCAACCGAACGCAGTAGCGATTTTGAACACAGCGTGCTTATCTTGTCCATCGAACTCGATTTCTTCGGCGGTGAGTCCACTTCTTGAGAGTTGCATGTGCAACAGTGGATATTCTGGCCCAAATGGCGGGTCTTGCACGGCGTGCTACATGGGCAAGTACAAGTCATTGCCTGGGCCACAGCAGTGCACAAATTGTAACAACGCAACGTACTCGTCAGCGACGGCAGCGACAACGTATAGTACTTGCTTGGAATGTCCGTTGAATTCATCGTCGTCGATGGGCAGCACTGCACGTTCCGACTGTCACTGTGCCTTTGGATTCTCCACGCTGAAATTGGGTCAGCCCGATTCGAGCTGTCAACAGTGCACGAAAGGAACGTACAACCAAATTCTCGACGCGGAAGCGTGCTCGAAGTGCACAGCTGGTAAGTATTCTTCTTCATTTGGTTCCGTGAGCGTCGAGACTTGCTTGGAATGTCCTGTAAACACGTATTCAGGGGAAGGAATGCCACAATGCGACGCATGTCCGGGCAATTCTACTTCGGTACCAAAGAGTAGTGTCATTACCGCCTGCCAATGCAACCCAGGTTTCTTCGGTGCGAACGGACAACCGTGTCAAACCTGTCAGGCTGGCACGTGGAAGTCATTGTGGGGTCCTTCTGAGTGCATAAACTGTCCAAAAGACAAGTACTCATCGGAGGTGGCACGCACCTCGTCTACGCAATGCCAAGACTGCCTTGCGAACTCGGAATCTGTACAAGGAAGCTCGACACGGACCGCCTGCAAGTGCAGCGTCGGGTGGACATCGTCTGTGTCTGGATTGGACGGTGAGGCGTGCACGGCGTGCAGCGCGGGGAAGTACAAAAACTACACCGGGTACGCGGCGTGCGCGCTGTGCGCGGCGAACACGTATGTGGACACGACGGCCAGCACGTCGCCTACCGCGTGCAAGTCGTGCTTCATTAACTCAAAGTCGGGCGAAGGCAGCAGTAGCATTGAGCAATGCCAGTGCGTTGGTGGTTTTGAGCGGGCAGCCTAAATTAAAAGTTGTGCGATTTTATATAAACGCCTTCGGTATAAAAAATATGCGCCTTTGTATGTTTTTGGCTTGTATTTGTCGGCTAGTGTTGTCAGACATGTGCGTGATGTGCAGGCCTGGAAAGTACCAGGCAGGCTCGTCGAGTCGACCGTGTCTGGACTGTGGAATGAACACGTACTCGCCGAATGCCGGCATGACGTCCTGTGTGCCGTGTCCGGCAAACTCCGCGTCTGCATTTGGCAGCTCGAGTTGCGCGTGCGTGCAAAACTACACGATAAACCGCAGCTCGGGCGGCTGCGAGTTGGCGTGCGCGAGTGGGCTGGTGGCGGTCGGCGCGGAGTGTTTTCGTTCGATTGTAGCGACAACTGAAATGACGCTTGTGGTGTCGGACAATATGACTGTAAGCGATCTGCTGCGGGAGATTGAATTGGGCTTGTCCGCTCAGTGCAATATCTCGCTGGCGAACGTGCGTGTCGAAATCGCCGAGCTGCCGTTGAAGGCGCGCAGGAGGCTGATGCAGGCGACGTCGGAGAAGCAGTACGCGGTCACGATAACTTTGTTCTTTTCAGCGGACAAGTCTGACACAGACGTGTCTCGGCTGCAAAACACTTTGAGCAGCTTGAACAGCGCAGCGCTGAACGCGGGCATGCAGCATGTGCGCGTGGCGAGCATGAAGGAGGTGGAGGTGCGCGTGGTGCCGGTGACGCCCGATGCGCCGGAGCCGACGCCGACGCCGAGCGCGATGCCGGGTCCGACGCCGGGTCCGCCAGCGAGGCGCATAGAGGCGGCGCTGCCGCCTGGGGTGGACGTCACGCTCATAGCAGGAGTTGCCGTCGGCGTGGGCGCGGCCGCGATGGTGGCGGTGGGGTGCGCGATCCACTTCACGCGTGCTCGGTAGCGTCTCGTGTTGAAAGTGTGATTTAATGAATCAGTTTTTTTATATATGCAAAGAGCAAGATGGCGGGCTCAGTAAATGACTTTGTTCAGATTCTTGGCGACCACTGCGTCGCGGAAGGACGCGATGTCGTAGACGTACGGCATCTGGTGCGGCCACGGCCTGTGCTTGAAGCAGAGGCTGACGGTCTGCATGATGCCGAGCGTGCGGTCGAGCAGGGAGAACGTTTCGATGTTCATGTTTTTGCTGCAGACGGCGCACACGCTTTTCGTGTGAACTTGCGGGTGCTCCTGGAGGTCGCAGCGATGGAGCTCGTATCCGGAGGCGGGCCACTTGTGCACGACGCGACAGAAAGGACACCAGAAGTACTTGATGTGCTTGATGGAGACGATGGAGTGGAAGCAGTTGATGCGGACGACGTGCTGGTGCGAGTTGCAGTGCTGGCAGTGCACGTGGCGGCCGTCGTGCAGGCGCATCTTGGAGTCGAGCTGCGTGAAGGTGTCGATGCAGCCGAAGCAGACGTAGCAATAGAGGGAATGCGTGGCCATGATGGTGTTGTTCGCGCACATTTTGCGGAGGGATGCCGTCTGACGCTTCTTCAACGGAGATACGAGCACGTCGCGTGTGACGATGGTCTGTATGTGCTTGAACGCGAGCAGCTGCGCGGGGTCGAGGTCTGCATGGACGAGGTGCGCGATGAAGTCGACAGACGACGGCGCGGCGAGGGCCGCCTGCACGAGCGACAGCTCGACAGGGATCTCGGGGGGACGCGTGGGAATGCGCATTTTCTGGCTGCATATGCGGTTGCAGCGCTCGAGCATGAGCGCGGCCTTGGCGTTCATGTCGACGAGCTTCACCTCGCCGCTGTCGAAACTGATCGTGCGAAAGTTGTTGCACACCTGCTTGAGCTCGGCGATGTGCATGGACGAGACGGTCGCGTTGAGCGAGAACAGGAGCGGCATGTACTGGAGCTCTATCGGCATGTTGGTCTCGAGGAAGCACGTGAAGCACTCGATCATGGCGATGCGCACGAGGGCCATGTGTGCCGTGCAGAAGACGTAGAGGTCGCGCTTGCTGCCGCGCGCGAGGAGCTCGTGCATGAACACGAGCAGGTACACGCGCGCGCTCCACGGCGGCTTCTTGCCGTCGGGGTCGAATATGCCGAGACAGCACCCGACGACTATGCGCGTGATGTCCTGCATGGCGACGTAGGTGCAGGCGTCGAATGCGGGGAAGTTGAGGCGATTGTGCTTCAGGTACGGGAGGCTGCTCTGCAGGACCTTGGTCAGGACGTCGGGCTGCGCGCACTTGAAGAGGATGCTGCGGATGCAGTAGCCGATGTCGACGCAGGCCCGCCGATCGAAGACGTCCTGCGTGTCGAGCACGAGCTGCTGCCACGTGTTGTTCTCGAGGCACGGATGCCGGGTGCACGAGCAGAAGTACGCGAAGACGTAGCGGTCGAGGTAGACCTGTGTAGACGAGCCGTGCTTGATTGCGAGTATGAGCTTTTTGACGAGCGCCGCAAGCGCGGCGTCGCACTGTGTTTCGTGTAGTGCAAAGCTTGCCCCCATCACATCACCCTGGTCGAAGACTTGGGCGGCGAAAATGTCTTGCTTGGTTACGGCTGAGGTGACGGGGTGTTCGGAAAATCCTCCATGTAGACGTTGTGCTGCTTCATAAAGCGGATGCCGAAGTGCGAGACTACGGAGTAGCGGTTGCGCTGGTGGGCCACGATCGGGAGGGGCATGGAATGCACCGGCCCATGCGGCGGACAGATGAGCATGGCGCTGGAGTGGTACTCGCCGGGCGCGTTGCATATGTTTCCGTACTTCTGGATGACGTGCTTGACGCGGTGGCCTTCGTGCAGGATGTTGTAGAAGATGAGGTGTGTGCTTTTGCGCAGGCAGAGGATGCACATGCCGTTCGAGGCGTGCATGCACGGCAGCACAAACTGCACGCCGACGAACTTGTTGTCGCGGTCGATCTTCATACACTCGCACTGTGACGCGAGAATGCACGCGGGCTCCGTCGCGTCCTTGCACTCGCGCATGTAGCTCTCTTCGTACGCGCGGGTCACGAGGGGCACGGAGTACGTGCTAGGCTCGGGCAGGCCGGAGAGCATCTTGAGGACACCGATCTTGGAAATGAGCCAGCTGAGCTGTCCAGCGTCTTCGGGCTGCGGCAGGCCTGGCAAGAGCAAGTTTTTGTCGATGGCGGCGCGGATGGCGCAGACATCGGAGGCCTCGACGTGCTCGTCGTCGGAGTCGGGCTCGACCTCCACCGTGCGCTTGCGCTTCAGCTTCGTCCAGTTTTGCGGCACGAGCATGCGTGGCGGACACGCGTCCGTGGCGAGGACTGGCTGGTATGTTTTTTTGTGGCGACCGGGTTGCGCTGTATAAAGGACGCCGGCACTCACTCAATGCTCGTGGTGGGCGTGTGCAACCCGGCGGGGGAAGCGGACGGGTACAACGGCCTGTACATGACGCAGGTCGAGCTGCGGCGCGTCGTGCGCGAGGGCCTGATGCAGGATCTGCCGGTGATGACGGAGCACTCTGGTTCGGCGGTGGGCAGCGTGATCAGTTCCTTCATCGACGAGGGCGGGCAGCTGAACTGCGTCATGGAGCTCGAGACCGACAGCCTGCCCGCCGAGCTGACGCGCGAATTCATTCGCAAGGGCATTGCCGCCGACCTGTCGCTGGGGTACACGGTCGACATCAAGAACCACGACGACGCGTTGCACGCGGCGGCAAAGAATATCATCGAGGTCTCTATCGTCCGGAAAGGCGCGCGTGCTGGCTGCCACATCACGGCGTACGAGAACGCGTCGCGCAAAGTCGTGTACAAACACGCGGACGCATGGAGTGCTTTCACAATGGAATGAGTATAAATGACTTGCCGGGCACGCGCATGCTTGATGCGCCTGTCGACGTGAAAATATGCGGGTTCAGCGTGAAAATCATGCACCAGAGCGTGGACTTCGCGGCCGTGGCTGGTCCGGACGGCAACTTAAGGATGGTGCATCCGCTTTTGAAGACGACCAACGTGCAAGTCGTGCTGACGACTGGAACCGGAAAGAACCAGGTCGGGACGGTGACTGCGGACGGAACGTTCTTGTTTGCAAACGACACGCTGAGGTACGAGAAGCACCCGCATCCAATGCAGAGAGGTGAGGTCTGCGTTTTTCCGAAGCTGCTGAGCATTTGGGTGCAGCTGGACGAGTTCAGAGGGATGCGGCCAGCTGGGTCGGCGTTGCTCGATGTGTGTGCCCTGGTGAGAGCCGGCGTCCACGGCGCGACCCTCGAGCTCACGGGGTGCATTTTCGCGCCGGATCCGGCGGGGTTTTCCGAGACGACGCCCGTGGCGCTGGTGATCCAGCCGGTTGCGCCCGAAAAATGGAAGCAGAAGATGGGAAGTTGGCTGCTCGCGGAGAATTGTGACCGACAACTACTGGTCGAGCGAATGATGAGTCCAGAGTGGGTGACACAGACGCTACGAACAAGATGTGATCTGCGCGAGCAGACGAAGAGCAACGCGCTGCAGGGAATGTTTGGAAAGGTAAACTGTTTTCTCGAGTTGAACTCGATGGACGTGCGGAAAGACATGCTGGGCTGGGCGGACACCGTGGACCCGGTGCAGCTCGATTATCTACTCGACAAGCTGAACATGACCGAGGAGATGAGTCTCAAGTACGCGACGAGCATCGTCCGAAACGCGGTGCTCGTCATGGCCGAGCTCTGTGCTTTGACGAGCCCACGGGACGAGCACGGCGTGCAGACCATCACAATCGAGAAGTTTGCCGATTTTGCAGACGCGTCGGTGAGAAAAGAGGAAAAATTAGCCGAGAAACTGTATGTGCTCCACAACGAGCTTTTGCTTAATGTGATGGGCAGTTTCAACAACGCGCTCGAAGTGTACATGAACGACGAGACCTTAAAAATGAACGGTGGAAACATCGAAGCCAGTGCAGATGTAGGTGAGAAAATGGACCTCGCTGGGGGTAGGGCGCAAGTGTCTTTCGTCGTCTTACGGCAAAAGTTCGAAGAAAACGAAAAAAAAATACAGGCGCTGTTGGACGAAAGCAATAGACTGCAGGCCGAAACGCCCAACTGTCAAGCGGCCGTGCGGAGGATGTCGAGTCAAATCAACGCGCTGAAGGGAGAACAACACGTGCTCTTTGAAGAAATGAAAACCACTTATGGGGACTGCGAGGACGGCACGTTTAAGACTGTGGCTGAGCTGAACCTAATGAGGGACCACCCGGACTGGTTGTTGAAGCACATTTCCGAGTTCGTTGGACAGAGTTTCATGTCGGTGCACATGGTTTTCAGGGGCGACGGCGATGTACAAGCACGGACACAGGTTCTGACAAAACTCGTGCGAAATTGCGTAAATTTTGCGTCGAAGGCGCTCAAATGGCAGATGCAATCCGTTCCCGGCAAGATCATTCGGTACAAGCAGGCGTTTGGGTTTGCGTCGGCGCCGAGTATGTCCTCCAATGCCACCGAAGAGGACGCAGCACTACATGTGAAACGCGAAAAGTGCGATTCATTCAAACAGTATTTCCTCAGAATGTATGGGAATCGAGACGTGGGCGGACATGCATTCGCAGTGCAAGAAACGGCCACGCCTGTCGAGATGGTCGGCGACCTGGCGGTATGTGTCTCGACGGTGGACATTCGACGCATCCTAGAATCTACGGTTTGCGTGAGTCACGCCGGGACGGAAGTAGCAAAACTGCGGGCCGGAGACGCTCCTGGGCCGAAAAACGTCACACTCGAACGTGGTGGGACGCGCGCACTTCTCCGCAGCGTGTCGCATGCACATGCACGGGTCGTGGTTGGCGACGCTGTAAAGACTGCTTTGCGGGACGAGGCACCAAATGCATGCTCGGTTGCTGCTGCCACAGACTTGATCGTTTTGCATCCAAAGGTCATGGACAAACAGGACGATGCATTCTACAATGTGATTGCACACGTTGGAGCTTTCCAGAACGTCACCGGAGAAGTGACGAGCAATTTCGTCACGTCAACGCTGAGCGCAGAGGCAACGGTTCAAAAGATTCACACCCAAAACACGTCACAGGTATGCTTCAATGCGTCGAGGATCGCGTGGGAAGAGGATGCGTTTCAGACGACGTCGGCAATGGTCAGCGTGCCTCTTGACGGCGTCGAGGAAAGCCTGCTCGCGTCGATTGCTCGGGAGGTTGCTCCCGTGCACGTCATGACGGCGGACCAGCTGCGCTTCCACATGCGGCAGATGGGCAATTACGTCAATGTCGGCTTCTGTAACGGAGAGTTTACCGGGACGGACTACACCGGGAGCCTCCTGGACTCGGACACGAAAATTGCGATACACCTAGTCGTACGCCTGTCGAAGGCCGGGGCCTCAAAAGAAGAGTTTTGGAACAGCGAGGCCGGCCCGCGACGCTTCGTCCAGAGCCGTTTGCAGGAGGCGCTGCCAGACGTGAGTCTGCGGGTGAAGGAAATCGAACGCGGACTGTTCTCTGTGCAAGCGGTGGTCGCCGTCAAGAAAATAACAACCCCGACAGTCCCTGGGTGGGTCAATTAGAGCCGGCGATGAGCGGGATCATGCCCCTGCTGATCGAAATCAGCGCGCTCACGGACCGGTCCGACGCCGCGTGGACGGACGACATCAAGGTCGGCGTATGCAAGCTGATGCGCTCTATGCTGGCGCACGACTGTCCTCTGCAGAGCTGGACGGTGCATGACAGTCGGCGCGAGGACTGTGTTTCGATTTGCCTGAGCATGGCGCAGCTGGCCAGCAGGGCGGACGGGGAGCTGGAGCTGACGCGGACGCTGCGCGCGATGCTTCACCGCCTGACGTCCAAGTTCATCTGCATGACACTGAACGCGAACTGCAGCGCGGCGCTCGGCTGCGTGGTGAGGGACGACGACGCGCGGGCCAGCCTGGCGCGACAGCTGCAGCTGTGAGTTACAGCGCTGAGAGTTACAGCGCTGTGAGTTACAGCTGCAGCTGCACGTGGTTGGTCTGCTCCACCTGGACGATGGAGAGGTGCAGGCAGTCGCGCACCATGCGGTATGCCCAGAGGAAGCAGGTCTTGTAGCGGTCGGGCTGCGGGATATGCTCGCGCGTTTTCGTCACGGTCAAGGACATGCTGGCCTCACGCGAGGTGGTGATGGTCAGGCGGGCGATGCGGTCCGTGCAGATTTTGTGCATATTGGCCACAATCCAGAAGGCATACATGAACGCCTGGTACTTGTCGTTGATGCAGAAGGAAGTGTTGGACTTGACGTCGGTGAACTCCATGCCTTTGTGGAAAATGACCCCGTCGAGCGCGCATACGCCGAAGCCAGACCTCGGGCTGACTTCGAGGGTGTGCATTTTTTGAAGGATATCCATCATGCTCGCAAATTTACTGTGTCCGTGCATGGCGCACCACACGAGCGACCGGTTGATCACCGCGTCGGTGCGGGCGAAAAAGTCGATGTCGGCTTTGATGCGCAGGGCCTCGGGGTTCTGCTCGCTGCACTGGCGCTCGAAAAACACATCGTACGAGGTGCAGTCGCCGACGGTGCGGCAGATGAGCATGTTGTGCAGGGAATCAAATGCGCGCGAGAATTCGGCTTCGTCGAGTGCCAGTCGCTCGAGCAGGGACATGTGTGTGTGTGTGCAGACGCGAGAGTTTGGGAAGTTTGTTTTTTTTATTAATGAACGTATTCTGAAGGAACTATCCTACTCATCGTCGTCGTAGTCGGGGTATGTGAGCTTGCGGTCTACGGCCGACTTATCGTCCTCGTACTCTTTGCGGGCGCGCTTGACCTGCTCGTCATTGCGCTCGTGCGTGCGCTTCCGGACGTCGAGCGCCTCTTGCGCGCGGTCGAGCTCCGCCTGCTCGCTGCTGATGGCGTTTCCCTCCTTTAACACCGCGTCCTCTTGTATGTCGAGGGCGCGCTTGGCGCGTATCGTCTTGGCAACAAGCTTCTGTGTCGCGTCGAGGAAGGGGTCGGCGGCGGCCTGCGCTGGACTGCCGGCGGTGGTGCTGGAGGAAACATGGGTGTGGGCGGGGCTGGCAGGGTGGACCTCCTGGCTTGACGTGGGCGAGGACACGTTTAAGCCATTCCTGAAGACTTGGTGGCCGGCCATGCACAGAAAATGTGCACATTGGGCAGCTCTGCTGTCTATATATAGCCTTGCTCGCGAACTGGACTCGAAATTTAAGGGATTCAAATTCGACTGGATTTGTGCGAAGAGCCGAGGCGGTATTTAAGACGGAGAGAGTGAAGACATGGCACGCGAGAGCGACCCAATTGCGATGCAGCTCGAGCGACGCAAGCTATTCTATTTTTTTCTCGCGGGCGGCGAGGAGCCGGCGTCGGTCGCCGACAACGACCCGAGCTTCATGGACATACTTCTGTGCAGGAAAAGAGACAGGACCGTGGTGCCAGCCGCGAGGAGCTGGTTGCAGACGGAGCTTGCGCTCGCGGTCTGACCTACGCGCTGTCCGGCGCCGCGGTGACTGCATTGCGGGGACCCGTGTGGCAGTGGAGGAGGGTCTGGAACACGTTCATGCGGTCGTAAGCGTGTGTGCTGCGGAACTCTTCGCAGCGCACGATGATTGAGTAATTGTAGACGGGGATGACGGCGCGCCAGCATTGCTCGCGAATGCTCGCGTGCTGCCAGCACGCGACGTACGCCTGCAGCACGACAGGCAGCGTGAGTGTCGCTCGGACGGACGCGTTGAACCCGGCGAGGCACTGGATGCGGAACTCTTTGAGGTCCTCGATGTTGTACTGGTACACGCGCAGCGTCTTGATGACCATGCTGACAGCGTCGGCGTCAATGCGCGCGATGTTCAGCGCCGAGCACTTGGCGAGCATCTGCTGGTCGAAAAAGGGCGTCAAGGCGGCCACGTCCGGCCGGTCCGTCTGCGCACAAATGAAGTAGAGGAGCCGCTGCGTGCTGGGGCTGACGTTGACGGAAAACTTGAGCTCGTGCGCCCACTCGTCGAACAGCATCGCGCGGTGCAGCACGTCGGCGCTCTGCATGTCTTTGAGGTGGCGCCGCAGGCTGAAGTGCCGCTTCGCTGCGCCGCAGTGCTGCTCGCTGGTGTGTGCGGCAGCGTCGACGACGCCCGCGACGTCTGTCTGGAACGCCGCTTTCACGCGGACCGCCTGCATCAGGAGGGAAATTACTTCGACATTGTTCTCATTGCCCATGTGCTGGCACTGGTCGACGTACGAGTTCACGCCGCGCAGACACATGACTTCCATGTCCCGGAGCCGCAAGCCGTCGGCCAGCAGGACGCGCTCGAGCATGTTCGCCGCGGGAATGTGCATGAGGAAGGTGCAGAGCATCGGCCGGACAAACATGTCGACCTCGGTGTCCTCGGGGAAAATGTGGCGCATAGCCCTGACGAACACCGCCATGCGTGGGTTCTCCCGCAGCGCCCTGCGGACGCTCTCGGAGAGCTGCGCGACCTCGATGTAGCGGAAGAGCTCGACCCAGTCGGACGTCGACTGCAGCGGGGGCGACTCGGCGTCGTCGATCGCGGTCGTGGCGGCGTCGTCGACTTCGGTGTGGCCGTGGACGTTGGCAATGAACGACGAGAACGTTTTGCACAGCTGCTTGCGGTCTGTGCACTTGGACACGAGCAGGATGGTGTACTGGAGACTGCACGGGTGCAGCGCGTCGATGTTGTGCAGGCGACACTGCCGCACGAACGCAGTGAGGGTGTGCTGGCGGACGCACTGCAGCAGGTCCGACTTTGTGCGCTCCTCTCGCGAGAATGGCGCGGCGCTGGCTTGTGTCGTCTGTCCGCCTATCCGGATTTTGTTGAGGTCCAGCTTGTCGACGTTGATGTCGAACACGCCGGTCATGCGTATATAAATCGACCCTGATATACCGAGCCATGTCCATATCCAGTTCTGTAGTGCTCGTCCTGGCCGTCGTGGCGGCGGTGTTGGCCGTGCTGCGCCTGGTCGAGATGCGCGAGCTGCTCGACGGCAATAGGTCCCTGCGGCTTACGGACCAGGGGTCGCGCACTGTCATGGCGTTTGCGACACACTACTTCTTCAGCGTCTTCGTGCTGTGCGTGGCCGGCACGACAACAGAATCGAGCTTGCTCTTCGCCGGAGCGGGAGACGCCAGTGCAAGAAGGACACAACTCTTTTGTTTCGGCATACTGGCGCTGCTCACATTGGTATTTTTTATGTAAAATACAAGATTGCAAATGTAGTGCCTGAGGAAAGCATGTGCCAGATCAGGCTGTAGACGAACACGCTGTCGAAATACGAGATGTAGTTTGAATTGTCGTCCAGCTTGTTATTGTTCGGGTTCGAAGCCATCAGCACGCCCAGGTTCTGCAGCGTCTGTGTGAAGAACAGCAGACAGGCCACGCCCAGACACATCGTGCATTCGTCCACCTGACGGAATTTGACTAGCACGGGTACGGCAACGCACAATTTCACGATTAAAAACACAACAAAAACGAACCTGTCCAGCTTTTTGGCTTGTTTCTTTTCTGTCGCCACATTCTGCATCACCACATCCCGCATGACGGACATCATCACAAGGACTCGCGCGTGCACAACGTCGAGCGCGCCAATCGAAATGGCGCCGAAAAGAATGAATTGCGTGTACACGTCGACGCCGTAGGGGTGTCGAGTGAGGATGATCATGATGAGACACGGCGACTGCAATAAATTCCAGTACGCGAGGCTGATGAGGGGCTGCCGTGACAGGAAGCGCACCACGACTTGTTTGCATTTCACTGCAGTATTTTGCGGTGAATTGCTCTCTTCATCAACCTCTGTTGATGAGAGTGAAATTTCACTTGCAGGCTCCGGGGCCACATGCATGCACGGAAGGAACTTGATGTACACAAGCGCGAGTGTGAAGGTCCACATGCCGAGGACGTACGAGCCGACGGCCCGGTGCTGATTTTGTTCGCCGTTGGTCTCGAGGATCCAGTAATCCACAAAGAGGGGTATGAGCGACATGAACACAGCCAGAAACGAGAGGATGGTGAAGTATCCGTGCAGGTCGATTTTGTCTGCGACTTTTTCGGATGATACCATCTTGTCGCCATGCCAGCGGCACAGAAAAATAGCAACCGCAAAGAGGGCATTGACAGCAGCGGTGTACATGAACAGCATGACGGCGCTTTGCGACGAGAAGAGCGTGAACGTGCTGGGCGCGATGTGCGCGAGAGCCATGGGCGGCACGTGTTTTGACCGACACAGCTGCTCGTGCTCGTTGTTGTAGGTGAAGCGGGTGTATGCCTTGTAGACGTCTGCGATGGCTTTTGATGTTTGCTGCTTCGTTCGGTTGAGCCATTCGTCCTGTGTCTCGTTCCGGAGCGGGCAGAAGTGCTGCGTCTGGAACTCCTGCAGTCCATTCACGAGTGTGAAGACTGTCTGTGCGTCGCAGGCCACACACGACTTCGCGGGCGCTGGCGGCTGGGCGGTCGCGAGCGCTTGCGACGGCGGTGCGGGCGTGGCCGCAAGCATCTGTGACGTCAGAGCTTTCATCTGGTCTAGGATCTTACTGAGGTCAAATAAGGGCATGGGTCTAGCAGCCAGCCGCTCGTTCATGGCGATGGTCTGGTCGATCGTCGGATACACAATGTCGAAAACCGACGGCCGGGCGGCGCCATCCTGCGGCATTTTGAGGGCGTTGAGGACCTCCCACGCACTGGCGAGACGACTCGGAAGCCCGGGTGTGTTGAAGGTCACGATGGATGGATCGGACGTGCCGATGGGATATTCGAGTGCATGGAGATTTTGATAGAACCGCTCGGGTCTATTGGCCTCTATGCCGTGAACCATGGCACATGTCCAGCAATAAAATGTGAGCGTGAAAGCCAAGAGGAGAAATGTCTCAAACTTAGGAAGCGAAGATCTTGCGCCCATGTCCGGGCGGCGTGTCTCTTTTATATCAAGTTACGTCAAATGGCACGGGATTCAAAATAATGCCATAGAAAAATGTGAGGATGAGAGCAAGACCCACGAACTGAAAGAATTCGGACGAGGACAGCAGAGCGCGCTTTGATTTGAGCACGAAAAACACGACGTATCCCGAAGAACTTCCCGCGTAGTTTTCGAAGTAGATGTCGACGTTGGGGTGCTGTGCCTTCACTGCGTCGACGAGTTGCATGTGCACGATGTTGTAATTGATGAGCATGAGGGTGCAGTCGTCCCTGACCCGGATCGTTCCGCCGTTGCGCGCGAGGTTGAACGTCCCGGAGAGACTCTGCCGGAGGTCGTCGATCGCGGCGGGCATGTGCGCGGCACGCGGGTCTTTTAATGCAAATGCGGTGCGGTGGTATATATAGGGCGCGACCGGACGCAGCATGTCGTGTTCACAGAGCAGCATCGAGGATTTTGCCGGCGATCTGGATAAAGATTTTACGACGCTGAAAGGGTCCGAGAAGGAGCAGGCCCGGACCGTTATCGCCGGCATGTTGCGTTTTCACAAGCAGACCGACTTCAATGCAGCGGTCGACATCGCTGCACACGCGAACCAGAAATTGCGCGACAAGCTCGGCAACATAATGACGGACATATGGAGCCGCAACGCGAGCGACGCCGAGGCCGCGACAGGCCAGCTCACGTCGCATGAAGACATCCAGACGTACATGCGCGACATGCTGAAAGAGCACGTCGACACGAACAAGGCGCTTCTGCTCAAGTGCGACAACGACACGCTGTGCACGTGGATTCTAAGTTTCGTGACGTCGTGGGAGACGCAGTACAGGAACAGTCCGAACAAGTACGACATTGCGGAAAACATCCTCTCGGTGATGAGCGAGGCTGTGCAGCACGTGGCCCCGCACCTGGAGGGCACGCCCTTCGACGTCGACGAGCTGGAGACCTGCTACGCGGAGCAGGCGCCGGTGTACGGCAAGCTCGTGCCCTTGCTGTCGTGCGAAAGCGCGGTGGTGCGCTTCTACTTCCGACACCCGGCCATCGCAAAGTACATGGTGCTGGTTGCCGGCAAGCTGCTGCAGCGGCGCGAGTGCAACCGCAGCGGGGTGTACAGCAGCGGCCGGCAGCGGAATGACGTTGCGCGCGAGCTAGAGCGTGCTGTGTGCGACCTGAAGTTCAGGCTGCGGTCGATCGAGCGTCGGGCGTACCATCTGGACAACTTTGTCTGGTTCTTCCTGGACCACCGCAGACCCGACGCGTGGAGCGCCCCGAAGAGCGCGCCCGGAAGCAGCCCCACGCCGTCCGGCGTTTTGGCGTGACGTCTCGAGAATACGAAAGTCGCACACCGACAGTATAAATGATTCGCGTGCGGCAGTAAATGTCCGTCGGCGAAACACAAGCCACGAGATTTTCGCGGGAGTCACAGTTCAACGCGAGCGCAGCCGGGAACGTGGCCGGAGACAGCTACAGCGGGACCGACTCACAGCAGCTTATGAACCAGTACGAGGCGCTATTTGGGCCGGCCGGCCGCGACATCAAGGTCGACTCGCAGCGCAACAAGCGGCACCAGCGCTGGCATCTTCCAGACTCGCTCAAGGGCTACAACTCGTTCCTGACTGACCGCATCGACGGCCTGATCACGGACGCGACGAGCAGCCCGTTCACGAGGAACATTCTGCCGTACTTTTACCTGGAGAACCCGGACGCCAAGATCAAGTGGAACGTGTACAGCTTCGACGAGGGCATGGCGTCGCGCGTGCCGTACGAGTCGGCGGCGCGCGTGCTGACGCAGACGAAGAGCTCGCAGTCGGGCTACGCGATCCGCCAAGGTCTCGCGATCGCGATGGAACACAACTTCCTGGCGTCGGATGCCGGGCGCGCAAACTTCAAGCACCAGCTGACGCAGCTGGTGGGGTCGATCCAGCTGACCAACGACCTTGACGTGCACATCGCGCTGCTGCAGGCGCAGTCGTACGAGAAGGTCGTCAGCGAGAAGTACTACGGCACGGAGCGCACGCTCGCGCGCACCGGCAAGCACTACTGCGACATGTTCGGCGTGTACAACAAGATCACGAACGCGCTCGACCTGCTCATCGAGGAGGCGCGCACGAAGCTGAAGACTTGGGGCAGCGAACCGCCGACGTTCATGCTGTGTCCGAGCAATCTGACGCTGCACCTGACCATGTCGCCGGAGCGCACCAACTACATCACGAACGGCCCGGACGGCCTGAAGCGCCTCGCGCAGGGCCCGGACCTGCCGTCGTACCGCGGCCTCAGCATCATCCATTCGCAGAAGTTTGCGCTCGAGGCCGGCCGCGAGCCGCGCAACGTGCTGCGGCGCAAGGTGCGCGTCGCGGAGTACTACTGGATTCCGCAGCAGGACAACCGCCTCGGCGACTGCTCGTACGAGTTCTACGACCAGAGCTCCGACTCGTTCAAGAATTTCACAAAGAGCGAGCTGATCAAGAAGAGCGGGGTCGAGGACTGGATCAAGGAGCAGTGGGCACAGAGGGGCGCACACGAGATCCCGAACAACCACATGACCGAGTTCGACTTCAAGAAGTGCGACGTGCTCGTGCTGCGTCCAAACATCGAGCACGAGATGCTGAGCATCATTATGGGCCGGGGCGGAACACAGGAGCTCGGCTCGACGTTCTGGGGCCAGACGGAGCTCGCGTGCTACGACGACGCACAGCACGGCATCTGGGGCATGAGCTACAAGTACCACGAGCGCGCAATTGTGACGAACGAGCGGAACCTGATCCGCATGTTCGACGTCGCGTTCGACGGCTACAACGGCGGCATGGGCTGCGACATCATGCAGTGGAACAACGATGCCATCAACGAGTTCCGACGCGACACCGAGTCCCTCGACGGCCCGTACAGGGGCAAGAGCATGGTCGTGCTGGCCTTTCCGACGATCCGAGTCAAGGAAGCGTACCTCTCTTACAGAATCAAGAGCGGCCATTCAGGAAATACGCCACCAGAGCATGAAGATCCAGCAGATAATAACCTGATGCTGGATCTGGAACGGGTACTCCGAAAGATCGCACGCGTCAACCCGCTGACGTGGAATCAGCCGGAGCGGTTGCTGGAGACACTGCTATTCGACTGTAGGACCGAGTTTGAGGCTTTGCATGCGTACATGCATTATGATTCAGGGGCTCTATACACCCAAAATAATTGGAACAGAACTGCGATGCTTATTGATGCCGAAATTTTCAATGTAGAAATCAACGTCGTGGGTGGCGCGCAGATTGCCATTGGGTCAAAAGGGGCGTTTTGTGCGCATATAGCACAGATCAATCACCTGAGTGGCGTCAGGTCATGCTTTGTTACAGTACAGGGTTTGTTTCTATTCTGTATCGCCCGAGTGATAGCGGTTTACATGATACAGAATGTCTATTCAACTGGCTGCAGGGAGTACGAGCAGATCACACAGATCGTTACTGAGTTGGACGCGCTACTGCCCGCCGGAAATGTTGCCATCCATGATGTGCAGAACCTCGCGATGCGTCTCCAGCAAACCACTGGCATAAACTGCAGTGTTCTTTTGGATGCGCTGTACTTTTCGAATCGTACAGACAATGACGCAGGAAACACGCAGTACTGGCACTGGCTTGAGTTTTTCTACAGCAACGAGAACAGACCGAACGGGTCAGCGGGCGAGGACATTCCGAATCCGCTGATCTTGCCCAAGATGTTCAGTCCAGATTCCGAGCCGCGGGTTTTCGTCGACGCCGAGAGTTCGATTCCGGTTTCAGACAGCTCGAAGTATGACCTGGCCCGCTTTTTGAGGCAGCACATGACGAAGAAGACGTTCTGTGGCGAGCGGAACAACGATGCGTACAAAACGTATGCGGAGCAGTTGGAAGGCACCTTCACTGCGCAGGTGAACATATCGCCTGGCGAGAACATCCGCGCAAACACGACGCAGATTCCGACGCTTTGCTACCACGGCAACATGAAAGTGAGGCGCGCAGGGCTCGTGGTGGACGAAATCAAGTGCATCGGGCACATGGGCAACAGCTACCCGGGGATGGCGAGCGTGCGGGAGGGCCGTGGCATGCAGAGCATGAACGCGACGGCGCAGATTGTGCATTTGCAGTGATGTCATCTATAAGCGGGCGGGCGTCAACGTATGCTGGACGCAAGGGCGGGCGCCGCGTGCGACTTTCGGCTCGTGTCGACGTACGTGCCCCTGCTCGCGACGATTGTGCGCGCGCAGGTCCTGATCTTCGCTGCCTTTGCGGTCGAACCACTTGTTCCTGCGCACGTCTATGCGGCGATGCTGCTGTTCGCGGTGTACTTCGACACGCTGGTGCATGCCGGCGCGCTCAGCAGCGCCGTCGGCGGACACCTGCTGCCGGTCTGCTTTGTGTGGATGGTGCGGCCGCTCGGCGCGCCGGTGGCCGTGACGCGCGACGCGCTGCTGTCAGTGAACGTGCTGTGGTACGCGGTGGTGCACGCACTGGTTGCGTCGTACACGTTTCGGCGCAAGGTCCCCGTCGGCGCCGTGCCGATTCTGGTGGCGAACGCGGCCCTCGCGGTCGGATGTGTCTGGTTGTCGACCGCCCGCGTCTCGATGCTTGAGATGCACGCGCGGAGCGTGTGCTACTATGTGTTTGTGTATGTACACTTCTACGTCTTCCAGACACGGTCGCAGTGGGACGCGGGCACGCACGCGTGCCTCGGGCCGCACCTCGGCCTGCACCTCCTCCTGGCAGACGCGCGGTTCGCGGCGGTGTCGGCGTGCTGTCTCGTCTTCATGTGCGTGCGCGTGTACCTGCAGCGCCAGGACCACCACGACTCGGAGCCTGCGCTGAGCGCGGCTGAGTGCGGCGAAAACGCGCGCGCGGGAATCGACGGGAGTATCGAGGACGCGGCCATGGCCGAGCTTCTGCAGGAGCTGCTCGCGGCGAAGGCCGTGGCGCAGGAGGGCTAGGCGGGAGCGTCCCATACGCGGCACAGTGACGCAAACGTGCCGGTTAACAAGTTGATTGATTTGACCTGATGTACTGCCATAGAGTCCCTTGTGATGGGGTATGTCAACTGATTCTGTTTGGCGGCTGGGTGATCGTGGAAGGCAGTGTGCATGTTTATCACTTGTGCACCGATGATCTTCATAAAGTATGTGGTCCGCATATCCTCGTGACCATACAATTGCGTTGGATTGAGGTCAATCCAACGTGTTATGGCTGCGGTATTCAAAATATAGAGCTGACCCTGAGTGAAGTTTCGAATATGAGATGCCCATGACATGTCACGAAGGCCATGTGCAAGATACAGTTTGATATAAAATAATGGATCATCAATCGAATCGAATTCTTCGTATCTGCCGATTATGGAGGGGGTGCTTCTTGACACAGACTGTATAACGGATGAAAGTTTGTCTGGAATAAACGCGGTATCGTCGTCTACCTTGGCATAGAAGTCGAAGCACGGTAATTGCTCCAGGACTTCTTTGAAATAAGTGTATGTTTTCCCGTCGTTCATGTTCTCGGCGCACGAAAGCGTGAATATGTCGCGGTAGATGGCGGCCTCTTTCCTGAGAATGACCTGTTCCCTCTCGGTACGCGGAGCCCCGAGTACAAACACGGTGCTGTGTACTTCGCTGTTGAGATGGCACTGCACCTGCTGCCGCGTCGCATTGCGCCATGGCGCCTTCTCGGCAGTCGAAAACACTCCGTACAGCACGAGTGCGCGTCGGCCGCCGCCACACAATCTCGAGGCCATGGCTTTGTTGTCCCTGGCATCCGCGGCATACGAGTGCACCGGTTCCGCCTCGCCAAACTGCCACAACGCAAACGCTGCAAGTGTGCACAGTGCGGCAATAAATCCGAGTCCGGATCTGTTTTGCTTCATTTGACACATGAGAAGCAGACGATATATATCGCGATCAGCGTCCATGTTATTATAAAACAGCACATGGACAAGACAAATGATCGAGACGAAGGCGTCGAGCAAGATCCTCGAGCTGCTGCGAGGCGTGCTGGAGCGGACTGCCGACGTCGAGGTCGCGACAGGGCGCACGTCGATGAGCTGCGGACTGCGCTCGCTTCTGACGAGCAAGGAGCAGGTGAGCACGCGGGAGACTGGCTTCACGCGCATGCAGCGGTGCCGCGACGCGCTCGCGCGGCTGGATGAGCGCGGCTGGAAGCGCAGCTACCACCAGCGCCTGTTCCACGACGACTTCCTGAAGGCGTGCACGCGCATTTTCTGGAAGCTCGAGCCGGCAGGGACGTTTGCCCGGCAGCATCTCGAGATCCTTCGGCGCAACAACTGGACGCACATCTCGCAGGAGGTGCTCGTGAGCACGCCGCGGCGTTTTGGAAAAACAATAAGCGTGAGCATGTTTGCGGCGGCGATGCTGTACGCGGCACCGAACGTCGAGATCAGCATCTACTCGACGTGCAAGCGCATCTCGCAGAAGCTCCTGCGCAACGTGCAGAAGTTCTTCGGCGTCATCTGCAACGACGACGTCGCGACGAGTGGATTCTCGATCACGCGCAGTAATATGGAGGAGATGGTGCTCAAGGGCCCCGTGGGCATCCACGACGTGCGCGTCGTGAACTCGTATCCGAGCAAGGTAACGCGTGTCGTAAAAGTCATGTGAATTCCACCTGCTTGTCTGCCTGCATGTTTGCTTGCATGTTTGCTTGCATGTTTGCATTTGCCTTGCTATGCTGGCGTGTAGAACGGGAACTCGGCGACGTATGCGAGGTATGTGACGCCGAGCATCACCTTCGCCGCCATGCTGAGGAAGGTGTAACACGCAAACGCGACGCGGAACGAGAGCTTGACTTGGTCATGGGTGACCTCTTTTGACGGGAAACACGGGATCATGCCGAGGAACCACGCCTGCCCGATTGCGACGACCATGAAGAGCGTGAAGAACACGCCCTGTCCGATGAGGATCGCGACGAGCCACGGGGGGACGCTTGGTTGGTTGTCGAAGCACTTGTCCTGTGCGAAGTTCGAAATCAGGATGCCCCACACGAGAACGTGGAGCACCGTCGACGGCACGAACGACCAGTACCAGAGCTGATACGAGATTTTTTTCGGAAGGGAGTGGAATGCGGGCGCGATCGGCAAGAAATTGAAGGCGACGGGTGTGTTCATGGCGTCGTACCTGGCGTCCTCGAGCCACCGCAGCGAGAACGCGCACTCCATCGCAAACCCGAACTGCACGAGTGCACCCTGTGCAGCGGCGAGCAGCATCAGCGTTTGCGCGTCGCGAATGGCAAGACACGCGGCGATGACGAGGACCATAGACGGCGACGTGAATGCGTACTCGAGCCAGCGCGCAGCGCACGGGGTCTCGAAATATTCGTATTTGCCTTCGGCGAGTGCATGGCGGTACTCCCAGAGCACGTTGAGCTGTGCCAGACAGGAGACTCCAAATATCAAAAAAAGGAGATTGTACCCGTTGAGGCGGACACCGAACGGCGCCGATTTCGCGGGGACCCACGAGCCGCTCACGCTGTAGTTGGCGAAGTCCGCTTGCAGCGTCAGTAGTGTCAGATCGGCTCGCGGACAGCTCTGCTTCAGGTTTCCTCGGGCGGCCGCCGTGCTTACCACGAAGGCAGGCCTGTACAGCTCGTACACGGCGACCGGATTCGTGCTGTTTGCTCGCGACAGGATGATTGCGGCGGCGAAGCAGCCAGCGTGCAAGACAGCAGCAATCGCAGCGAGAACGGCCGTGCAGTGCACGCTCGAAGCCACAAGAGTGTCGAACGTGACGCGCTTTTTGACTGCATTTTCGATTGGAAATATTGGTGTGACTTTCATCATCGTGTGCGCCGGGCGTCGTGTATATATAGTATCCGCCAAGGAAGTATACTCCGTGTTTATTTCGTGCAGCGGTGCCAATAGGAGAAAGCCGCGGGCGGCGATATGCCTTCCGCGGCAATGAACCTGGAGGACTTCCTGTCAAAAATGCCGGTGGACCTTGGCGAGTTTCTTGTCCCGGCCACACGCGCGCTGCTGCTGCGGCGCGTGAGCACGAGGACGCGCGACGCAGTCGAAAAGTTGCACTGCCGCGTCGACGTGCAACCTGGCAAAATGATCCGGCGGATGTACGGCGGCGAGAACGCGACGGCGGCTGACAGGCGGGAAGCAGTCCAACTGTTTCTCGTGCGCAGCCTGCAGCTGAGTTTTGGCGGATTTCGGCTGCGAAGCTTCACGCTGCACGGCATGGTGATCGGGCAGCCGGACAGTCTCAACGCGATGCTGCTACACGCGAGCGGGCTGCAGGTCCTGGACATGTACAACAACCACATCGACGACGCGGAGATCGGCGGAGTGTTCGCCTCGATCCCGTCGTCTCTGCAAGTGCTGCGGCTCGCGCGGCAGTGGATCAATCGCGCGGCGGTGACGCCCCTGTGCGCGCTGCTGGCGAGACTGCCGCTACTCGAGGAGCTCGATCTCAGCGAGAACTACCTGAACTCGTTCGGCATGGAGGCGCTGACGGCAAGCGTCGCGAGCGCGCGTCTTTCGCGTGTCTCGCTCGGGTTCAACCACCTCAAGTCGCGGTTCTGGAACGAGCATCCGGAGATTGGCATCGACCGATTCGTGCTGCAGAAGCTGGACGTCCAGCACAACATGCTGCAGGGGGTGTTTGGCGACAGCATCTACGCGTGCGTGCGGGGCAGCGGGCCTGCGCTGCACGATCTCAACGTGTCGTACAACGACCTGCGCCCCGTCGGCGTCTCGTACCTGAGCGCGGCGATTCGGGGGTGCTGCTCGCTGCGGCATCTCAACCTTGCGGGCAACCTGTGCGGAGACGCGGCGCTGGCCTTGCTGCTCGCGGCAGTGAATCCGACAGAGTCTGCCGGGCAGTGTATGCCCCTTGAGTCACTGGACCTGGCGCACAACCACCTGACGGGTGCGAGTGCGCGCAAGTTCCACCAGTGCGTGGTGGGCAGCGTGCTTCAGAGGAGTCTACGCAGCGTCTCGTTTTCGTACAACGACATTTTCGACCCGGGTGCTCTGCTAGTACTGCAGGCGCTTCTGCCGTGTGCAATGACCAAGCTCGGGCTCGCCGAGGTTGCGATGGGGACGCCGTCCGGGATGAGCCTGGCAGGCACCATGCTGCATTGGCCGCAGCTGGCCTCGCTCGACGTGCACGGGAACGCCCTGTGCAGCACGAGCCTGGTGCTCATCGCACAGGGCATGAGCGAAAACAAGAGCAGACAGAAGAGCGTCATGTTTACTGGCAACTGGGGCGAGAAAGAGTGCAGCGAACAGCTGGAACGCATCATGAGGGGGGGTCACACGCACGCATCGCTCGCGCAAGCTCGCTCGTGATGCGCTCGCGCTTCAGCTGGAGCTCCGGCGCGGGCGGCGCCTGCTTGTCCCACGCCTCAAAGTCACAGCGGCGTCCGCGCAGGTCCGGTGGGACGACCCAGACGCGCTGCAGGCAGTCCCACCGCGCGCCAAGCGCCTTGGCCGCGTCTTTCTGCGCAAACGGCACACAGAGCACCCCGTCCCACTGCTCGTCCGCCTTGCGCTTCGTGGGCAGCTTCATGTTGGTGGTGCTTGGTGACTTTTGTGGCTTTTGTGGCCTTCGTGGCCTTCGCGGCCTTTCGTCATATGCAGCAAAAAAAACACTTGACAAGTCGGAACGTTAGCGACTCATGGAACCTTAGCTCAAGCAATCTGCGTTTAGGACAAAGTTTGGACAAGCTAAAAAGGACAAAGTTTGGACAAGCTTCGTTTCGAATAAAAAAAGGACAAAGTTTGGACAAGCTTCGTTTCGAAGAAAAAAAGGACAAAGTTTGGACAAGCTGTAGGTTAAACAGGAAAATGCAGTATATAAGACCGCCCGC
>Ga0114960_10000587_pt1 | contig 30477 bp, 26 predicted proteins | sample C_130625_MF_Meta_FD_92637 | JGI IMG/M metagenome (GOLD analysis project Ga0114960, IMG submission 92637) | Freshwater microbial communities from Lake Croche, Canada to study carbon cycling - C_130625_MF_MetaG | ecosystem: Environmental > Aquatic > Freshwater > Lake | place: Lake Croche, Canada... | reverse complement strand
CTGGGCAAACCCGTGGTCAGCTGCCTCAACGGCACGGCGCTGGGCGGCGGCTGGGAGGTGGCGCTGATTGCGCACCACCGCATCGCCATCGAGGACCGCAAGATTCAATTTGGCATGCCCGAAGTCAGCCTGGGCCTCTTGCCCGGTGCCACCGGCGTGACCAAGATGACGCGCCACCTGGGCTTGTTGGGCGCGCAGCCTTTTTTGGTGGAGGGCAAGTTGTTTGGCCCGGCGCAAGCGCTGGAAATGGGCTTGATCCACGCCCTGGTCGCGCCTGGCCCGGACGCCGCCACCACCATGCGCGCGCAGGCACTGGCCTGGATCGCCGCCAACCCCGGCGCACACCACCCCTGGGACAGCAAAGACTACAAAGTGCCCGGCGGCCTGCCGAGCAACCCCAAGATTGCCAACATGCTGCCCGTAGCCCCGGCCATGCTCAAAAAGCAAACGCGCGGCCTGTACCCTGCGCCCGAGGCCATCCTGGCCTGCATGGTCGAAGGTTTGCAAGTGGACGTGGACACGGCGTTTCGCATCGAAAGCCGCTACCTGGCCAAGCTCATGACGGGCATCAACGCCCACGCCATGATCAACACCTTCTTCTTCAATATGAACGCCATCAAAAGCGGGCGTTCACGGCCGGCCGATGTGCCGCGCTTTACGCCCAAGAAGGTCGGCATATTGGGCGCCGGCCTGATGGGTGCGGGCATCGCCTACGTGCAGGCGCGCAAAGGCATTGCCACGGTGCTCAAGGATGTGAGCCAGGAAAAAGCCCTGCAAGGCAAGGCCTATAGCAGCAAACTGGGCCAGGCCATGGTGGACAAAGGCCGCATGACCTTGCCAGCGATGGCCCACATGGTCGACCTGATCCATGCCACCGGCGATGTGGCCGACTTGAAAGACTGCGACCTGATCATCGAGGCGGTTTTTGAAAACCGCGAACTCAAAGCCCGCGTCACCCAAGAAGCCGAACCGATGCTGCGCGAGGGCGGCTTTTTTGCATCCAACACCAGCACCTTGCCGATCAGCGGACTGGCCCAGGCCAGCGCGGCGCCGGGCAAGTTTGTCGGCATCCACTTTTTCAGCCCGGTGGACAAGATGCAGCTGGTGGAGATCATCCGCGGCGCCCAGACCGACGCGGCCACCATTGCGCATGCGTTTGACTATGTGCAGGCCATCGGCAAAGTGCCGATTGTGGTCAATGATTCGCGCGGCTTTTTTACCAGCCGGGTGTTTGGCACTTTTGTCATGGAAGGCGCAGCCATGCTGGGCGAAGGCATTCCAGCCGCGGCCATCGAGAACGCAGGCATGCAATGCGGCATGCCGGTCGGACCATTGGCGGTGCTGGACGAAACGGCGCTGTCACTGAGCGTGCACGTGATGGAGCAAACCATGGCCGACTTTGCCGCCGAGGGCAAAACCTATGTGCCCCGCCCCGGCGAGGCCCTGGTGGCCGAGATGGTCAAGCAGCACGCCCGTCCTGGGCGCGCCGGTGGTGGCGGTTTTTACGAATATCCGGCCGAAAAAGGCGCCAAGAAATTCCTTTGGCCCGGCCTGAAAGCCTTGTACGAAAAGCCCGCCGTGGCCTGGGACATCCAAACCCTCAAAGACCGCTTGCTGTATCGTCAAGCTGTGGAAACTGCGCGCTGCCTGCACCAGGGCGTGCTCACCTCGGTGCACGATGCCAACATCGGCTCCATCATGGGCATCGGCTTTCCGGCCTGGACGGGAGGCGCTATGCAGTTTATTTACGGCATGGGCTTGCCCGCATTCGCGGCCCGCTGCGCCAGCTTGGCCGCGGCCCATGGCGATGGTTTTGCGTTGAGCGACGAGGTGCAGGCGACGATTGCCAAGTTCCAGCCGGTGTATTGAGGCGCGCTCCATACACCTGTGCATAATTGCCGGACTCCTCTTTTTATAAGGCGCAACAATGCAAACCCTCAAACGCGTGGCCATGGGCCTGCTGGCCCTGGTCATCTTGCTCGCCGTACTGGCGCTGGCCTTTCGTCGCGACGTCAGCACCTTGTTGCTACAGCGCGTGGCCCACGCCAACATTGGCCGCAATATCGTTCCCGAGTTGCCAGATGGCCTGCATCTGGCGCTGTGCGGTACCGGCTCGCCTTTTCCGGACCCCACGCGGGCGGGCCCTTGCTCGGTGGTAATCGCCGGTGACCGCATTTTTATCGTGGATGCGGGCGAAGGCGCAGCGCGCAATTTGGGCTACATGGGCATCCCGGTAGGCAATGCAAAGGCCTTGTTTCTCACGCATTTCCACTCGGACCATATTGATGGCATGGGACCTATCATGCTGCAGCACTGGGGCCTGGCCTCGGCGACAGCCCCCCTGCCCGTCTATGGGCCCAGCGGCGTGGGCAAGGTGGTCGATGGATTCAGGGCGGCTTACGTACTCGATTACGGCTACCGCGTCAGCCACCATACCGAAAAAATCATGCCACCCGGTGGCAGCGGTGGGAAGGCTATGCTCTTCGAATTGCCGCCCGTAGGCCAAGGGGACACAGTGGTGGTTTTAGAGAGCGAGGGCCTGAAAGTCACGGCATTTCGGGTTCACCACGCGCCCGTGGAGCCAGCAGTGGGCTACCGCTTTGATTACAAAGGGCGTTCGGTAGTTATCAGTGGCGACACCACCAAAACACCCGGTTTGGTGGCCGCAGCCCAAAACGCTGACATTCTGGTGCACGAAGCGCTGCAGCCCAAGCTGGTCGCCATCCTGGGTGAGGAGTTTACGCAGCGCAAAATGGACAACATCGCCCACGTGATGCGCGACATCCTGACCTACCACACCACCCCCGAAGAAGCAGCCCAACAAGCCGAGGCGGCGCACGTCAAGCAATTGGTCTTCAACCATATCGTGCCGCCCATGCCAGTGCGCTTTGCCTACCCGGCATTTGTGGGCGACGCGGCGCAGTTTTTCAAGGGGCCCATCACCGTGGGCGAGGACGGCATGCTGTTTAGCCTGCCGGCCAATTCCACCGAAGTGACGAAAAAGCGCCTTCTTTGAGTGCCCATGGATCGATATGCTCAATACATTTTTTAAAGCTAACTGCATCGCCGTCTACCTGCTGGCGATTGCATCGCACTTTGTCAGCTTTCCGATGCAAGCGGGCGAAATTTTGCAGACCCTGGCGCTGGCGCTGATCCTGGTGCATGTGCTGGAAGCGGTCGTGGCCTTTCGCTATATCAAGACCTATGAGGGCCCGCTCTACGTCAGTTTGCTGCTGGCCCTGCTCTTTGGACTCTTGCACTGGATGCCCTTGGCACGCCGAGCCAAACGCGCTGCGCAGGAGCAAGCCGCACCATGAGCGCGTCTCGGTCGGCGACCGGTAAGCGCTGGCTGATAGGCGCGCTTTTGTACCTGAGTGCGGTGGCTGTGGGCGTAGGCTCGGCCCTGCTGGTATTGAAAAAGGCGCCCTGGCTCAACCCCTCCGCGCAGGTCGGGGCTTGGCGTGTCAATTTGCACGCTGGTAGCGTTGACGCCGACATGTACACCCGCGCCAGCGTCGCCGTCAACGGCCTTTTGGCGCTGGGCCGCGAGGAAACCATGTACTTCATCGCCGCCCAAGATGACAGTGGCCACGCGCTGCGCTCCAACTGCAACTACCGCGTCAAAGGCAGTGCACCGGCGGCGCGCTGGTGGAGCATTACCGCCTACGCCGACGATATGTTTTTGTTCGACGCGCCTAACGGGCATTACAGCCTCAACGGCGACATTGCCAAGCGCAGCGCCGAAGGAAGCTTTGACTTCACCACCGGCCCCACCGAGCAGCCCGGCAGTTACTGGCTGCCCACGCCCGGCAAGCGCGGCATGGTGCTGACCTTGCGCCTGTACAACCCGGAGCCTGCGCTACAGGCGGCACCGCAAAGCCTGCATGCGCCGCAGATTGAACGCATCGGGGAGTGCCTATGAAGCACTTATCCGCCGCGCAACGCCTCTGGTTTTACCGGGGTTTGACGCTTTTGGTCACCGCCATCTTGGCCCATCTGCTGACGATTTGGGCGGTGCCCCGATTGATCATGCAGGTGGTGCTGCAAGGGCCCATGGCGCAAACCCTCAACATGCACAACCGGGCGGCATTTCCACCACCAGTGACGGCCCAGTCGCGCGCCATCGTCATGCCCAGCCCGGACCTGCTGTACTCGGTCTGCGTCTTTGACCTGAGCGAGGGCGCGGTGCGGGTGCGCGCTGCGCCCCAATTGCCCAATTACTGGTCAATTGCTCTTTATAGCGCCAACAGCGACAACTTTTTTGTGCGCAATGACCGGCAAGCTGCGGGCAAGCCGGTCGATCTGTGGCTCGTGCCCAGCAGCGGTGCGCCTGCGCAAGACCGGGTGCCCGCTGGCGCAGAAGTGGTGGTCAGCCCCTCCAAGACAGGCTTTTTGCTGATGCGCGTGCTCGCATCAGACTACCAAGCGGACCAAATGATGCTCGAGGCCGCACGCCGCACCCTGCGCTGCGAAGCTGCGCGCGGGCCTTAAATGCTGGCCGGTGTACTGCGCCAAGGCGCGCTCGCCTTTGGCCTGAGCATGGCGCTGCTCGGGCTGGCTTTATCCTTGTTTTCACCCTGGGGACCGCTGTGGGCGCTGGGCCTTTGGCTGGCCTTTCCCTGGATTGGCGTGCTGACTTGGACGATCCGGCTGACGCTGCGCTCCCAGGGCTCGCAAACAGGCGGGCTGGTGTGGTGGAGGGCCATCTGGGGAGAGACCTGGGCGGTCTACCGCGTCTTTATCTGGTCCATGCCCTGGACTTGGAGGGCTTCACGCGCGTACCAGGGCGCCCATGACGGCGCGCGTCTGCCGGTGCTGCTAATTCATGGCTATTGCTGCAACCATCGGGTGTGGGACTATGTGTTTGCCGGTTTGCGCGCCCGCGGCCACACGGTAACGGCCATCAGCCTGGAGCCCCTGTTTTGCTCGATTGACGATTATGCGGCCCAGGTCCAAAGCGCCGTAGACCAGCTGTGCGCAAGCACGGGCCAGCGGCAAGTGGCTCTGGTCGGCCACAGCATGGGCGGCCTGGTCATCCGCGCCTGGATGCGCGCCCGTGGCAGCGGGCAGGCCAAGGTGGTCATTACCCTAGGAACACCGCACCAAGGCACGCAAATCACACCCCACGCCCGCCTGCCCAACGCAAAGCAAATGGTCTGGCACAGCGACTGGCTAGCGCAGTTGGAGGCACAAACGACGGACACCGAACGGTCGCTGCTGCGCATTGCACTCACACCCCAAGACGCAATTGTGTTTCCGCAAACGGCGCAAACCCTGTCCCCACTGGCAGCCCAAGAGTTCCCTGGCCTGGGCCACTTGCAACTGTGTACCGACGCCGCAGTGTTCAATTGGATATGCCAAGCCCTTGACCCAACGCAAGCCTGAGCACGTCAAGCGCACCGCTAGCGCTTGCGCTAGGATGCTGGCTTTGACAACGTGACTATGTCTTTGCCAATCGCGCCACCTGTGGCCGCCACCCCCTCCCACCCCGATCTGCGTCCCCGCCCTGCCTCATTGATTGCCTTGTTTTGGGCCATCAACATGATGGCCTTGCAGGGCTTTGGCGGCGTGCTGGCCGTGGTGCAGCGCGAACTGGTCGAAAAAAAGCAGTGGCTGACGCTCGAAGAGTTCGTCGAGGACTGGGCCGTGGCGCAAATCATGCCCGGCCCCAATGTGGTGAACTTAGCCCTGATGGTCGGTGACCGTTACTTTGGCTGGCGTGGCGCTTTGGCAGCGCTGGCCGGCATGCTGCTTTTGCCCTTGCTGGTGGTCATGGTCCTAACGATTGCGCTCTCGGGCGTGGGCCATCTGGCGCAGGTGCAGGGTGCCTTGCGCGGTATGGGAGCGGTCTCGGCTGGTTTAATCGCCGGCACCGGTTTGCGTTTGGTGCCCGCGTTGCGCAGCAATGTCATGGGCTTGCTGGTTTGCACTGCCTTGGTCGGTATCACCTTTATCAGCATTGCCTGGCTGCGTGTGCCGCTAGGTTGGGTTCTGCTGGGGCTGGGTCTGCCAGCGTTTTTCTGGGCTTTGCGGCAAATTCACCAAATTCAAAGCCGCCAAGGAGAAGGCGCTTGAACGGCTTTGAGGTCTCCGACCTGTGGGGCTTGCTGGGCTGCTTTGTCTCGCTCTCGCTAATGTCCGTGGGCGGTGCAATTGCCACCGTTCCGGAGATGCACCGCTACCTGGTGGCGCAAACCCATTGGCTCAGCGAGAGCCAGTTCAGCGCCTCGATTGCGCTGGCGCAGGCCGCGCCAGGCCCTAATGTTTTGTTTGTTGCGGTTTTGGGCTGGAATGTGGGTTTGGCATCGACCCCGCTGGGTGCGCCCACGGCCTGGGCCTTGTCCAGCGCGGCGATGGCCGTTTCGATGGTAGGCATCATTTTGCCCAGCACCACGCTGACTTATTTCGCGGCGCGCTGGGGCCACCAAAACCGCGAACGCGCCCCGGTGCGGGCCTTTAAGCAATCGATGGCGCCCGTGGTGGTGGCTTTGCTCATCTCCACCGGATGGCTACTGACCTCCAGCCACGGCAATGTCCAAGAGGCACCGCTGTTGTGGCTGCTGACGCTGGCCTCGGCCTTGCTAGTCTGGAAAACGCGAATCCACTTGCTGTGGCTTCTGGCCGTGGGCGCCGCCTTAGGCGCGCTCGGCCTGATTTAGGCGCGCCGCTTAACGCGGGTTTTCAAAGAAAACGTAGTTGGTGGCGTAGTCGCTGATTTCGAAATACACTTTTTTCTCGCCCGGATCGACCTGCATATTCAGGTTTTCGTCCAACACGCCGTAGCCAAACCGGTAGGGTCGTGGCTTGTTGTCATCGGTACCCATAGCCGTGCTCAACTTGTCGATCTTGAGGAAGCGGCGCACCAGTTTGTCGCCGGCATACACCTCCAAAACGCCGTTGGTGCCGGTCCAATTTTGGATATCGCGGCTGATTTTGTTCTGCTGCTCCTGGGTGCAGGACGCCAAAGCCAGGGCCAGGCCGGCGCACAACCCGGCCAGCAAAACGCGCTGTACATACGGCATAGGTTTCATACCTTGGCTCCTGAAGTGGTGGACACCTGGCTGCGCTGGCGCAGCGCTTCGTAAAGGCAAATACCGCTGGCGACCGACACATTGAGGCTCTCCACTGCGCCTTGCATGGGGATGCTGACCAGCTGGTCGCAAGTCTTGGCCGTCAGTTGGCGCATACCGGCGCCTTCTGCGCCCAGCACCAAGGCCGTGGGGCCGCGCAAATCGGCCTGGTAGAGCGTGCCCGGCGCGGTGTCGCTGGTTCCGGTAATCCAGATGTTGCGCTCCTTGAGCTCCATCAGCGTGCGCGCCAGATTGGTCACCATGAAATACGGCACGGTCTCGGCCGCGCCGCTGGCCACTTTGGCCACCGTGGCGTTGATGCCGGCGGCATGGTCTTTCGGAGCGATCACCGCATGCGCACCCGCGCCATCGGCCACGCGCAAGCAGGCGCCCAGGTTGTGCGGGTCGGTGACGCCGTCGAGCACCAGCAAGAGCGCGGGCGTGCGTTCGGCCGGCGGCAGCGCGGCCTGGGCCGCTTCCAAATCTTCCAGCAAAACATCGAGTGAGCGCGCCTGGGGCAGCGGTTGGGTGCGCGCCGCCACGCCCTGGTGGCCGTGGCTGCCGCACAGTTTGGACAGACGCATGCCGTCGGCCTCGATCAAGCGCACGCCGGCGGATTGGGCTTTTTCCAAAAATTGGCGCATCCGCGCGTCGCGCCGGTTAGGTTCGAAATACAGCTCCACAATGGATTGCGGAGCGATTTTCAGGCGCACACCGAGTGCGTGAAAACCAAAAAGTATGTGATGTGCGGCCATACGGCGATTATCGGCGGGTCCCGCTTGCCTGGCGGCTTAGGCCAAGCCTTGGACCTCGTCCGAGGCGATCCGCCCGGCCTCGATGGTGATACGCCGGGCGCAGCGTGCCGCAATCGCCCTGTCGTGCGTCACCAGCACCAGCGTGGTGCCCCACTCCTGGTTGAGGGCGAACATCAGCGCCATGATGGTCTCGCCCGTGGCAAAGTCCAGGCTGCCGGTGGGCTCATCGGCCAAGAGAAGTGCAGGTTGCACGACAAAAGCACGCGCCAAGGCCACGCGCTGCTGCTCGCCACCGCTTAGAACCTTGGGGTAGGCCTGAAGGCGCTGGGCCAGCCCAACGCGCTCGAGCATGGCCGTGGCGCTCTTGCGCGCATCCTTGCGGCCCGCCAATTCCAGGGGAAGCATCACGTTTTCCAGCGCCGTCAGATTGCCCAAAAGCTGAAAACTCTGGAACACAAAACCGAGCTGACGGGCCCGCAAGGCGGCCCGGGCATCCTCGTCCAGGGCAAACAAGTCCTGCCCTCCGATATGCACCTGGCCGCTGGAGGGCGTGTCCAGGCCGGCGATGATGGAGAGCAAGGTGCTTTTGCCCGAGCCAGAGGCGCCCACGATGGCCACCGTTTCGCGCGGGGCCAGCGAGAAATTGATGTCTTGCAGGATGTGGAGGGTTCCGGTGGAATCGGTTACCGACTTGCAGACGCGCTGAACCGCGATAATTGAATCAGACATGGCACTTTCACTAAATCGCAGGTACTTTAACGCAAGCACGTTGGCGCTGGCCTGGGCTGCATGCTTGCCCACACAGGCCAAAGGCAATGGGACACTGCTGGTGGTAGGCGACTCGCTGAGCGCCGAGTACGGTCTGCCCCGGGGCAGTGGTTGGGTGGCGTTGCTGGCGCAGCGGCTCAAGGCCGAGGGCTCTTCGGTCCAGGTGGTCAACGCCAGCATCAGCGGCGACACCACCTCGGGGGGGCGCTCGCGCCTGGCGCCGCTGCTGGCGCAGCACAAGCCCCAGGCCGTCATCATTGAGTTGGGCGGCAATGACGCCCTGCGCGGACTGCCCCTCACAGCCTCGCAAGCCAATTTGGACGCGATGGTCCAAGCCTGCCAGGCCCAAGGCGCCAAAGTGCTTTTGCTGGGCATGCAGGTGCCCCCCAACTACGGCCCCGATTACAGCGCCCAGTTTGCCGCCATGTATGTGCAGGTTTCCAAGCAACGCAAATGCGCCTTGCTGCCCTTTTTCCTGCAGGGCGTGGCCGATGTTGCGCAGGCGGACACGCTGTTTCAGGCCGACCGCATTCACCCCGTGGCCGCTGCCCATCCGCAGTTACTGCAAAACGTCTGGCCCCAGGTCAAGAAAATCCTTCCATGAGCCTGAGCCTTGTTTCTGCTGACCACGCCATCGCGCAGTGGGACCGGTTCGATACCGTGATCGACGCGCGCAGCGAGTCCGAATACGCGCTGGACCACCTGCCTGGCGCCTGCAATTGGCCGACCCTCAATGATGGGGAACGCCACGCCATTGGCACGATGTACAAACAGGTCAATGCGTTTGAAGCCAAGAAGCGCGGCGCCGCCATCGCGGCGCGCAATATTGCCGCCCACATCGAGCGCGAGGTGCTGGACAAACCGCGCGACTGGGCGCCACTGGCCTATTGCTGGCGCGGCGGCAAGCGCAGCGGCTCCCTTTCGCTGGTGCTAGACCAGATCGGGTTTCGAGTCAGTCTGATCGAGGGCGGCTACAAAGCCTTTCGCGCTGCCATGCTTATCGACTTGGAGCGCCTGGCCCAGTCCTTGCAATTTCAGGTGGTGTGTGGAACCACCGGCTCGGGCAAAACCCGCCTTTTGCATGCGCTAGCGCAAGAAGGCGCGCAAGTCTTGGATCTGGAGCATCTGGCGCGCCACCGCAGCTCGGTGCTAGGGGCCATTCCCGGCGAGTCGCAGCCCAGTCAAAAGCGCTTTGACACCCTGGTGTGGGATCAAATGCGTCGCTTTGACCCGGCGCGCCCGGTTTTTGTCGAGAGTGAGAGCAAAAAAGTCGGCAATGTCGCCATTCATAGCACCTTGGTAGAGGCCATGCGCCGCAGCACCTGCCTGATGCTGGAGCTCGATCTGCCCGAGCGTGTGGCGCTGCTGCTTGAGGATTACAGCTACTTTGTAGAAAATCCGGATCATTTTTGCAGTCGTCTTGACGCTTTGACGGCCCAAAAAGGCAAAGTCTGTATCGAGGCATGGAAAGCCAGCGTCCTGCAAGGGGACGTGGCCAGCGTGGTGCGCGCACTGCTAGTTGAACATTACGATCCGGTGTATTTACAGTCGATCGAGCGCAATTTCAGCGAATTTGGAGCGGCGCAGCACCTGCGCCCAAATGACCGCAGCGCCTATGCGATGACAGCATTGGCGCGGCAACTACTTTAAGTTGCGGGGGTCGGCGCGGGCGGCATAGCCGCAGGCGCCTCTTGGTCCACCCAGGTGGCACTGCTTGCCGGCGCCTCGTCCACACCCGACTTGCGCTCACTCTTGCTTTTGAGTTTGTCTTCTTTTTTACGCTTTTTAGCCAATTCTTTTTGGCGTTTTTCGTATCCGTAATTGGGAGTAGCCAAGGTAATCCTTTGAAAGTTCCGGTAACTTTAACACCATGCCATGGGCTGCAGTTTCGCTGGACTAATGCGCAGGATCGTGGGGTTCGCGCATGTTTTCAAAAATTTTATTAAATCTAGCAAATTTATGTTTAAAATAATTTAAGAAATATATTATTGATAATCGTTAAGGGGAAGGCATTGAAATTTCAAGGTGTTCAAGGTTTGATAACGGGTTGGTCGGGCGCGATATGCAGCCACCTCATCCGCTTTAAGACTGGTTTGATGCCGGACATCGTCAGAGCCAAGGGCATGCAGCGCGCCCTAGCCTGCAAAATTGGGCTTCTCGCCTTGGTCATGGCTTTGAGCCCGGCGCATGCGAAAGACCTGGATTTTTCACAAAGCAGCAGCGAGGCCGTTGATATCACCACTGTCGCCCGCTGGGCGCAAGACCCTCAGGGTGCGCTGCGCTTTGACGAGGTGCGCAGTACGCCCTCGCCATTGCAATTTCGCGGCCCGGGCGCTGGTAACTGGAGTGCCGATTTCGGGTCAACCACGCAGGCCTATTGGCTCAACTTTCGCATCAGCAACCATGGAAATGTTTCCGCTGAACGTGTTTTGATGATGGCCAGCCCGCTGCTAGACCAATGGGATGCCTATGTCGAGTCCGCCGACGGATCTTTGCGTCAGTACAAATCGGGCTGGACCGCAGATCCCGACAGCCGGCCTGTGCTTGCCCCATTTTTCTCGCTGCCATTGGCTTTAGGCCCTGGCCAGACGCAGTCGGTCTGGATCCGCGTGCAAAGCCCTTTCGGAGCCGACGCTTCGGCGATGTTGCTCACCAACAGCCAGTTTCAAACGATTCAAATGGAATGGTCGGCACGCAATGCTTGGCGCATGGGCTTGTGCGCTCTTGGGCTGGGTGTGACCGCGTTACTCTGGGCCGTCACGCGGCGCACGATTTACCCACTGTATGGGGCCCTGGTGCTGTGCGCCATGGGATGGCTGGGGCTGCACTCGGGTCAATGGCAAGCGAGGCTGCCCTTGGGCGATTTTGCACTCGCTCCGATGTTGCCGCCCTTGTCCAGTTTGTGCCTATCTTGGGCGGCAATCGCCCTGCTGCGACACGCTTTGAATCTTGCGAAATTTGCGCGGCAGCCCGATCATTTAGCCAAGGCTTGGATGATCGCAGGTCTCCTGCTGGCTTGCCTGTTGGTCTGGCCGGCATTGAGCGCCAGCGTGTTGCCCTATTACTTGGGCCTGACTTACCTGGCTGTGCTGCTGATAACAGCCCACCAGAGCCTACGCCAAGGTTGGCCGGCGAGCGTTTTTCTGGGCGCGGAGTTGCTGCCGGTGCTTGTCAGCTATGGTCAAACCCTGGCCGACAGTGCGGCGCCAGACCCCATATTGATGTTCGCCCCGCCAGGGCACAACGGCGTCATTTTGGCGGTGGCGTTAATTGGCTTTGCCATTGGCCTGCAGCAAGCCCACAAACTGCGCACGCAATTGCAGGCCCTGCGCACGTTGCTCACCCAGCAAAACCAGGCGCTAGAACGGGCACGCCAGTTAGAGATCGACTTGGAGTCCACGGTGTCCCAACGCACCCAGTCGCTTGCACTGGCGGCGCAGCGGCTCGAATCGCTCAGCACCGTGGACGGCGGGACGGGTGTGGCCAACCGACGCCGCTTTGATGAAACGCTCTTGGTGGAATGGGGCCGCGCCGCCCGGGATAAGCGCCCGCTGTCCATTGCGCTGATCGATGTGGATTGGTTCAAGTCGTACAACGACCATTATGGGCATCCGGCAGGCGACGAATGCCTGCGCCAATTGGCGCGCGTTTTCGAGGCCGGTGTGATGCGCAGTGGCGACCTGATCGCCCGCTATGGCGGCGAAGAATTTGTCTTACTCGCACCTGACACCGACAACAACGGTATCCAAACCATCGCTAACTACCTATGCCAGGAGGTTTTTGCGCTTGAGATGCCGCACGACGGCAGCCATTACGGGCGGGTGTCAGTCAGCATCGGAGTCGCGACGGCCTATCCGCACAAAGGCTCGAAGGCGTCCATCTTGGTAGACGAGGCCGACGCCGCCCTCTACCGCGCCAAAGCGCAAGGGCGGCACCGGGTGGCAGGGCCTTAGAAGTTCAGCGTGCGCTTGTCCACGGCCAAAGCCGCTTCTTTGGTCGCCTCGCTCAACGATGGATGTGCGTGGCAAATACGGGCGATATCCTCGGCGCTGGCCTTAAATTCCATGGCTACAACGGCCTCCGAAATCAGCTCACTGGCCATGGGGCCGACAATGTGCACGCCCAAAATCTCGTCGGTGGCGGCATCGGCCAGAAACTTCACCATGCCCGTGGTGTCACCTAGGGCGCGGGCCCGGCCGTTCGCCAGAAACGGGAATGTTCCGGCCTTGTAGGCCACGCCGTCGGCTTTGAGTTGCTGCTCTGTGCGTCCGACCCAGGCAATTTCCGGGCTGGTGTAAATCACCCAGGGGATGGTGTTGAAGTTGACGTGCCCATGCTGGCCCGCGATGCGCTCAGCCACGGCGACGCCCTCTTCCTCGGCCTTATGGGCCAGCATCGGGCCGCGCACCACGTCGCCCACGGCCCAAACGCCGGGCACATTGGTTTTGCAATCGGCATCGACCACGATAGCGCCGCGCTCATCGAGCGCCAGCCCAAGCACCTGCGCGTTGAGGCCTGTGGTGTTGGGCATCCTGCCGATGGACACAATCAGTTTGTCGGCATCCAAGCTCTGGGCCTCACCTTTGGCGTTGGTGTAGGCAATGGAAACGCCTTTTTTGCCCGTCTTGATCTCGCCCACTTGTACGCCCAGTTCAATTTTCAGGCCCTGCTTGTCAAACGCTTTTTTGGCTTCTTTGGCGATTTGCTGGTCTACCGCGCCCAGAAAAGTGGGAAGGCCTTCCAAAATCGTGACTTCCGAACCTAAGCGGCGCCAGACCGAGCCCATTTCCAGGCCGATCACGCCCGAGCCGATGAGGGCTAGCTTCTTGGGAACCGCGCCGATGCGCAATGCGCCATCGTTGGAAAGCACTTGCACCTCGTCAAACGGCGTGCCGGGCAAAGCCCGCGCGCTCGACCCGGTGGCGATGATGACCTGCTTGGCCAGCAAAGTGTCCGCATGCGCACCGCTAACTTGCACGGTATGCAAACCGCCTCGGGTGGCGTCGAGCGCGCCCCGCCCGTGGAAAAAGCTGACCTTGTTTTTCTTGAACAAATACAAGATGCCGTCGTTATTTTGCTGCACGACCGCATCTTTGCGCGCCAGCATTTGGCCCACGTCCATGGTCACCGACTTGGCGCTGATACCGTGGTCGGCGAAATGGTGCAAAGCATGGTCCAGGTGCTCGCTGGACTGCAGCAGCGCTTTAGACGGGATGCAACCCACATTGGTGCAGGTGCCGCCGGGCGCAGGGCCGCCTTGGGCGTTGGTCCACTCGTCGATGCAAGCGACTTTAAAGCCAAGTTGGGCCGCGCGGATCGCAGCGATATAACCGCCAGGGCCGGCGCCAATGACGACGACGTCAAATTCTTTGCTCATGGTGTGCGCCTATTTAGATGTCAAACAACAGGCGCGAAGGGTCTTCCATCGCCTCTTTCATGGCCACCAAGCCAAGTACGGCTTCGCGGCCGTCGATGATGCGGTGGTCATAGCTCATGGCAAAGTAGTTCATCGGACGCACGACCACCTGGCCGTTTTCGACGACGGCGCGGTCTTTGGTCGCATGCACGCCCAAAATCGCCGATTGGGGCGGGTTGATGATGGGCGTAGACAGCATGGAGCCGAAAGTGCCGCCATTAGAGATCGAGAAAGTGCCACCGGTCATGTCTTCCATGCCCAGTTTGCCGTCGCGGGCCTTGGCGCCGAATTCGGCTATCTTTTTCTCGATATCGGCAAAGCTCATTTGATCGGCGTTGCGCAAAATCGGGACCACCAGGCCGCGTGGCGAACCCACGGCGATACCGATATCAAAGTAGCCGTGGTAGACGATGTCATTGCCATCCACCGAGGCATTGAGCACCGGGTATTTTTTGAGCGCATGGACCGCTGCTTTGACGAAAAAGCTCATAAAGCCTAGCTTGATGCCATGCTCTTTCTCGAAACGGTCTTGGAACTTTTTGCGCATCTCCATGACCGGAGCCATGTTGATTTCGTTGAAAGTGGTCAGGATGGCGTTGGTCGCCTGCGACTGCAGCAGTCGCTCGGCCACGCGCGCGCGCAGGCGGCTCATGGGCACGCGCTGCTCGGGGCGCTCGCCCAAGCTGAGGGCGGCAGGCGCAGAAACCTGGGGCAAAGCCGTTTGCGGTACGCCGGTCGGGATGGCCACTGCAGTGGCGGGAGACTGCAAAGCTTGCAAAACATCGCCCTTGGTTACGCGGCCATCCTTGCCGGTACCGGCGACCGAGCCGGCAGACATATGGTTATCGGCCATCAGCTTGGCCGCTGCAGGCATCTGCACGCTGGCTTTGGCGCCTGCCGCCGGTGCGGCAGCAGACGTTGCGGGTGTGGCAGCAGGCACAGCTGCGGGCGCCGTTGGGGCACTGGACGCTACTTTGCCGTCGGTATCGATGCGCGCGATCAGTTGCTCGGCAATCACCGTGCCGCCATCGGCTACCAAAATTTCGGACAACACGCCAGCGCTGGGGGCCGGCACTTCGAGAACGACCTTGTCGGTCTCGATTTCGATCAGGATTTCATCGACCGCGACGCTGTCGCCGACCTTCTTTTTCCATTGCAGCATGGTGGCTTCTGCCACGGATTCAGAGAGCTGGGGGACTTTAACTTCTACGATTGCCATACGATTCTTTCAATGTGGTTGCGGGGCGGACTGGCCTCATTACTTGGTCAACACCACGCCTTTGAGCTTGCCAAAGGCGCCGTCGACCAGCGCTTTTTGTTGTTCTTGGTGCAGGTGCGAATAGCCCACCGCGGGCGAGGCCGATGCCGCGCGTCCGGAATAGCCCAGCTTTTGCCCTTCGACCATGTTTTCGTGGATGTAGTGCTGCACAAAAAACCAGGCACCCTGGTTTTGCGGCTCGTCCTGCGTCCAGACGATTTCTGTGGCGTTGGGGTACTTTTTGATCTCGTTACCAAAAGCCTTGTGGGCAAAGGGGTAAAGCTGCTCGATACGCACGATGGCCACGTCGTCCGCGCCGCGCTCGGTACGTTTTTTGACCAGGTCGTAATACACCTTGCCCGAACAGACCACGATGCGCTTAACCTTATCGGCCTTGAGCTCAGCGGTCTCGCCGATCACGGTTTGGAAGCCGCCACGGGTAAACTCGCTCAGAGGCGAGGTGGCATCCTTGTTGCGCAGCAGTGACTTGGGCGTCATGATGATCAAGGGTTTGCGCACATTGCGCACCATTTGGCGGCGCAGCACATGGAAAATCTGGCTGGCCGTGGTGGGCTGCACGATTTGCATATTGGTGTCAGCCGCCAGCTGCATGAAGCGCTCCAAGCGCGCCGAACTGTGCTCCGGGCCCTGGCCTTCGTAGCCGTGGGGCAGCATCAGCGTCAGACCATTGACACGGCCCCACTTGACCTCACCCGAAGCGATGAACTGGTCAATCACCACTTGTGCGCCATTGGCAAAGTCGCCAAATTGCGCTTCCCATATCACCATGGTGCTCGGATCGTTGGATGCATAGCCGTATTCAAAGCCCAGCACCGCTTCTTCAGACAAAATGGAATCAATCACAACAAACGGCGCCTGTCCGTCAGCCACGTTTTGCAAAGGCACATAAGTGCCCACATCCCATTTCTCACGGTTCTGGTCATGGATGACTGCGTGGCGGTGGGTAAAGGTGCCGCGTCCGCTGTCCTCGCCGGAGAGACGTACCGGGTAACCGCTGGCGACCAGCGAGGCAAAGGCCATGTGCTCGCCCATGCCCCAATCCACAGGAATTTCGCCCCGGCCCATGGCAGCGCGATCGTCATAGACCTTGCGCACAAGTTGGTGCGGCGTCACGCTTTCAGGTAGCTTGGTCATCCGTTCGGCTAAGCGCTTCCACTCGGCCATAGGCAACGCAGTGTCGCCCACGTCGGTCCACTTTTTGCCCATGAAGGGCGCCCAATCAACGCTGAATTTGGTCTTGAAGTTCGTCAGCACCGGGTCAGAAGTGTGGCGCCCTTCATCCAGAGCGGCCCGGTAGGCCTTAACCATCTCATCGCCCAGGCCCTCGCCCAGGCCCTGCGCTGTGAGTTTGTCGGCAAAGAGCTTGCGGGTGCCGGGGTGGGCTCCGATTTTTTTGTACATCAAGGGCTGCGTCAGGCTCGGGGTGTCTTGCTCGTTGTGGCCCAGTTTGCGAAAGCAAATAATGTCCACCACCACATCCTTGCTGAACTTCATGCGGTATTCCAGCGCAAACTGGGTGGCCAGCACCACCGCCTCAGGGTCGTCCGCGTTGACGTGCAGCACCGGCGCCTCGACCATCTTGACGATATCGGTACAAAACGCGCTCGAGCGCATATCGCGCGGGTCCGAGGTGGTAAAGCCGATTTGGTTGTTGATGATGATGTGCACCGTGCCGCCCGTGGTGTAGCCACGGGTTTGGGCCAACGCCAAAGTCTCTTGGTTAACGCCCTGGCCGCCAAAGGCGGCGTCGCCGTGCACCAGCACCGGCAGCACTTGCTTGCCCTGCGGGTCGGAGCGGCGGTCCATGCGCGCGCGCACAGAACCTTGAACGACCGGGTTGACGATCTCCAAATGCGAGGGGTTAAAGGCCAGCGACAAATGCACCGGGCCGCCAGGGGTGCTGACGTCCGAGCTAAAGCCTTGGTGGTATTTCACGTCACCCGCCGTGAGTTCTTCGGGCGCGGTATGGTCAAACTCGGCAAACAAGTCTTTGGGCTGCTTGCCCATGGTGTTGACAAGCACGTTCAGGCGCCCGCGGTGGGCCATACCGATCACAATCTCCTGCACGCCCTGCGCACCAGCGGACTGGATCAGCTCGTCCATCGCAGCGATAAAGCTCTCGCCGCCCTCCAGCGAGAAGCGCTTTTGGCCGACGTACTTGGTGTGCAAAAAGCGCTCCAGGCCCTCAGCGGCAGTCAGGCGGCCCAGGATGTGCTTTTTTTTCTCGGCATTGAAATTGGGTTTGCTGCGCACGCTCTCTAACTTTTGCTGCCACCAGCGTTTCTCGTCCTGGTCGGTCGCGTACATGAACTCGGCGCCCACGGTGCCGCAGTAGGTCTCACGCAAGGCATTGAGCAACTCGCGCAAGGACATGGTGTTCTTGCCGAAAAAAGTGTTGCTAGTGTCAAAAACGGTTTCCTGATCGGCATCACCAAAGCCGTAAAACGCGGGGTCCAGGTCCGAGATCGCCGGACGGGCGGTCCGCTTGAGCGGGTCCAGATCGGCCCAGCGCTGGCCGACGTTGCGGTAGGCGGCGATCAGTTGCTGCGCGGCGGTGCGCTTGCGCCCCATCTCGGCGTCGGCACTGGCCAACACCACCCGGGTGCCGCCTGACTTGGCGCGCTGGGCAAAGGCGTTGACCACCGGCAGGTGGGCCACATCACGGGCATTGCTGCCATCGGCGGCGGGCACGTGCTGCAAGGCGTCGAAGTAGTCGCGCCAGGTGTCGGGCACGCTGCCGGGGTTGTCGAGGTAGTTTTCGTACATCTCTTCGACGTAGGGCGCATTACCGCCAAAGAGAAAGGTGTTGCCCAAATAGGCGCTGTAGACGGACGGAGTCGTACTCATTTTTCGCTGACCTCCGTTTCCCTCCAGGGAAACATAAGCTGGTTAATAGACCTTCCGCTGTACGGCTTAACCGGATGGCGGATGCGACTTTGGCGGCGAGCGCCTTGGTAACAGGCGTATTCTGCCATCGAAACCCGGCCCGGTCGTTCGGGCCACCCGCCCCTTGGGGACGATCGATTGCAGATAACTTAGACCATGTCCTTGATTTGTTGCAAGGCTGAAGGGTCTTCCATGGTGGTGAGGTCGCCTGGATCGCGCCCCTCACACACCGCTTGAATCGCGCGGCGCAGCAACTTGCCGCTGCGCGTTTTGGGCAGCAGGGTGACAAAACGCACCCGGGCCGGGCGGCCAATGGCGCCAATCGACTGGTCCACCAGTTTCATGACCTCGCCTTCCAGGGCAAAACGCGATGCATCATCCACCAAACCGCTGGTGTCTTTCACGATAGCAAACGCCATGGCTACTTGGCCCTTAAGATTGTCGGCCACGCCTACGACCGCCACTTCGGAGATATTAGGGTGGCCGGCGATGCATTCTTCGATCTCGCGAGTACCTAGGCGGTGACCTGCCACGTTGATCACGTCGTCGGTGCGCCCCAAAATGAAGTAGTAGCCATCTTTGTCGCGCGTAGCCCAGTCAAAGGTGTTGTAAACCAATTTACCGGGGATGCTTTCCCAGTAGGTTTTGACAAAGCGGGCATCGTCTTTCCAGACCGTTTGCATGCAACCGGGGGGCAGTGGGCCTTCGATGGTGAGCACGCCTTTTTGGTCGGCGCCCAGCAACTCCTGGCCGGTGGACTCATCGAGCAGTTTGGCGTCGTAGCCGTACATCGCCACGCCGGGGCTGCCAAACTTGCTAGCGGCTTTTTCCACGCCGTTGGCGATGGTGAGGATGGGCCAGCCGCTTTCCGTCTGCCAGTAGTTGTCGATGATGGCCTTGCCCAGGCCTTGGCTAATCCAGGTGGCCGTGGGCTCGTCCAACGGTTCGCCCGCCAGAAACAGCGTGCGCAGGCTGCTCAAGTCGTAGCGCGTGAGCAGCGCGGGGTCCTGTTTTTTGAGTACCCGGATCGCGGTGGGCGCACTGAACATGACGGTCACTTGGTACTTTTCGACCAGGCTCCACCAAATACCACCGTCCGGGCGGATGGGCAGGCCTTCATAAAGAATCGTGGCCATGCCCGCCAGCAAGGGGCCATAAATGATGTAGCTGTGCCCGACCACCCAGCCGATGTCGCTGGTGCAGAAATAGGTTTCGCCCGGTTTACCGCAAAAAATGGTTTCCATGCTGGCGGCCAGTGCCACCGCATAGCCGCCTGTGTCGCGCTGCACGCCTTTGGGCTTGCCGGTGGTGCCGCTGGTGTACAGCGTATAGCTGGGGTGGGTTGCGTCCACCCACTCGCAAGGCACGACCGCGTTTTGGTGTTTTTGCTGCAGGCTGGCCCAGGTGTGGTCGCGCCCGGCAGTCAGCGCCATGGGGGCCAACTGCCGGTCCACCATCAGCACGGCCTGCGGCTTGTGGCTGGACAGCGCGATGGCCTCGTCCAATAAATGCTTGTAGGGCACCACTTTGCCACCACGCGAACCGGCGTCGGCGCTGACAATGACCGTGGGCGAGGCGTCCTCGATGCGCGAAGCCAGCGAAACCGAGGCAAAGCCACCAAACACCACCGAATGAATCGCGCCGATGCGGGCACACGCCAGTATGGCAAACGAGGCCTCGGCAATCATGGGCATATAGATGAGAACGCGGTCGCCTTTGCGCACGCCCAGACCCAGCAGGGCAGCGGCCATGCATTGCACTTGGCTGTGCAACTGAGCGTAGCTGTAGGTGCGCTCTGAATCGGTCTCGGTGGAGACGGCGATCAGTGCTGGCTGATCAGCGCGGTCTTTGAGATGCCGGTCGATGGCGTTGTGGCACAAATTGGTGGTGCCGCCCTCAAACCAGCGCGCAAAGGGAGGCTGGTCATAGTTGCAAATGCGCTGGGGCGGCGTTTGCCACTCGATACGCCGGGCCTGCTCGGCCCAAAACCCGTCGCGATCCTCGATTGAGCGGCGGTGAAATTCTTGGTAGTTAGGCATGGGGTTTGTCTCCACGGATAGTTCGTTGGCCGGTGCGTGCGCAGCCGCCTATTATGGTGAGGCAACTTGCAGTGGGCTGACTTTTCACTTGCACTCCCGGCCTAAGCGCCAAGCTCCGACCTACTTGATGAGCGCGTGCACCGCCTTGAACTGGGCGTGATCGGCCGTCCGAAGCCATTCAAAAGCCACCATCTCGGTTGTGACCAACTCCACACCCGCGCCGGCCAGGCGGTCAAAGGCGGCGTCGCGGTTGCGCTCGGTGCGGGCGCTACAGGCGTCGGTGACGACCCAGACTTCCACCTCATCTTCGAGCAATTCCAGCGCGGTTTGCAAAAGGCATACATGGGCCTCGCAGCCAGCCAGCACCACGCTGGCGCGCTGGGCTATCTGGGGCACGGCTTTTTGCAAATGCTTGGGCAGGCTGCGGGCATTGCCTTGCACCGGACGCGCTGGCGGGTGAAGCAATTCGCCCAAGCCATCGGACACCGCACTGAAGTGGGTTTTGGACAAGTTTTGCAGCAAGCCCGCAGAGCGCAGCGCCTCGCAGGCCAGGCGCAGCGGCTCAGCGGTTGCGCCTAGCTTGTCCGGGGAATGCTCCACCAGCACGGACGGCACCCCAAGCAGCGCCGCCATACGGGCCAGGCGAACCGCATTGGCCAAAGCGCTGACCGCATCGTGCATGGCGGGCATCAGGCGCGCCTGGTAGTCGACCAGCACCAACTGGCATTCCTTGGCATCTAGCAGCATGCAATCGTCCTTTTTATCAGCAAAGTGCGCAGCATAACCACTGGCCTTCGCTGGCACCCGAGTTGGGCCTGCGCCGTGCGCCTCGATTTACAAAAACTCTTTACAAACCAAATACTTAGCGACGCCAACACGACCTCAAAACTTGACAGTCTGGGGGTCCTAGGCTATTCTTACGCGATGCGTAAGTTTCCCGCCCTCACCCTGTCGCTGGCCTTGGCCTGCCCGTTGGCGGGCGCCCAAACGGCGCCTGCCAATGACGATTTGGGTAAGTTCATGGCCGACAAAGGCCTTCTCAATCGCATCAGCGACGCGGGCACCCAGATCCAAAACCAAGCGTCCGACCTGGTCGTGGGGGCCATGGGTTTCTTGGGCGTGCCCTACAAACGCGGCGGCAACAATGCCGACATGGGCTTTGACTGCAGCGGCTTTGTCAAAGCCATGTTTGAGCAAACCGTCGGTCTGGTCTTGCCCCGCAGCGCCGCCCAGCAAGCGGCCTCCACCCAAACCATAGACCGCTCCGAATTGCGCCCCGGCGATTTGGTGTTCTTCAACACCATGCGCCAAGCCTTTAGCCATGTGGGCATCTATGTGGGCAATGGCAAATTCATCCACTCGCCCAAGCCTGGGGCCGAGGTGCGCGTCGAGGACATGGGCATGGCCTACTGGGCGCGCCGCTTTGACGGCGCCCGTCGGGTCAACCAGCCGGGCAGCCCCACGCCCTGAACGCCAGCCCCAGGGGCTTAGCTGAAGGAAAACTGGCCCGGGTTACGAATTGGGTCCACACCCACATGAATCGTGTCCTTGGGCACAAAACGCCCCTCTAGCAGCAACTTGGAGAGCGGATTTTCCAGCCGCTGCTGGATCGCCCGCTTGAGCGGACGGGCGCCATACACCGGGTCAAAGCCCACCTTGGCCAATTCGGCCACGGCCGCATCCGACACCTCCAGCACATAGTCCATGCGGGCCAGTCGGTCCATCAGCGTTTGCAACTGGATCTTGGCGATATTGGCGATGTGCGACGCGTCCAACGCATGGAAGACTACCGTCTCGTCAATCCGGTTGACAAACTCGGGGCGGAAATGGTTTTTCAGCTCGCCAGTCACCGCCTCTTTGATGTCTTCCCGGTCCTGCCCGACCATGCTTTGGATCAGCTGCGAGCCGATGTTGCTGGTCATAACGATGACTGTGTTCTTGAAGTCCACGGTGCGGCCCTGGCCGTCGGTCAGGCGGCCGTCGTCCAGCACTTGCAGCAGCACATTGAAGACATCGGGGTGGGCTTTTTCCACCTCATCGAGCAGCAAAACGCTATAGGGCTTGCGCCGCACGGCCTCGGTCAGATAGCCACCCTCTTCGTAGCCCACGTAGCCCGGGGGCGCACCGATCAGGCGCGCTACCGAGTGTTTTTCCATGAACTCGCTCATGTCCATGCGGATCAGGTGGTCCTCGCTGTCGAACAAAAATCCGGCCAAGGCCTTGCACAATTCGGTTTTGCCCACGCCGGTGGGGCCGAGGAACAAAAAGGAGCCGGTCGGCCGGTTCGGGTCCGACAGGCCCGAGCGCGAGCGGCGGATGGCGTTGGACACGGCGGCAATCGCCTCGTCCTGGCCGACGACGCGCTGGTGCAGGCGCTCTTCCATGAGCAGCAGCTTTTCGCGGTCGCCCTGCATCAACTTGCTGACCGGAATGCCGGTGGCGCGCGCCACCACTTCGGCGATTTCTTCAGCGCCCACCTGCGTGCGCAGCAACTGCGGGGCCGCGCCCTCGCCGCCTTTGGCCCGGCCCGCCTCGGTGTCTTGCGCGTCTTTGAGGCGCTTTTCCAGGGCCGGCAACTTGCCATATTGCAACTCGGCCACCTTGGCCAGATCGCCTTTGCGGGTCAGCGCGTCAATTTGCTGGCGCAGGCTGTCCATCTCGGCGCGGATTTGGGCGCTGCCTTGGGCGGTCGCTTTTTCAGCCTTCCATATCTCATCCAAGTCCGCAATTTCACGCTGCAAGACCTTGATTTCTAAGTTAATTAACTCAAAGCGCTTTATCGAGGCCTCGTCCTTTTCCTTCTTGACCGCCTCGCGCTCGATTTGCAGCTGAATCAGCCGCCGGTCCAGTTTGTCCATGACCTCGGGCTTGGAATCGAGCTCGATTTTGATCTTGGCCGCCGCCTCGTCAATCAGGTCGATGGCCTTGTCCGGCAAAAAGCGGTCGGTGATGTAGCGGTGGCTCAGCTCGGCGGCAGCGACGATGGCCGGGTCAGTGATGTTGACGCCGTGGTGCACCTGATAGCGCTCTTTGAGGCCCCGCAAAATAGCCACGGTGGCTTCCACGGTGGGCTCACCAACCAGGATTTTCTGGAAGCGGCGCTCCAACGCCGCGTCTTTTTCGATGTACTTGCGGTATTCATCCAGCGTGGTAGCGCCCATGCAATGGAGCTCGCCGCGGGCCAGCGCGGGCTTGAGCATATTGCCCGCATCCATGGCGCCCTCGGCCTTGCCGGCGCCCACCATGGTGTGCAATTCATCAATAAAAACAATGGTTTGGCCCTCATCCTTCGCCAAGTCTTTGAGCACGTTTTTCAAACGCTCCTCGAACTCACCCCGAAACTTGGCCCCTGCCAGCAGCGAGGCCATGTCCAGCGAAAGCACGCGCTTGCCTTTGAGCGAGTCAGGCACCTCACCGGCCACGATGCGCTGGGCCAAGCCCTCCACAATGGCAGTTTTCCCCACGCCAGGCTCGCCGATGAGCACCGGGTTGTTCTTGGTGCGCCGCTGCAGTACCTGGATGGCGCGGCGGATTTCGTCGTCCCGGCCGATCACCGGGTCAAGCTTGCCGGCCCGGGCGCGCTCGGTCAGGTCCACGCAGTATTTTTTGAGCGATTCGCGCTGGTCCTCTGCGTCGGCACTGTCCACGCCCTGCCCGCCGCGCACGGCCGCAATGGCCGTGTCCAGGCTTTTACGGTTCAGGCCCAGCGCCTGCACCGATTTGGCAAAGTCGGATTTGGTCTCACTCAGCGCCACCAAAAACAGCTCGCTGGCGACAAACTGGTCGCCGCGCTTGATGGCCTCTTTTTCGGCGGCCTGCAGCAGGCTGACCATGTCGCGTCCGACCTGTACTTGCTCCTGGCCCTGCACCTGGGGCAGTTTTTTCATGGCCGCGTCGGCCTGCGCCAGCACCACGGGCACGTTGACACCGGCGCGCTGCAGCAAGGCTTTAGGCCCGTCCTCCTGACGCAGCATGGCCGCCAGCACGTGGCAGGGCTCGATATAGGCGTGGTCCTGGCCCAAGGCGGCGCTCTGCGCCTCGCCCAGCGCTTCCTGGAATTTGGTGGTCAGTTTGTCAATTCGCATGGTGCAATCTTTCGGTTAGCCAGCAGCTTGGGGCCTTTGGCCGATTTTCAAGCCGAAGCGCCCCGCCAAGCTTGTCTAAAATCAAGGCGATGAACATCCACCAGCTCAACGTCCAGTATGACGAACGCGAAGACCGCTTGCTGGTGCGGGTCAAAACCGTTCAGGAGCAGGAGCTGCGCCTTTGGCTAACCCGGCGCATCGGCGTCAAGCTGGTCGAACCGCTGGTGACCACCGTGGCGCGCATTGAGTCGCTGGACCCCTCCGTGACCTTGGCCGACGAGGAGGCACGCAAAATATTGGTGCAGCTCAAGCAGGAGGATTTTTTAAAGAAAGCCGACCTGCAAACGCCTTTTTCAGAAGCAACCACCGAGCTGCTGCTGGGAGAACAAGCCCTGCTGGTGACCGAAGTCACCATTCATGTCCATGCGGACGGTGTCACGCAACTGGTGATGAAAGACGCTGGCGAGGAGGGTCAACCCGAGCGTTCGGTGACGCTCAATTTGCAATCGTTCATGGTCCATGGCTTGCTGCATTTGCTGCAGCAAGCGGTGCACCGTTCACAATGGCTAGAGCCCCTAGCCAGCGCAAACCGCGACGAAGGCGGCGACGACGATCGCCCGCTTCGGCGCACCAAAAAACCCGTCTACACGCACTGATTGGCAGGCTGCCGTCCAGCGGCTTCACGCATTGGGCTTGTCGATGCCCCAGCGCGCCAAGGCAGCGTCGTCCGATACCCGCGCATCGACCCACTGGCTTCCCTGGGCGGTTTGCTCTTTTTTCCAAAACGGCGCCTGCGTCTTGAGATAGTCCATCACAAACTCACAGGCTTGGAAACTCTCGCTGCGGTGGGCGCTGGCCACAGCCACCAGCACCACGGGCTCGGTCGGGTGCATCAGGCCGATGCGATGCACCACGCGGACCCCCAAAATATCAAAGCGCCTGTGGGCCTCGTCAACCATGGCCTCGATAGCTTTTTCAGTCATGCCGGGGTAATGCTCCAGCTCCAGGGTCTGCACGCTGCCGGCCTGGCCGGGCGCGTTGCGGTCCCGCACCGTGCCCAAAAATGTACAAATCGCGCCGATGCGCGGGTCATGCGCTTGCAAGGCAGCGACTTCTTGGGCGACATCAAAAAAGCCCTGCTGTACCCGTACCCGGGGGTTTGCATCGGTGAGCGGGCGCGCCACCATGCTCAGCCCCCCGTGACCGGTGGGAAAAAAGCCACTTCGCAGCCGGGGCGCAGCAGCGCGCTTTCTTCGGCCAAGTGCTGGTCTAAAGCCATGCGCAGCACCCGGTCGCGGGCCAGCGCCTGCGCCCCAGGGCCGCCCCGTGCGACCAGCGCGTCGCGCAACTGGCCCAGGGTGTTGGCGTCGGTATCCAAACTCTCGGCGCCCTGGCCCATGGCCTCGCGGATGCTGGCAAAGTATTTGATGTGGACTTGCATGGCCGGTCTTTCTGCGCGCTATCGGGCCGTTTAAGCCAGCAGGTCGCCAAAGGATACGAAACGCACGCTATCGCCGCGCGCAATCGTTTGGCCCGGTGGGTTATCAATAAAACCGTCGCCCCAGACCGCCGACGTAAGCACACCCGAGCTTTGGTTGGCAAACAGGTCCAAGCCACCCGCTGCGTTACGACGCACCCGCAAAAACTCTCGACGCCTGTCTGCGCGCGGCCAGGCAAAGTCGGCACGCAGGCTTTGGCCAGGCATGGCCACATCGGCCGCGCCTTGCATGCGCAAGAGGAAAGGCCGCACCAAGACCAAAAACGTAATGAAGCTGGACACCGGATTGCCCGGCAGGCCGATAAAGTGCGCCGCGCCTATGCGTCCGTGGGCAAAGGGTTTGCCCGGCTTGATAGCGATCTGCCATAAATCGAGCTGACCGAGCTGCTGCACGGCAGGCTTAATGTGGTCCTCTTCGCCTACGGAAACGCCGCCGCTGGTGAGCACCAGGTCGTGGTTTAGCGCCGCCGCTTGCAGGGCCAGGACGGTGGCCTCCAGCCGGTCAGGCACGATGCCCAAGTCCGTCACCACACAGCCCATGCGACGCAGCAAGGCGGCCAAGAAAAACCGATTGGAGTTGTAAATGGCGCCAGCCGCCATATCCGCAGGCGCTACCGTGCCGGGCATCACCAGTTCGTCACCGGTGGAAAACAAGGCGACGCGTGGCGGGCAGGCCACCTGCAGCTGCGCTAATCCGACGCTGGCGGCCAGGCCCAAAGCGGCGGGGCCCAGGCGTTGTCCGCGGGCAAGCACCGTGGCGTTGCGGGTGACGTCTTCGCCCCGGCGGCGAATCCATTGGCCGGGCGTGGGGGTCGATTGGACTGTGATGGATTCGCCGCTGGCGGGGGTGAGCACACAGTCTTCTTGCATTACCACCGTATCGGCGCCCGACGGAATCGGGGCACCAGTGAAGATGCGCGCAGCGGTGCCAGGCTGCAGCGGAACACCAGCCATACCCGCCGCAATGCGCTGCGAGACGGGCAGCGCGCTGCCGCTTTGCACATCGGCGCAGCGCAAGGAGTAGCCGTCCATGGAGCTGTTGTCTTGGGGCGGCACCTCCAGGTGCGAGACCACGTCCTGGGCCAGCACGCGCCCATCGGCGTCCAGGGTGGCGAGCAACTCCTGACGCTGAGCCGTATCGGGCAAAGTGGCCAGCAACTGGGCCAGAGCCTCGTCTAGGGCAAGCAGGGTGGGACGGGCGTTGCTGGCCATGGCAGGCGGTGGCTTTATGCGCAGGCGGCCACGATATAGGCCTTGAGCGCCGCGACATCGGCGTCCATGACCAGCACGCGTTTAGGCAGATCTTCAATGCCAACAAACTTGGCCGGCCGCTCGGGCTCGCGGCCCAGCGCCTCGACGATGGTCGATGCAAATTTGATGGGCAAGGCCGTTTCCAGCACCACCATGGGCACGCCGGCTTGGCGGTGGTCCTGTGCCACCTTCAGGCCGTCGGCCGTATGGGTGTCCACCATGACGCCGTAGCGCGCCCAGGTGTCGGCAATCGTGACAAGGCGATCAGCATGGGTGCTTTTGCCGCTGGCAAATCCGTAGTCGCTTGCGGCTTTGGCAAATGCGGGGTCGGCGCGCAGGTCAAAAAAGCCATCTTGGGCGATAGCCTTTCCGAAAAGGCCAGCCACGCGGGCACCGTCGCGCCCCAGCAAGTCGAACACAAAGCGTTCAAAGTTGCTGGCTTTGGAAATATCCATTGAGGGGCTGGAGGTTTCGTGCGTGTCGGCGCTGGTGCGCACGCGGTACCGGCCCGTGCGGAAAAACTCGTCGAGCACATCGTTCTCGTTGGTGGCCAACACCAATTGGGCGATGGGCAGGCCCATCATGCGGGCCACATGGCCGGCGCAGACGTTGCCAAAATTGCCACTGGGCACACAAAACGACACCTGCTGGTCGTTGGCAGTGCTTGCCTGGAAATAGCCCGCAAAGTAGTACACCACCTGCGCCACCAGGCGCGCCCAGTTGATGGAGTTGACGGTGCCGATTTTGTAGCGCTGCTTGAAAGGCAAATCGTTCGATACGGCTTTGACCAGGTCTTGGCAGTCGTCAAACACGCCGCGTATAGCGATGTTGTGGATGTTGTCGTCCAGCAAGCTGAACATTTGCGCCTGCTGAAAGGGGCTCATCCTGCCTTCCGGGCTGGTCATGAAGACGCGTACGCCTTTTTTGCCGCGCATTGCGTACTCGGCGGCGCTGCCGGTGTCGCCGCTGGTGGCGCCAAAGATATTGAGTTGCTCGCCACGGCGGGCCAGTTCGTACTCAAACAAATTGCCAAGCAATTGCATGGCCATGTCTTTGAAGGCCAGCGTCGGACCGTTGGAGAGCGCCTGCAGGTACAAACCGTCCTCCAGGCGCTTGAGTGGCACGATGGCTTCGGTTCCAAAAACCTCGGCGGTATAGGTCTTGCGGCAAATAGCCCGCAGGTCGGCCGCAGGAATGTCGTCCACATACAGCGACAAAATTTCAAAAGCCAAATCGGCATAGGGCAATGTGCGCCAGCGGCTCAAGCTGGCCGCGTCGACCTTGGGGTAGTGCGCGGGCAAATACAGGCCGCCATCGGGCGCGAGGCCTTCGAGCAGGATTTCACAAAAGCGCTTAGGCGCGCCCTGCCCCTGGGTGCGGGTCGAGAGGTAGTGCATCAAGCCAATTCTTCTTTGCGGATTCGGACAATGGTTTGCAGTACCGTGGGCAGCGCCTGCATACGGGTCAGAGCAGCGTCCATCTCGGACTCCTGACAATCATGGGTCAGGATGATCAAGTCAGTCTGGCTGGCGCTGTCGGCGTCAATCTCGTCGGCTTCGCGCTGCAAAACAGCATCTATGCTGATGCCGCCCTCGGCCAAAATGCCAGTCACCTTGGCCAAAACGCCGGCCTGGTCGGCCACGCGCAGCCGCAGGTAGTAGCTGGTGACCACCGCGCTCATGGGCAGAATAGGCAAATCGCTCATGGCATTGGGCTGGAAGGCCAGATGCGGCACGCGCTGGGCGGCATCGGCGGTGTGCAAGCGGGTGATGTCGACCAAGTCGGCAATCACCGCGCTCGCTGTGGGCTCGGAGCCCGCACCTTTGCCGTAGTACAGCGTGGTGCCCACCGCATCACCCTGCACCACCACGGCGTTCATCGCGCCTTCGACATTGGCGATCAGGCGCTTGGACGGAATCAGGCTGGGATGCACCCGCAGCTCGATACCATCGGCCCGGCGCTTGGCAATGCCCAAAAGCTTGATGCGGTAGCCCATTTGCTCTGCATAGCGGATATCTTGCGCCGCCAGTTTGGTAATGCCCTCAACGTAAGCCTTGTCAAACTGCACCGGAACGCCAAAGGCAATGGCCGACATGATGGTCGCTTTGTGCGCAGCGTCGATGCCCTCGATGTCAAAGGTGGGGTCGGCCTCGGCGTAGCCCAAACGCTGGGCCTCTTTCAACACCAGGTCAAAGTCCAGGCCCTTGCTGCGCATTTCCGAAAGAATAAAGTTGGTCGTGCCGTTGATGATGCCGGCAATCCACTCGATGCGGTTGGCCGTCAGCCCCTCGCGCAGGGCTTTGATGATAGGAATGCCACCGGCCACCGCCGCCTCAAAAGCCACCATCACGCCCTTGGCCGAGGCGGCCGCGAAAATCTCGGTCCCGTGGACTGCGAGCAGCGCTTTGTTGGCCGTGACCACATGTTTGCCCGCGGCGATGGCTTCAAGCACCAAGGTCTTGGCGATGCCGTAGCCGCCAATGAGCTCGATGACGATATCGATATCCGGGTTTGCCAGCACCGCGCGGGCGTCGTTGACCACCTGCACATCAGGCCCCACCGCGGCGCGGGCGCGCTCGGTGTCCAGGTCGGCCACCATCGTGATTTCAATCCCCCGGCCGGCGCGGCGCTGGATTTCCTGCTGGTTGCGCTTGAGCACGTTAAAGGTGCCGCTTCCGACGACGCCGACGCCCAAAAGGCCTACTTGAATGGGTTTCATATTGCTGGTCAAACTAAAGTGCGAAAAAAATAAATACCGGGTGCTCAGGCTACTTGCGCCACTGCATGGTGCTGGCGGTAATGGCCCAAAAACCGGGCCAGACGGCCAATGGCCTCGCGCAAATCGTCCTCATGCGGCAGGAAAACGATGCGGAAGTGGTCAGGCGCCTCCCAGTTAAAGCCGCTGCCCTGCACCAGCATGACGCGCGTCTCTTGCAAGACGTCCAGGAAAAACTGCTGGTCGTCATGGATGGGATACACCTTGGGATCCAAGCGCGGAAACATGTACAGCGCCGCGCTGGGCTTAACGCAGCTCACGCCCGGAATCGCAGTAATGAGCTCATAGGCCAGGTCGCGCTGGCGGCGCAAACGCCCGCCTTCGCAGACCAAATCGTCAATGCTTTGGTAGCCGCCCAGGGCAGTTTGGATGGCGTACTGCCCCGGCACATTGGCGCACAAGCGCATATTGGAGAGCATATTGAGGCCCTCAATATAGTCCTTGGCCTGGCGCTTATCGCCTGAAAGCACCAACCAGCCGGCGCGGTAGCCGCACGAGCGGTAGCTTTTGGAGAGCGAATTGAAGGTCAGCGTCAGCACATCCTGGCTGAGCGAGGCGATGGCGGTGTGGCGCACATCGTCATAGAGCACTTTGTCATACACCTCATCGGCAAAGATGACCAACCCATGCTCGCGGGCGATGGACACGATTTCG
>Ga0114960_10000584_pt1 | contig 30499 bp, 48 predicted proteins | sample C_130625_MF_Meta_FD_92637 | JGI IMG/M metagenome (GOLD analysis project Ga0114960, IMG submission 92637) | Freshwater microbial communities from Lake Croche, Canada to study carbon cycling - C_130625_MF_MetaG | ecosystem: Environmental > Aquatic > Freshwater > Lake | place: Lake Croche, Canada... | reverse complement strand
GTGATAACGCATCGCCTCTGAAAAAAATGAAAATATTTTCCAAAATTTTCCGGCGATGAAACTTTTTTTCTACCAATCACGCGACGTCGGAGCGACGATGACCTTGTCTGATCGTCGACCGTAGTTCCCCGGACAACCCCACGACTGCCGCTTACCGTGCGCTGGTCGAAGGTTGCGTAAGTCTTGAGGATTACCACCATCGGCTAACCGAATGATGTGATCGACAGTATCTGCGCCCGGTCTTCCGCACATCCAACACACATCTGATGCCTGAAGGATCGCTAGCCGTAGCTTCTTCCAACTGCTGGAGTTGCGCCCGTCGCGTTCACGCTGCGACATTTGCGCGTAAGGCTTAGCCATATCAACCCGCTACTGGTTCCAACCTTGCACGCAATTCAAGGACACGATCAGAGTATGAATGCCACGCGGATCCACGCTCGCTCAAGGGCACGAGGCTCAGGTTGCGTAGTGCTTCGTCAATGTCGGGCAGTGTTGCTTGTTCGCTTACGATGACGCTCATGCTTCACTCACCCCACAAATACAAGAAGTCCCTAAACCGTTGAGGCTTAAGGACTAATGGAAAGATTTCCACTAAAACATATTATACCGGAACGCATCCCCACTAGCAAAAAGTTTTCGTGGGGATGCGTCGGTTGAATTTCCACTATGACATAACGTAGCGGAACCGTTGGTTGTTTATGGTCGTGCGCTTCATCTGAGCCGACAAGTTGAATATGTGAGGAACCAACCCAAAGCAATTCCCCATGCAAAGAATCCAAGGTAGGCCGCTACTTCCCACCAGTTCGTCACTGTTCTCCTTCGCAAGTGCATGAAATACATTTGCCAGTATCGGCGCTGATGAGGAAACATCCACCATCATCGGCCTTATTGCAGGGACATGAAGGGTCGTGGCTCATGCGGACACCAACTGCTGCATCGACCAGATCGAGTGCATCTCGTACCTGCCGTGTTCGCGCCGGATCTTTCCCGCAGCTGCCCAATTACGCAACGTGCGGTCAGTGAGGTTGAAATATCCCGCAGCTGCTTCACCATCAGCCCAAATCTCGCCACCATCAGTAGACACGGCGAGGGCGATCAAGTGGTTGAGGTCCCAAATGTTGCCGCAGGATCGACAGGGCGCCGTCATGCTCCTGGTGTCGTCGCCCACTTGGATCCGCGTACCGCACTGCTGACCTGTTTCATCGTCACGGTTGGGGCAGGCGATGGTCATGGACTTTTGTGGCTCCATGCGGGCCGCTGCACGGGCTTGTTTGTGGCATTGGCGTAGTTCGATGGCGAAGTCCGCGATAGCGGGGTGACGTTCGCACGCGGCGGGTAGCCACGTTTGTAGGAAGCTGACTACCCCGACCAAGGTTTGCTCCTTGGGTTTGCCTGCATTACGGGCATGTGACGCGGGACCGTAAGGGGTCAAGTGGAACGTCTCTCGCCAGTCTTTCTCCCATGATTCGAGGACGGGTAGGACGTCGTTTCCGGCGAGGAAGTCGAGGGCGTTGACTCGGACGCCGATACTGATTTCGTTTCCGCGCCCGGTACCGCCTCCGGTTTGTCCAGGTCGTAGTTCACCAGCGGTGATGGCGACGTAGTCGACGATGTCGTGGAGTTGGCGTGCGAGTTTAAGTTGGCAGTGTTCGCACACGGGCCGGTTGTCGAGCCTGTCGCATATTTGGCAGTTGCTCATTGGTGTCTCGTTTCTAGGTGGTCGCAGGGTTCGGGCATTGGTGTTGTTGTAGGACGGTGGTGGTGTTGGCGGGTGTTGCGGCGATCTCTAACTGGTAGCGGCGGTTGAGGTGTTCGTATTGGAGGCGGTAGGTCCAGCGGCCTTGCACCAGTGCGGTGATTTCACCTTGCAGGGTGAGTGGTGTGGGGTCGCATTCGGCGAGTAGGGCGATCATGTCTGCGTCGAGTGCGGTGATGATGTGGGCTTTACATTTCTTGCATCTCCTGTTCTGGATTTTGCGTCCGATTCGGCCTTCGGTGATGAATCCTTGTGTGATCAAATGATTGGTCAGCCATTGGTTGTTATCCCTCATGTTTGACCTGTATGTATATGTATTCCCCTATAGGGGATACATATCAGTATGTGTATTAAAAAATACGGGTCATACATACCGGTTGATTTGTCCCTTTTTGTTCTCATATCGCGAGTGCCCAAAGTGGGAAATTGTTGAAGGTTTTTTTACCTGAATCGATGAGCATCCCACCGTCGATGAGTGCCCCTACGGCTTCGAGGTTCTTGTTGCGGTCGCCGGTGATTTGTTGGGCGATCTGGTTTTTGGTGAGCAGCTTCCCGTCTGACATGTGGCTAATGATTCGCTTGTTTGCTTTCCCTGCTCCTGCTTTCTTCCCTTCGCCGGTGAGGACCAGGGTGCGGGTTTCGGGGTTGTAGTCGAGGGTTTCGGTTGGCATTTCGACGTCGCGTCCGTAGGCGGCGAGGTAGCGGGTTGGGGCTTCGATGGCTGCGAAGTCGCTGGTTTCGTCGTCGTCGGTGTCTTTGGTGAGGGTCCAGATTGCGTCTGGTTCGTCGAGGAGGCGTGATGCGCCGCGTGATCGTTGTCCGGCGTGGCCGGTGTGGTGGACGATGAGGTCGTCTTTGATGCCTGCTGCGGTGAGTGTTTCGGACCACCATGCGAAGAAGACGGCGACGTCGCTGTTGCTGTTTTCGTCGAGTCCTAGGGATGCGAGGACGGGTGCGAGCGGGTCGAGGATGACGAGTTCGGCGTTGATGTGTTGTAGCCAGGTGGTGAGTCGTTTGCGGCCTTGTTCGGTTCCTAGTTGGAGTGCGGAGGCTTTTCCTCGGAGGTTGGCGATGTGGACGGCTTGCGTGTTTTTGATGCCTGCGTCGCGCATCCATTTGCGGAGGGTGTTTTCTCCGACTTCCATGTTGAGGTAGGCGATGGTTTTGCCGGGTGTGAGTGGTTGTGTGGTTTTGTTGCCGAGGAATGGTGTGCCGTCGACGATTGCGGGGATGAGGTTGGAGGCGATCATTGTTGTTTTGCCTGATTTGGCTGCGGCTGCGAGGAGGACGCGGCCTTCGGAGGGCCAGAGGTCTTGTATGCGGTAGTTGGTGGGGCTGTCTGGTTGGTTGAGGAAGTCGGTGAGGTTGAGGGCTGTGAGTGGTGGGGCTTGTCCGAGTTTAGATGCGGTGAGGAGTGTTTTCGCGTCTTCGTTGATGCGTAGTTCTGAGTAGCGGTTTCGTACGGCCCGGTCGTATGGGGTTTCTTCGACGTATTCGGTTTCGGCTGTTTCTGTGGTGTTTGGTAGTGGGATGAACTCTTTTAGCGTGTCGTAGATATCGGTTTCTGGTGCGTAGCCTTGTTCGCGTAGTTGTCGTGATGCGGCTGTCATGTCGCCGCCGTGGTTGAGGATCGTGTACGCGTATTCCTTGCTGATGCCTGTTTCTTGCGGGAACGCTGTGGAGCTGGAGAAGACGTACATTGGTCCGTCTTCGAGTGTGGTTGCGCTTGTTCCTTCGTGAACGTTTTTGCCGGGGCGGGTCCAGTGGTCGCGTCCGTCGCTTGCGTGGTGGCTAAAGGTCCAGCCTGCGGGTGTGAGGATGTCGGCCCATGTTGTTTGTGCCCGGTAGTTGCCGAAGGTTGTGTCGGTCGCGTGTGGGGTTGTTTGCGGGTGTTGTGGGGTGTGTGTTGCGGCTTGGCGTTGGAGTGCTTCGCGTTCGTTGTTGTCGTCTTCGTTTAACGCGAGGGTGATGAGTAGGTGGAGTTCGTCACGTTGTTCAACGGTGATGGTGGGGGTTCCTGCGGGCGTGGATCCTTGTAGGAACAGGTAGGCGGCATCTGGTTGGTGTCCGTTGCGTGCGGGTGTTGGTGCGACGATGACGAAGCCACCTTCGCCGCGTGTCTCTGAGACGACGTGCCTTTTTGCGCCTTGGCCTTGCATGGCGAGTTTCGTGTTGCCGAGGGTCACGCCGGGGGTGCGCATGAACATGTGTAGGCCGCCGCCTGCGGATTGTTCTACGCATCCGCGTGCGGCTTGTAGGACGAGGTCTGTTGATCCGAATGTTTTGGCGTGGTCCATGACTGCGTTGAGTCTGGTGATTGCGGGGTCGATTGGTCCTTCGATTTCGACCATTTGTGCCCCGCCGGATACGGCCCCGGTGATGACTCCTATCCCGGTGTAGTTGCCGGTGTTTAGCCATCCTTCGAGTTCTTCCCACGTTGGGCGTGTGGTTTGGTATTGCTTCCATTGTCCGAAGGGCCGTTTCCCGCCGTCTTCGTGTGACGGGATAACGGCGTATCCAGCGTCGTACCAGTCGCGTGCAGCTGTGAGCAGGGTGCTCGTTGCGGGGTGTGGTGCGGTCATCACTTGGTACTCGTTTCGTTGGTGTGAACTTCGCAGGTTTCGGGGTGTGTGTTTCGTGCCGCTGTCAGTCGTGAACTGTCGCCGTCATGGGATCGGGCAGCGGCGTTTCTCATTTAGAAGGGTGCTTCGTTGCTGGTGAGTCCAGCAGCTGTGAGGTTGTTCATTGCCGCATCCAGTGCCGTGTTACCCGTTGGCGCGAATGTTGCGGCGGTCTGGTTGTTCAAATATGCCGTTGCAGCGGCGATAGCGGCAGTGTCGCCAGACGCATCGTTGATTAACCAAGGTGGGTTGCCTTTTGTGTTCGCGCCTTGGCCCAGGACACCGAGTACGCGTCGTCCTACTTGTGTCTTGAGTGAGCCGACGAGTACGCCACCAAACCAGAGAACATCGGTGGTGGTGGTTTGGGCCTTGATGTCGTGGACGGTGACGAGGATTGCGTCTTTGTCTCCGAATTTCGTTTCGATCCCGGTGCGGTATTCCTTGGGTTCGACGACGAGTAGGTGTCCGTTGGCTGCGTTGAGGTCGAAGTCGCCGCCTGATGCTGCTGCTGGTGCTGAAAATTCCATGTCGCAGGTTTCCTTTACTTGTTGGGTGTGTGTTGGTGGTGCACCGTGGTGTGTGTTCACGGGGTATATGGGGTGAGAGTTTTCTGCTTGTACGCGTTCCTGACCGCGACGGCTGTTTGTGCAAGTTTCCAGCCGACGGTGAGGTCGATCAGGTATAGGTCACAGCGGCCTGTACCGACGGGCATGTGAATAAGTAGCCCAACATCGGTGGACACTCCTACGGTCGGTAGGTGTCCGATGCGGCCTTTCACGGGGTCGTACAAGTGACCGTGTGAATAGATCGCGATTTGTGTACCGACACCGTGTGGATATTTGGGTTCGTTTGCACCCGTTTTCACGTCAGCAACAACCACGCGACCATCAGGCAAGCGAACCAACCTGTCGAATGTTCCAGCGGCTTCCACCTCATCAGTAACAATGAATAATTCGGTGGCAATGATTTCGATACCAGTCATCGCGGTCTTGTATGCCTGTAAATCTGCTTGGTGGATTTCGGGGAACGTACTGATCGCGGATCCTGCATCGACTCGTTCGGTGAACGTGTGGATTGCTGTGCCAAGGTTTGCGGCCCTGTCGGATTCTGCTGCTGACATTGCTTGTTCGACAATGTCGGCTAGTGCACGCTTGTCGCCACTTGCAGCGGTCGCAAGTGACACGAGGTCAGGTCGTGCAGCGATACCCGCCACAACCATTGACTGTTTCCACTTAGTGAGCGCAGTCTTGTCATCGAGGGCTTTAGCCAGGGTGCTCACTCGCGTGTAAGGGATCGCCTTGCCACCACCTACGGGTTCAATCAACGGGCGACCGTAACGGTCACGGTTGATGGGTTGCGTGGGTGCAGTGAATTCCATGATGCTCATGACTGTTGGCCTTTCCCACGGATCCCGGTGAGTTGTTCGCGTAGGTCGTTGATGCGCTGGTTGGTGTTCTTTAGGGCTTCTTCGGCTCGCACGATGGCGAGGAGGTCGCACAAACATTCATGAACGCAAACTCCGCACTGTTCGCCTTTAGGGTGTTGGCATAAGTAGCTGATATGTGGGCGTATTGCGGGGCAGTACGCGTCGTGATACGTAACGTTTCTGATCGCCTCATCGTCGCCCATCATCAGGTCTTTAACTTTTCCCATGTCAGGCCACTACGTCGGTAATGAATTGTGCAGCTTCGCCGTAGGTGTCGAATCGTGCGATCTCAACATTGTCAGCGTGGACTAGATATTTCCCTGATGGGCTTCGCATTGTGTCGATGTGGTGTATCACTTGTTTTCCTTCTTTTCGCAGGGTTATTTTTACTGGTGAAAATGGTTGTATTGACGTCGTTCAGCGTTTGGCGTGTTGCGTTCGGGTGCAGTGAGTCCGCCAAAAATTCCGTACTCCTCACGTCGCGTTACCGCAAAGTTGAGGCATTGCGCAGACACAGCGCATGTTCCGCAGATTCGTTTCGCTTCAGTGCGCTCAACCCAACCGATAGACGCGATGGAGTCGCTGAACCAAATGTCAGGATTGGGGTGCCCTAAACATTTCGATTCACTCATCCATGAATGGATTGGTACGACTGGTTCAATGTCGATGTACTTCACCAGGTGACTTTCCGGCTGTACCCGCCGGTGCGTACTAGCTGCGCGTATGTGAACAGGTGGTCTTGGACGAGGTCGGGTTCGTTTACGGCGTCTGAGGTGATGAATTCGGCGATTTCGTGGTTGCTGTGTCCTCGTTCGTCGATGCGTACGAGTTTGATGATGTTGCATAGGCAGCGGCCTGTTGCGAGGGCTGCGGTGCTGTTGCCTTCGGGGTCTATGGCGAAGGCTTCGGGTAGGTGGGCGAGGTCGCAGAACGTGTCGTGTGTGATCGCAGGGTTCACGGGGTGGTCCTTTCTAGTGCGGTGATTTGGATGTGTGCGCCGGTGGGTATGCCATCGAGTGCGTAGACCTTTACGGCTTCAACTGATACGACTCTCGCGTCGTCTTCCCACACGTTTGCAGTCGTGAGGGCGTCGAAAGTGGATCGGAGTAGCTTGTCGAGGTCTGGTACTCGGTGCGGGTTCTTGGGTGCGGTCGCTTTGATTTCTCCTCGACTGTTGTGGTGTGACTTGGGTCGTGGCATGAAGAAGCACACATAGATGTCGACTGGTCCGTCAATGTTTCTGCCGGTGATGCCTTCTATGGCGCATTGGTCGACGATGGCTTTACGCCACGGCGCGACCTTCTTGCTCGACTCAATCAGGCGACCGCCACCAACGTGCCGCTTGCTACCTTGCGGTGCGGGCAAGCCGTGAACCGTGAACTTGATTGGGTTCATGCGTCAGCCCACATTGCACGCTGCTTCGGCGAACGGATCCGCATCGTTGTTGATGGCGGAACGTCGTGGTTTGTTTCCATGTGGCGTACGAGGATCGTGCGGGCGCGACCTTTCCCAAGCGTCACATCACGCCAACCACACTTACACCAAGTGACATGCGACTCGCTTGTGGAGTCGATGCCATAACCGCTAGCGACACTCATCGTGCCGCCAGCGCGTTGCAGCGTGAACCTGTTATGTACCAGTGCTTGTAGCCGCCCTTGTGGGTGATGACTGCGGCGAATGCTACGTCTTGCAGGACGGGTGTCCATTTGTCGATAGGTTTCGCTTGCATCTGGTGACGGATGTTTGCAGCTTGTTTCTTTGGTAGCCCGAACGTAACGAGACGCTCCGCGACCATGAACGATAAACCGTGTCGCCACTGCTGGTCGAGGAACTGCCAGCGGCCGCGCGCACTAGAAACGTCGCCTTTAGCGCGATAGTTCCCGTGGGATTCACGGTTAGAAACACACGCCGCGTATGCCTGATGACGTGCGGGCAGTTGTGCCGCATCGTGGAGGACTGTTTTTTGTGTGACGGTTATGGCAGCTGCGAGAACTGCCTCGACTATCAAGCCGCCTCCATCAGAGGTGTTGTCGTGACGAGGCAAACGTGAGTCCTGTTCATTGGTGAACCTTCCGGTTGTGTTCATGGCTTGCGCCTTGGTGTTGAAGTTTTAGAAAGACACGCAACGAGTGCGGCACGTTTACGCATGTCGCGTGTCGCGGCGCGTGTCTCGATCGCTGTGGCAATGAATGACGCGACGACGGCGATAGCGATGAGTGACAGGGTGATGACGACGAGGAGTTTCATGCTGGTGCCCCTGACAGGAGCCAGATGCGTACGTTCGACTGGTACGCGGTGGGGAGAACTTTGGGCAGTGCAGCAGCGATACGGTCTCGTTCAGCGGCTTGCGCATCTTTGATGAGGTCGCAGGCGCATAGGTTGTGGGTCGTTTCGTGCCACTCCTGGCATAGGAAGTTGTGGATCATTTCACTGCCCGCAAACGTGCAGGTGCAGGCTTGTTCAGGCCAGTGATGACGGTGACTGCTTCGTCAAGTTCGTTCAGGAGCACTTCACGTTCGGCTCGCAGCTTGTCGAATTGGCGTTCGTAGAATGTGACGGTCACAACAACAAGAAGTGCCGCTCCGGCTATACAAAACATCGAAAGTGTGTTTAACATTGTGTATCTCGTTTCCTTCGCAGGGTTCGGGGTGTGTACCCCGCCAACGGCTTGCAGGCCATTGGCGGGGTTTTTATTTACCTAAAAAGTTTTCTCCAGCAGAGACTTCCCATGAATTTGCCGAAGAAAAATGGGGGCTAGTTTCGCACTTGCGGGGCGTGATTCAGGAACTCGATAAGTGAAACGTGCGTAAAAAGTCGTTTAGCACCAACAAGAACGGGGTTAAGTTCACCGGTCGCGATCAACTTATCGAGGGTACTTATTGAGATGCTGAGAACTTGTGCAGCGTCCTGACGGTTGTACGCCAGTTTTTCAAGGCTCATATTCCTGCTCCGTCTAGGTAGGTTGCGTCTGGCGACATGTTTAAGAATCGTGCAGTGGCATGAGCGTCGTCGATGGGCCAGCACCTCACCCCGGCGAGCCGGCGACAGACAGTCGAGGGTCGGATTCCGAGGTGTGCTGCGAGTTGCTCTTTTGTTTTGCCCTGTTCAGCGAGCGACTTCTTTACCTGACGGTTAAACATTCTTGAAGGAAATAGCGGGCTGTGAAACAGTCTGCATGTCATGTCTGGAACCTAACGCATAAATGTACGGCTGTCCGCCATCCTCGTACATTTGTGCGTGTCGAGGGTAGTTTGTCCCTATAAACCTGACGTATCACTGTGAGTCGGCTCATATTAGGAACAAGTTTTACGCTCAACTTCCACCGAAACGGGGTAAGATGTTTGTTCACCAAGATGCAACGCTCGCACAAATGTGCGATTCTTTTCCTATGAGCGGCCGGCGACGACAAGGGCAGACAAAGAAACCTGTTGGTTTAATGTCTCGCTGCGTCGCTGCCGATATGAGTGTTCGTATTAGAGCGTATCCGGGTGGCATCGCTGGATTTAGTAAAGATTTCGGCTGGTCCACTCGCATAAATCAACTTCTCGCAGGTAAACAGCCTTGGACACTTGAAGATATCCACGCAGTCTGTACAGCTTTCGAATTCAATCCCGTGGAATATCTCGGCGATATTCGTGACGGTTGCATCGCCGCGAATGGTGAAGCCGAAGCCTCACCTTCCTAGGAGAGTTCCCCACCTAGCCGCCCCATCGCTTCACGCGCTAGCGACAAGTCGACGTGCATATATCCCTGTGTCGTCGTAACTTCACTATGCCCGAGGATCGCTTTAATAATCATCGGATCAACCTTCAACGACATCAGCAGAGTTGCAGTCGTGTGACGTGCGTTATGCAACGGAACGTCTTTCACCCCAACGCTTTTTAACACTGCATCCCATCGTTCCGTGTCATTTGACGGATCAACAGGTGTACCCGTTTCCTCATGCCAGACAAGGTTGTGTGGGTTGGGTTCGTGCATCGTCGCGAGTCGGTGTCGTTTCAGCATCGCGGTGAGGGCTGGAGGCATCGGAATGATGCGCGTCCCCTTGTTCGTTTTCGGTCGACTCAGGATGATGCCGCCGTGAAGAATCCGGTACTCGAAATCGGGATTGAAGTTGAAGAACCTTTTCGGGCATGACCCTGCACGCGTCTTTCCACAGGTCGTTTCCTTTTTCGGCTCCCCGTGGCTATCCAAGTTGCAGCCATGAGCGAACTTCAACCGTTGCAGCTGCCACGAGATATCGAGGGTTTCGTCGGCGAGGTTTACCCGGTCCCAACCGAGACCAAGACTTTCCCCCTGGCGTGCGCCAGTGAACAGGGCCAATGCCCAACGCACCGCGTACCTATCTGTAGCGGCAAGGACTTTCTTGGCTTCGTCAAGGGAGAGCACTTCGCGTTCTTTCGCGGTCGATGCCGGCGGGGTGATGAGTGAGGCGACGTTTCGCATGACGTACCCGTCAGCCATCGCCGCATTCAACGCGGCCCTCAGGGTTCGGTGTGCCCCTCTGGCGGTGGATACCCGACCGTCCTTCGCGATGTCTTTCAACATTTTCCGTACTTGGTCGGGGGTGAGTGCGGCGAGGAGAACTTTCCCAATGCGCGGACTGATGTCGCTGTTTACCTTCGTCGAGTACCAGTCGTATGTTCGCGGTTTCGTGGTGGGTTTCACGATGTCGGTCAGCCACCGGTCGAGCCAAGCTGCGACGGTGAGGGTCTTGCTTGACACGGATCCTTTAGTTTCGTATTCGACGATGGCGGCCCGCATTTTGGCTTGTGCCCCGTCGTACGTTTTGGACCTGCCGACCCACCTTTTGCGTTTCCCGTCTGGCCCGGTCCCAAGTTCGATGGATGCTTGCCAGAGTCCGTCTGCTCGTTGTGAAAGTGAGCCGCTGCCTTTGCCTCGTGTCATGTCTACATCGTATCTCTTTACAAGGGGCTAGGTGTAGCCATAGGTGTAGCCATGAGGGTACGTTTATATACGTTTCAGAAAACGTAAACCGTTGCTATATAAGGGGTTTTGGGAATACAATGGGGCTACAAACCTGACTCTTAATCAGCGGGTTGGGGGTTCAAGTCCCTCGCGGCGCACCACGAAAACCCCTTGCATACCAAGGGGTTTTCCCATTTCCCCACAAAATAGCGGCCCACGTGAGGGGCTAGGTGTAGCCGTAGGTGTAGCCATGACCCCGGATTGGGGCATATCGGGCATCAGGTGTAGCCAAGGTGTAGCCGAAATAATGGCTACACCACCCCTTCAGTCAGCCAGAGGGCTACTGTGAAAGAAACAACGGGGGGAGCATGAACCACCAATACGTGACTGTGGAGTTGAAATATGTCTCGGGTAAAACGGGTGAGCTAGCCTGGACTGAACGACTGAATGCTGTTTCCGCTGAGGGCTGGAGGTTGGTCACAATCAACTCAGTGCCGTTCAAAGGTGGGTCGTCGCATTATGCGACATTCGAACGAGAGACACCCAATGAGTGAGATGCCTAATATTGAGCGCCCTTGGGATGCCCCGAAACTCCCTCCACGCCCACCAATGAAGCGATCCACGAAGATCGCGGTACTCAGTGTGTGCGGAGCCCTGATCGTTGGGCTAGCCGTAGTGAATCAAATCAATGCGAGCGACAAGCCAGTCCGGGACACCTCAAACGCGACTCGATACGACGACATAAGTGCGTATGCAACGTGTCAGGAGCGTGTGAGTGCTCAACTGAAGGCTCCTGCGACGGCGGGATTCCCGACAATGAGGGAGTTTGGCGGTTTCTCCCATAGTTTCTCCGATAGCGGCAAGTCGTATCGGATGGTTGCGTGGGTTGATTCGCAGAATAGTTTTGGTGCGCAGGTCCGTACTGCGTTCACTTGCACGGCGGTCGATCAGGGCAATGGCTCGTGGAGTGCGCAAGCAAGTCTCGGCTAGTCCCGTCGACCATCAGACGAGAACAAGCCCCCCTCGCCGGTCCTTTTTTAGGTCGGTTTGGGGGGCTTGTTTCATGCCGCGCGGCATCATTCAGTTGGCTGCTGGTGTTCTTCTTCTTCCTCGAAATACTCCGACAAGTCAGGTTCGATCACCTCGGCGATCTCCGTATCCGCACCGAGTGAGAATCCGAAAGATCGACGGACGGGTTCTGGTTCAGCGAGTCCGGCGTCTTCCATCGCAACAGCGATCCCCGCGACCTCACCGAGGAGGTCTTTGACTTGCCGCTGTGACCAAGTTAAACCTTCGACCTGTATCTCTACCCCACCGACAACGATGCTGACTTTCATCGCAGCTGCTCAGCAATATGAAGGTAGCCGTGACCGTCGGTGTAGTCGTCCAGGTGATCGGGATCCTGCTTAGACCGTGAGGCTTTCAGTAGGACCATCATCCATGCGACGTCATGCTCAGTGATGGGTACATCGAGGAACGATGCCCACAAGCCAGCGATCCGGTGCATGTTGCCTTCGCCTTTAACAATGTCGCCGTAGTGCTTGGCACGCTCGTGAACGATGTTGGTCATGCTGCCCTCGTTTCACCGTTTTTTAGTATCCGATTCCACGCCCCACAAGCACACACAGCCTGCGGGAACGCCGCGGTTCGTGTATGTACAAGTCCGGCAGGAATCAGCGTCGTAGACCCGCACGCGAAGCAGGTAGTCATGTTCTGTAACCACATGCCAGCATGGGGCAAGGTTTTGATCCATCCTGAACCAGTAAGCAGCGTGTACAGCTGCTCAGTGATCACCACGTCTTGCTTGTTGTATTGCTTAAATTTCTTCCACGCTTTCGCGTCACCCTTAAGGACGTCGTTCCAGAGTTGCTGCCCGCCGGTTTCAAGTTTCGTATCCATACCGAGGGCTTGCGTGACATACCCGAGTTTGTTCGACATCAACTTGAACCGGTTACGCATCACCCGAAGGAGGTCAACGTCTTGGTGCGGTGATGGTGGTGGCATTCCTGCGAGGAGGAACTCGCGGTGCAAATGCGGTATGTCGAACCGTGCATGGTTGTAGCCAACGATTACATCGGCTTCGTTCATCATGTCCCACGCGGCCTGAACCATGACCTGCTTGCTGTCGTGGAATTCGGAGAAGTAGTGAACTTTTCCTGTGTCTAACCATTTCGCGGCGAAACACAGCACCCGCGTGGGTTCTAATAGTTGTGACGTGCTGACGTTTTGATCGAACAGGCCCCACACGTAGCCGATGGCGGGACTGGTTTCTATATCTATCGTTAAAACCCTAGGAGGTTTAGGTTTCTGTGCCTCTAACGCCCCCGCAAGGCTCATTTTTGGCACTCGCCTTTCCTGTGACGCATCACAACAGAGCCACTAATCGTGTGATGCTGACTCTTGAGCGCCCTACTTATTGCCGCACCCGTAAACGATTGATCGCTCATCGCTGCAACCAGTGCGGCCTTGTCCTCTTTAGGTAGATCGTCAAGGATCACGCAGAGCGTGCAGCGTGGTCCTTTCGCTGATCCTTTATGTTCCATCAGTGCGGTTGCAAGACTCATCTGGTTCCATTCCGTCGCAGGATTCGCAGGGTTCACAGGCAAGTGTTATGCAGTGACTGGTCGTACGCCGTTCTTTCCGATCTTGAGCCGTGCGATGACATTCACGACATCAGGCATCGTCGTGTTGCGTTTGCAGCCACGATCCCAGCTTTGCGACAATTCAGTGTGCATACCATCAGAGTGGTTCCACCACTCGCCGTTAGCCAGGACACGGTGACCGTCTGTCGTTTTGTAAGTGTCAAGGATCTTGTTAAGGATCGCCTTCTCCGCAACAGTCATATGAGGCTTGCCGTCTGCTTTCAACACGTCCCACCGGCAGTCAGTTGCCGTGCCTGATGAATGATTCGAGAGACCTGCACCGCTGCGGGCTTCACGATAAATCCACCCATACGCCTTCGTGCCCTCGTTCAGGTTCAAGCGTTTAGGCATAAGCCGGTGCCAGTCGGCGAGATACGCGGCGAATAGCGGCGCAGCCTCGCGACGTACCGTGATCTTCGTGCCGGCAGTACCGGGAATCGTGATGGTTCGTAGTCGCGGATCAATGCGAAGTTTGATACCAGCCCAACCATTCAACGATGTCGCCATCAGGCACCGGTCCCGTTGCCGTAGCGGGCATCTGATGGGTTCAACCAGTTGATTACTGGTGCCAGTGCGGACACGAGGCCACCGATGAGCCATGTCTGCCAATGCGTGAGGGAGACTGTGCCGTCAGTTGAAAAGTCTGCAACCGCTGCGGCGATGATCACCGCGATGAACGTTTTGAATGCTGAACCGAGCGGTGTTGTGGCAAGCCATGCGTTCATGCTTTTCTCCAATACGAGTAACCCCAACACTCAAAAAGCGCAGGGGTGAAAAGGGTTAACGGGTTAAAGCTTTGGAAGATCTTTCACGCGCAACGATTCCGGCAAATTAATCCCAAGATGCTCGATAACGAGATCGAGTTTCTTATTCGCGTCCGGCAGGCTCCTGCCACCGTTCGCATTGGGTTGGATTGCTTTCGTTGCTGCCGCTATTTCTTGCACGACGACGTCCCGTATTTCTTCTCGGAACTGTCGGTGTAGCGCTTTCACAACGATGATGATTGCGGGGATGAGGATTGCGGTGATTCCTAGGATTACTGCGAGATCGTTCATATCAAATTCGTTGTTTCCGTTGGTGTCGAAGAATTGTGCGAGGAGCATGGGTCAGCCCTTTCCGGCGTAACAAAGTTGAAATATCGTGTGCGTGTGGTTAGGTGCGCCGTTTCAGGAATCGGCAGTTTTCAACCCGTCACAGAAACGGGGGTGTACAGGTTCCCGTACGGGTATTGCGTTTACTGGCCCAACGTTGTTAAGCGTTTGGTGCTGCTTCAAGTGCCACAGGACTCGCGAACTCCACGCCATCCCAAGAATCTCCTTGCCCTGCATACTTGCCGCGCATTGAACCGCTGTAAGAGGTTTGGACCCATTCTGTTTCGAGTGTGTCAGGGTAAAGACTGACCATGAAGCGTTTGCCTTTTAGTTCGGAGTTGTCGCCTGCTGTTGTGGCGATGACTTCGTTTACTACGGGTTCTACTCGTTGGACGATTCCATTAACTACATACGCAAAGTGAGCCATTTTTTAACCTAACCAAATCACTACGGCACCGGAACCTCCGGCGCCACCCGTTGTCGCGCTGCCACCGCCACCGCCGCCACTGTTCGCTGTCCCTGCTGCTCCGGTCGCGCCTGAGGTTCCTGCACCACCGCCACCTGTTGCAGCACCACCGGTTGTATTTCCCCAACCGCCGCCGCCACCGCCGCGAGAAACAGACGACCCTTCTAGCGTGTCTGCCAACCCTGCTCCACCTACTCCACCGGCTCCACCGGAACCATTAGCGCCTACCCCGGTTGCGCCGCCGCCGCCACCCGATGCTGTCGAGCCGTCTCCTTGCCCACCACTTTTGCCTTGACCGCCGCCGCCGGTGTTCGGGGCTAGAGTTGTCGCAGACAAACTGCCACCACCCGTTGCGCCTTGATAGCCGCCGCCTGCGCCGCCGAAAGCGTAATAACTCGCGAAGTAAGTATCTGATCCAATAACCCCAGCCGCGCCACCTGCACCGATTGACACTGTGTAAGTACCGACAGCCAAGAAAATGTTAAGAATCCCACCGGGACTAGCGGAATCCCCGCCAGCGCCACCACCGCCGCCGTGACCAGAACCACGGCCACCTCCACCACCGGCAAGAACTCGGCAAGAGACAAAGCCTGCCGTACCAATAACAATCGTGCCCGAGCCGGTGAACTTGTAACAGGATTTGCCGCCTACGGTCGTGATGGTCGGTGAACCGGTAGTGCTCGTGACCGTTGCTTTGGCAGCACTACCACCGGCGAAAGGGAGAACAGTCCAAGCATCACTACCTGTACGGATCAAGTCAGCACTCGCATACTGCGCCAAAGTCGCTGCAACATTCGTGACCGTCACACCACCAGCACCAACAAAAGTCACCGTGCCCGCACCAAGGTTCGTGTAACGAAGCACCGTGTTAGCAACCCAAACGACCGACGACTGCAAAGGAATCGTCACCGTCACCGCTGCCGCGTTACTCAACGTCGTAAGTTTGTTCGCATCCAACAACACTGCCGTGTAAGTCGTGCCTGTCTGTGCGTTTGTCGGTAGCGCGTACGACATTTTAGACACCAGAGTGTCACTGATGTCCGTAGCTGTGAGCACGTCACCAGTAGCCCACGAGGTTTTGATTGCCATGTTTGATACTCCTAATAGCCGAGGTTGTTGAAGTCGAGGCGACCAAAGACCGCATCATCAAGAAGGAACGCCGCCTGAGTTTCAGACAGGGTAAAAGTAATTTCGTGAAACGTCGGGATCGCTTTATGTTCAATACCGTCAATCGTGACGAACTGCGTAATCGTCGAACCAGTACCCTGCGGCTGCCACACAACTTTCACCACAGTGCCAAGATCAAGACCGAGTACCGTTGCTTGCTGCGTAACAGTCAACGAATCCAAAGCGACCGTCATCTGGTTCACGCGCCACAACGGATCCTGATACTTATTCACCAGCCACGAGGCGAGAGCCGAAGCAGCCGACGTGTCACTCAACAACGTGTCATACGTTGCCGCCATCTCACCATAAGTAGCCACCGAAGCAGTACCCACCGCTGACGCGGTACCGGCGACTACTGTGCCGCCGTAATAAGTGACATTGACCGTGTTCCACAGTGCTTCCATCCCGAACTGCACCTGGACATCAGTAAACGGAATGTTCCCCGGACCAAACGTGGCCGCGTTCGTATACGTCTCAAGATCCGTATGAGACTTAAACGTCATCGCCCCTGAAGGGTTCACGAAGAACGCGCCCGCCTCAGACAGTTCAACTTTCTGCAAATACGCCAACGCAAGGACACTGCCACCAATGAAATCAGCATTCAATGTTGATGCACCAGTAGAAATACTGCGATCAGTAGAAGGCCACCCCGCATCGTCAAGGATTTTGCCCACACGAACCGACGACAATTCACCAGTTTGAGTACCGCTAGTTACCAACGCTTTCGCAATATTCGCGAAACCATCAACGGCTTTCGGGATAGCGACAGAATCGTTGCCCTTGTCGTACTGGAAATCCCAATCCTCAATGTTGCCCGTGTACAAGTTCACGCCGTCGCGGCTGACCCGCAGCTGCTTACGCGGACCAATACTGCCGTAATACGGGGAACTAGTGTTTTGTGGGTCGAACAGTCGCGCCCGGTTATCGAGCACGACTTGACTCGTTCCGGCAGTGAACTTCTCCAACTGCCGCGAACGACCCCGCTTCACCCCAATCGAACGCACATACTGAGTAACATCAACAAGCACATCACCAGCAAGCAGGTAAGTCACATTGTCTAACTTGCCCTTGACTGCGTCATCGAGCGTGAACCAGTTACCCACACCGTTAGGTGCAAGGTTGAAAGCGATCTCAACTTTCGTAGCCATAAGACTCAGCCCGCCTTCGCGTAAATGTTCCCATTCGCCTTCTCAAACTTGCTGATGTACTCAACGATTGACTGACCAATCTGACGCGGATCACCCACACCAGCAGACACGTTAATGTTGTAAGTAGAACCATTAGAGCCGCCACCGAGATAACCCGCTGCGGAAGAACTACCCAACGGGATAACAGCCTCAGGACCCGCCTCGCCGATCATGGCGAAAGTTGGAGCCGTCACGATGCCACCATTCGCGAACGGTGTAGCGGTGTTACCGTCAAGACCACCAGTCGCATACGACGACACATTCTGCGTAACGAGCCTGTTAATTGTCGTGACCGTAACCGTCGCCGTACGGCTCATTGAGTCAGCCAGGTTGTCCATGATGGTCATCATTTTTGCGCGGGCTTTACCCTTAGGGCCGAACTGGTTCTCGAAACCGTCCAGAGTGTCCGTCGCTGTTTTCACGCCAGCACCGAACCATTTATCGGCAGCGAGTAAGCCAACATTGTCAGCCGCGTCCTGCGCCGATTTCACTAACGCATTGGTCTCATTGATTGCAGTAGTGCCGCCAGTAATAAGCCCGTCAGCGATACTGGTACCAGCCGCCGCAGTAGTAGTGAGAAGTTCAGTCAACGATTCCTTCGACAAGCCCATAGCAATAAGTTGCTTCACCTTGTCGGCGAAACCAACCGCAAGATTCGCCTGATCCTGCAACTTCTCAATAAACGACTTGCCGACCTTCTCGCCATTCGCGTCAAACTCTTGAGCCGCGCCACTGAAATCCAACGCGCCAGCAATGGAATCCCTGACAGAAACTTTGAACTCGTCGAACGCTTTCGTCGCGTCATCGAGTTTCGTTTTCAACGTATCGAAACCAGACTTATACCAAGCATCGAAAGAAGTCTTCAACTTCGCGTAAGCCTGCGCCGTGTAATCCACCGCAGCCGCATGAGCAGAGGCCGTAGTCGCAGCATCGTTATGTTTCTTCGCCACAACTTCAAGAGCAGCAGCTTGCGCTAACGCAGCGGCTTTCTCCTTCTCCGCAGCAGCAGTCGCCTTCTCGGTAGCGGCAGTCAACGCATTAATACCAAGTTGGGCAACGTCAGGGGTTAAACCGGGGATCATCGTGCCAGCGACGTTAGCCGCCAAATCGCGGCCCTTACCGAGCCAAGACGCGGCACCACTAATCCAGCCAGGCACTGACGGCAACGCAGCGAATTTGTCCTTCAAATCAACCAGAGCAGTAGCGAGAACACCAGCCTTCGTGATCGAATCAGCAACAGACGTGCCAAAATTACCGATCACGTCAGTAGCGCCACCGACACCGCCGACCTTCTTAGTCAAACTATCCATCGCCGTTAGAAGCGCGTAACCAATTGCTTCCTTCGCCTCATTGACGGCCACTGTGACACGGTTCATTTTTCCTTGATAAGTCTCAGCTGCGGCAGCGGACTGCCCGCCGAAACGGTCATCAAGAACTTTCTGTGCAGCAGCGAAGTCTTTCGTTTTGATGATGTTTGCGTTGAGGGGGATGCCCATCTTCGTCAATGCACCGAAGTGGCCTTCCTCAGCCATTGCGAGAGCCTTAGAAACGGACCCAAGATCGCGACCAGTTGCCGCGCTGATGTCCATCGCTTCGCCAAGCATTTTCTGTGACGCAGCAACGTCACCCGTAGAGGTGATCAGTTTTTGTAGTGCGGGCCGAAGTTCATCATCCGCTACACCTCGTGCAAGCGAAAGTTTAGAAATAAAAGTTTCAACACCAGCATTTTGACCGGCAAGCCCAACGTTCTCCATTGCTTTAGCCAGGGCGACCATAGATTTCTGATCTTCCATCGCACCCGCAATAGAGGACTGGAAGAAATCAGTGACAGCGCCGATAGTGAATGTCGCGGCAATGACTCCACCAACCGCGGCGAGACCCTTACCGAAATCCGTCATACCCCTACTGGTTGTCTCGCCCTGCGTCTTGAGACTGTTCAAATCCTTGATGGCGCGGTTGATGTCTTTATCGTTGTAATCGCCTGCAATAGTGACGTTAATCGGACGCTTAGCAGCCATCAGTCAGCCTTCCTATTAGTCACCGTTATTTACACGATCCATAGCAGCTTGAACAGCCGCCTCTATTGCGTTACCCGCCGCATTGCCTTTCAAATACAAAGCCTCCGAAAGCGTTCGAGACACCTTTCCTCCGCCACGCTTACCAATCAGGTTCGCGTTGAAAACAGAATCAGGATGCTTAATGCCAGCGATCTCATAAATCGAACCCGCCGCGTTGCCTTGCTCAACCACAACACGAAGGGAAGTTTTGTTCCCCTGACGTGTACGCGAAGACACCTTCGACTTGATGCCAGACTTGATAGCCGCCGAATCGAACGACAGGCTCCGTGAAGTAGTCGCCTGAACCATCTTGACGGACCCACGCTGCCCGTTACTGCCCGAAGTTCGCGTCATCAACCACGAACCCCACCCCGACAAACCGCTGTCAGGGACCCGTCCACGGGCATCCTCAGCGACAAGTTCACCGGCGAGTTTCAATTCCTTTTGCAGAACCTTGTACATATCTGCATCAAAACGACGCAACCTGTTCGCAAGTTCAGCAGCACCAGTTATATCTACCCTGAAATTGTTAGCCACGACCACCACTTTCCTGGACTACTCGCCAACGTAGGTAGCGCATCATTGTTGCGATCATTCGAGAATCCATACCCGCGACAACTTCAGGCGAAAGCCCAAACTCGAAAGCAATATGAACAATCAACCAGTGGGCTGACTGCTCTCCAAAGGGGGTATCTCAGCCTCGGACGAGTCACCAAACGTAATGTCATCAACCGTGTCACACCACGAATCAAACTCGACCGTGACCAACTTCTTACGAGTCAACGTTGACCATGCAAGCCAAAGCATCCACTCGATACGAACCGAATCACCAAACGCCGACATTGCCATATCAAATTTGCGTTCGAATGCGATGAGGTCAGACGCGGACGCAACAACATCCACGCCTGACCCATCTTCATAACCAACGTGCAGAGGCAAACGCATCATGGCCAAAACTCCTTCAGGACAAAAGAAAAGCCCCAAAGAAGGGGCAGGGACAGGGGGGTTACAGAAGTGTTACGGGGTCTTGACTACAGTCCCGCTCGTTGGCCAAGTCACAGACTCAGTAGCAACATCGCCAACAGCACCCGAAAGAGGAGTCGCGCTGGTAACAAGAGCAGTGAACGTGTAAGCCGGGTTACCCGCAGCAGCAGTACCGCTAGTAGGTGACACGACAACAGTTGCGAGCGTGCCAAGCAGCGGCCACAGAACAGCCTCAAGGCCAGTAGTTGCCGTGAAATCTTGGAAGAAATCAAGCTTCACTGAGCCGGACTTCAAACCGCCGATATGGGTTTTCCAAGTATCACCAAAAGCAGTGACTTCCTTGTCTTCAGCTTGAACAGTGAGTTCAACCTGCTTGACTTGATTGCTGAACGCGGTGCCGTTAATGGTCACCTTGACGTCAGTAAGAATGGTTTTCGCCATGATTTGCCTCTCTTATTGAGCGATAACAGTCACCGAAAAAGTGGCTGCTAAGTAAGTGGTTTCACCGAGAGCAAGAGCCGTATAACTGCTCATGTCGGTAACTCGGAGGTCAAAAGCCTTGCCCCCGAGCGTCTTATCAATCTCCAACGCTGCCTTAACCGAACTGGAACCCGTCGGGTTACAGAAAGCGTCGAGCGTTGTTTGAGCAGTACGTTCACTCATGCGGTTCGCGATCACCACAATGTCGAACGTGTAAGTATCCAAACCCCGACCCATCGCATTATCGAAATCGATGTGCTGAGGCACAACAATCGCGATGGGTGGCGAAGGGTTATCAGGAATGAAAGCCGAAGTACGAAGCCCCGAAATAGTTGCAAGATTCGCAGCAAGACCAGTACGCAACTCGCTAAGGCTCGTCGTCACAACGCCGCCCTAAAGCGACGATACGGAGTAAGCAGAACCTCAACGTCAGGATCCAATGCCTTACCGACCCGCATCACCCCAATGTCACCGAACCCTGCAACGCCAAGAGGAGAATCGGCACGCTTAAACAGACGCGAAGCCTGCATCACCGCAGCCTGGACAACACTCGACGGGATAGAGCCGAACGCGAACTTCCCCGTGATCTTCACCGACTGAATACCTTGATTGTTGTACCAGCCGAAACTGTTCACTGCACGAAGCCGAGTGATCGGCCAAGTCATACCGTCCGTGAACGAGTTCAACGGTTCCGGTTGAAAATCAGTAGTCGTCGCCCACGTCACACCATCACGCGAATACTCGACCGTAGTAATCGACTGCAAGTCATCAACTTCGACATAGTCCGCTTTAGCGGAAGCAAAGTAACGCGCCGTATCCGTCGCAGCTGTACCGAACGTACGCCCACAGTAAGCATTGATCGCTTCATCAGTGGAGTTCAAGGACAGTTGCAGCATCACATCATCGACATTGTCTGTGATTCTCAGAGCCGCCTTGACTTGGGTCAGTGACGCGTAAGTCATAGGTTCTCCTCAGAGACAAGGCCCCAAAAATAGAGGTCATGGGTGAAATCGTTCGTGGTGAATTCGTACGCGACAAACAACTCATCAAGGTCAATCGCGTCATGAAAGTCTTGCTCAGTTAGGTTCTGGTAATAGTCCCAACGATCCACCGTGAAAGGACTAGACGAAGGCTCATGGCCATGAGTGCCATGCTCGGCACGTCCAACCGTCGCACACGTCACAATCACCAGCCCCGCAGTCATACGGCGCATGTTCAAGAACGTCTCAAGCCAGAACGGGTTGTGTTCAAAACATTCAGCAGAGATCGACACATCAAAATCACGGTCTTCAAAGTCAAGTTCTTGACCTTGCTCAACCATGTCGACACCGAGACCGTGTTCTAAATCAACCCCGACATAGTCACAATCAGTAAAGAAATCACGCACAGTGCCGTTTATGTTGAGCGAACCAACCTCAAGGACGCGCCGTTGACCGAAATAGTCAGGAAATTTGGCCTTAACTTTTGTCACATATTCCATTTGCGCAGGGTGCGACACGATGGCCCCTCTAGTTAATGTTCACCGTCGGCCCATGAAAAGAGTGACCTTCGAGTGCAAAGTTGACGAACGGGTTAAGTGAATGCACAGACGTGCCAAGTTCACGGATCTGGTTAGCGACACCAGTGAGGGTTTCTTGCCACACAGTGAACGGGTTATCGCCCACTTTGTAGCCTGCAAAGTTCGAGCCGCCATCAATCTGCCCACAATCAGCACCAACAAGCACAATGTGTGCCGCACCCAAATACTGTGCAAAGTGCATCGTCATATGCAGTGAGGTAGGGCCGATAACCAAAGTATCTGGATCTGTTGGCCAATCCCGTTCAGCGTTAAAGTTTGCGTACAGCTGCTCACCAGTTGCGAATCGGTAAATGTTGCGCTGTGTTGGTTCGCTATCCGCAGCTTCAGGACCACCAGCACCAAGATCAGTCAACGGAGCGATCACAGGCAGGTCAGGTCGAGCAAGAGCTGCGTTGATCGCGTCGCGGTGGTAGTGGGTAACAGTGGCGTACACGGGCAGGTTAAGGCCACGTCCGACATTGTTCACGCACACACACAACTTGTCGAAGAAGAATTCACGCGGAATGTGATCAAGAGAAGAACCTGAACCGATCACATAAATCGTTTCGCCCTTAAGCGCATCCCGAAACCCCGTGCCCTTATCGGGCAGCATTGTGCTCAGTCCCATGAGTTCACCCGCCTACGAGTCAACGACCAACGACCATCACTGAAATCTTGAACGTCAACTTTCGCCCCATAAAATGAGGCATTGTCGGCAAACGTCACATTGTTACGGCCAGCAAACTTCTCCACTTTGATCGTGGAACTGTTCTCATGCGCCACCGCAATACCCGACTGGACCACAGGAACACCCGCATTTAGACAGCGACGTTCATAGTCCGTGTCCTCGAAATAGGCAGGATGTAAACCCTCATCGAACAGGCCAACCTTCTCAACCACGTCCTCGCCAAGCGCGAACGCGCACCATGCAGGAAGCCCACCCGATAACACGAGAGCATCCGTACGCGCTGCTTCAGCAAACGCAGCAAGCGACCCGGCAGGCCACTCAACATCGAAATTCACGATCAGCCACCAAGGGGCGAACGGTGTGACCTTGATACCAAGATTCCACGAACCCGCAACGCCCTGATTCGCCGGCAGTTTGATGACAGAAAGTTTCCGCACCCGCTGCGCCGCAACCTCAAGGCCAAACACGCCCGCACCATTATCGATAACCACCAGGTGATCGACCGTCACATCAATACTGTTCACCATGTGTAGAAGAAGTTCAGGACGGGTAAGAATCGGCACGATCATTACAGGGATCATGTGCCCAACTCCTCAAACAGAGGCCGCCACTTTTGGCGATACACAAGATCCGCGTCGTACTGCACGGCGTGAGCACGAGCCTTATCGGAATGCCCGCGAGGAGCAGCGTATGCAGCCTCAAGACACTCAACCATGCTGTTGATATTCGGGGCTTTCCACCAGTTCTGAAAATGAGGGTTATAGGTCGCTTGATTCGTCGTCAACCAGCCGTCGCCCACGAGTTCGGGTTGAGCTGAGAAGTCATTAGCGATCACACGCAAACCACAAGCCTGCATTTCCAGCACCGTGAGACCGAAACCCTCACCATAAGTAGCGGCAAGACCAACATCGCACGCACTCATCAACGCAGCCATACCCTCGCTAGGGATCCCGGTGCGCCACGCGTACTGATTCACGAACTTGTACTGGTGCGGTTCAAGACCACACGCGGCAATGAGTTCATCCATTCTGAAGCCGCCCATAGCGCCGTGACGTTCAGTGTGCAAATACATCACCGCGTCATCATGCGATTTAGCAAAAATTGAGAACGCAAGCAGAGCCTCAGGCCACGCCTTACGTTTCTGGTCCTGATTAGCGTTGAACGCACCAACCACGAACACGCCCGCATCCACACCCATCAACTCGCGGCCAGTCATCGGACCCTGCACCGAAACGTTCACCGATTCAGTACGACTAAACACGTTCGTATCAATCGCGTGCGGGATATACACCGAATCAATACCCTGCAACGCTAACTGCTCAAAACCAAACCGCGACATCGCGACCGGAGTAACCGTGGACTGACGCAGAAACGCCGCAACCGGGGCAGCAACAGGAGCCGAATCAATCGGAACCCACGACACCGTCGGCACCTCGCCGTAAATCTTCGCCGACAACACCCACACGTCATAAAGGGTCATCAGTAGCGGCTTCAAATCTGGTCGACGAGCCGTCCAATCCTTGTAATAAGGACCAATAACATCATTGCTGTAAGCGTCCGTACCGCGAGGAAAATGGGGAATACCTTCCCATTCAGTGACAGTCCCCTCAAGCCCGTAATTCGCTGCGACAGCCACACTGTGACCGTCTTTCGCCATACGGGTAAGCAACTGGTTCGCTTGCGTGCCATAGCCGCTACGCGCCCACAACGCATTCGTGTTCATAATCGCTTGCAGCTTCACAGGAAACCTTCGTTCGCAGGGTTTGAAAAGCGTTGCCCGAACAGGCCCTGCATCCCATTCGGGCAACGCGACTTTGGAGCTACCGCGTTTCCCTCGTTGGAACCCAACGGGCACGTTTCACTTGGTTATCGATAAAACGGTCAAGTTCAGCGAACAACAGCCGCAACCGGATCGGATCATTTTCGCGGGACAACGCCGCGTGCAGGGACTTCAAATACTCAATGTCATTCATACAACTCCCCCCAAAGTGGGGGCCGCCTTTTGAGCAGCCCCCACAAGGGTTAGAGATACGGTTTAGTAACCGGAGATAGGCACAACACCAGTGCCAGTGACCTTCGCGATACCTGATGGGTAGCGAGCAGCCATTGCTGCATAGCCATACACCTGGAAACGAACAGTCAAAGTGCTTGAACCGGCGTCATTAAGAACGCGGGTACGCACACCGGACTCGAACAACACTGTGTCAGAGAACGCAGCGATGACGATAGGCAACTGTGAAGACACAGTGGCGATACCTGGATCAAGGTACACAGGCAAACCAACGAAGGTACCGACAGCGCCTTGAGCTTCACCCGGAGCAGTAACGATGCCCGATGCGTTCCATGGACCATTAGCCGTAGGAACAACAAGTGGACGACCGTTCGAATCTGCTGCACCAACGAGGCTGTACCAGATTGATGGATGCATCACGATTGCTTCAGCACCCTTGTAACGGTTCTTAGCAACAGCACTGATTGCCTGAGCAACCGCAGTACCAATACCCGCTGGAGTAGGAGTACCTGACGTGTAAGTCACGGTACCGATACCAACAGTGTTGATAAGGCCAGCAAGTTCACCAGCAGTTCCGACACCCTGAAGAACCTGAGCATTCAACTGGAAATCGTAATCAGCCATGAGGTCGGAGAAGATCATGCGATCAAGCCCGCCTGCAAGTGGTGACTGCTCAACGAGTTGAATAGCAACGCCTTCGTAACCGGAAATGGTACGAACTGGTGCGGCAACACTTGAAGTAACCATGTCGCGCTGTGAAGTTGCACCGTTGTCAGTTGCCTGAACGCCAGTCAACGAACCCGTAGTGATCTTCGGGATGTTGATTGAGTCAGTACCGGCAGGAAGTGCAAGCTTTGAAACGAGATCAGCAGTCACACGACCCGGACGCAGAGCCTTCGAGTAGAGGTCTGTGAGCCATAATGGCGGAACCATCTCTCCACCAGTGCCGTCGACACGGTCGATACCGTTAGTAGTACGAGCCTCAACACGAACCTCGTCCATGTGACGGCGAATGTTTGACCAGGCACCCTGATCGTTACGCAATTGCGCATTAATCATGTCGCGAACGAATGAACGCTCACCATGCTCGGAGTAAGTCATCGGTTCAGCACCGACCTTGGCACCACTGAAAGCAGGCACCTTAACTTCAGCACGAGCCTCAACGATGACAGCAGAACGTGCCTCAGATGCTTCAAGCTTCGCGATCTTCACATCAAGATCAGCAATTTCGGATTCGCGTGCTTCAACAGCGGCGAAAGAATCCTCAGATGCTTCACCGGAAAGAAGTCCACGAAGGGTTAAGTCAGCAGCGTCGCGCTGCTCACGGAAAGTTTCTAGCATAGACATGCCAAAACCCCAATCGTTTAGGTATAAAAGAAACCGGCAGGGCAAATGCGCCACGGGTAAAACCTGCAAATGCAGGTAGACAAAAGGTCGAACTACTTCAACAAACCGTCACGCTTCGCTTGCCACTTCTTCGCAAGCCAACGCGAATCGAGATCGTCCGCAGAATCGACAGAACGCAACCCGACCGAAGTGTCCGAATACGCGCCCCAAGTACAGATACTCACCTCGAACAAGTTCAGTTCACGCAATTCACGCAAACCATCCTTCGTCCGGGTTTGACCATCAGGAGCAACAGTGAACGCGAACGACATTTCCGAAGCGTCACCACGAGTCAGGACGCTAATAACTTCAGCGGCGCGAGGATTCGTAGGATCAAGAACAGCCTCCATAAGCAGGCCCGTCTCATCCTCAGACAACGTCAACGTTCCCGAATTACGTCGAGCAAGAGGCAACTCGTCCGTGTTGTGATTCACCAACAAGTAACACTCGTCGCCGTTATCCAGCGAACGAGCAAACGCTCCTGGCTTAATCATTTCCCTGAACGGCAAACCGTCAGCCTCACGATTGAACACAGCCGCGTAACCACGAATAGCAACCGAACCATCAGCACGAACTTCCGTACGCAACTCAGCAGTGATATTGCGTTTCTCAGCTGTAGCAATCGCCGAACGCCGAACCTCAGCAACAGCATCAACACTGTTCATCTCAATCGGCTCTGTAACGTCCTCTGACGGGTCTTCAACTTCAGACGGTGTAACTGCCTCAATGAGTTCAGCAAGTGCCGCATAGACGCTAGCAATCAACTCAGGGACACAATCAACATCAACGTCGGCGGGTTCAACAACCGCCAAATCGTCACGACTCTCCATGCTTTGCTCCTTGAAAATTAGAGTGCGCGACTCAAAACCAGCGGCAATCCGCTGCGCCCACGCACCAGTCGCACCAGTTCGGTCACGCAACTCAGCAACCTCGACGGCAGTTAACGAAGCAGGGAGATCAGTTTCAGCAAGAACCGCCTTCGGCGGCCTAAAAGTTTCAGCCATTCGACACCGCCACAGGATCCGTCAACGGCGCAGGATCAACCGACGCCCCTTGGAACACCTGAATAAACTCATCGCCACCGTCATACGGATTCTCGCCACGAGCAACACGAGCCTCATTCGCGGTACGAGTACCAGACGAGATCCGAATACGGTCAACATTCGCCGCAGTCAACGCATCAAGGCGAAGAAGTGAAGACGAATCGAAATGCACATCCACACCATCAGGCAGCAGCGTAGAAAACGCGATCTCCAAACGAGTCAACCACGGCTGAATCGTGTGAATCAAGAAATTCAACGAAGCAGCTTCATTATTCGAATACGTCTGCCCGTCACCCTTCAACCCGAGGAGGTAAGGAGGAATACGGAAAATGCGTGCACACTCAGACTGGATCTCTTGACGAACCGCGACAAAATCCATGTCAACAGCGGACGCCGTAATCGGCTGCCACTTCAAACCGTCTGTAAGGACCGCAGGACGACGATGTTTACGCTGCGATGCTTCCCAAGACTCACGAAGATTACGCATCGCCTCAGTCGTTAGAGGCTTATCTGTGGACAACACACCGCTCGGAGTCGCCCCCTCGCCGTACCACTGGCTGACGTACTTATCGACAGCCAAGGCAAGACCAAGCATCGTGCGCTGCTGCAACAACGGCGAGATACCAACCAGCGACTGCGGAGGCGTAAACCAACGCGTATGCAACATTTCATCGCTAGGAATCGGATTACCAAGATGCAAATACGCCCGAGAGTTGTAATCCTTCCCCGGCATCACATTCATCTGGTACGGATGCAAAGGCAACATGCCCACAGGCGCACCGCGACGATCACGAGCAACATGCGCATACGCGTTACCGTGCAACGCAAGCGACACCATCATCGTATGCACAAACTCGAAACGGTTCGTCTCACCAGGAGACGGATCCGCAAGAATCAACGGCAAATCCACCCGCACACGCGAACCATCACCCTGCAACGACGTAGCAACCAACGGCATCGACGCAACCGTGTCAGCAAGCAAAGAAACACTCGACAACACCGTCGCGATACCAAGAGCTGTGACCTCATCAACACGCTCACCAGCAGTCGAAAACAGCGAAGTCTGCCCATACAAAGTATTCAAAGGGTTGTAAGTGTTAGCGAAATAGTTCACACCAGCGCGAGCCTCAATACCGCGACGAATGAAACTCATTCAGCACCACCAGACGCGAGATAACCCGCAACAATCGCGCCAACACCAACAACAACAAGTGCCACGCCAAGACCGAAAAGAAGAAAAGAACCAGCCGCGACACACAAGCCGCCCACCAGTTCAAGCACCGAAGTCAACGAATCACGCGAAAACAACCGCATCTACTCGCCCTCCATAGCCCAAATATCAATAACCTGAGGCTCACGGCCCGCATTCTGCGCGAAACCCCAAGCAGCAAGAGAACAAGAAACAAGCGGTGAAATATCAACAAACGAACCACGGCGACCAAACGCCCACAAATCCCCAAGATTCCTACGCTTCGCCGCAGCAACCGCAGCATTCAAATGCGCTTGATCAAGATGCCGCACCTGCTCGTTATTGATCAACGAAGCAAACGCAACCGACGACTGAGCCATCTCACGGCCACTAATCTTCGTCAACGCAAGACCCACACGCTCAAGATCAGGCAACAACGCACCCGCAGCCGACCCAACATCCAACACAATCGTCGAAGGCGACCAACGCCGCGACAACTCAGACAAACGATCAACCACCCACGAAGTACCAGGACGATTATCAACAACCTCAACATGCAACAAACCATCAGCACGCACACCACACGACGACACCGACGCCACACCATCAGGCGACACGTCAAGACCAAACGACACCGGATCAATCGGACGCGACGACGCATCAAACAAACGCGCCCACGCCTCAAGATTCAACGCAGAATCCTCACCCGCGCCCTCATCCCAAATACCAAGACGCTCACGCACAAACTCACGCTCCGGCATCGCATTAAACTCGCGAGCCACATGCTCCTCGCTGATACGAATACCAAGAGCCGGATTAGCCTGCGCCCAACCACTGCGATCATCCGAAGACAACCGAGGATCAGCAGACCACTCCAAATAACACAACGAAGGATCCTCACCCTTCACACCACGATCACGCACCGCCCGCAGCACTTCACTATTCGAATGCCCCGCACTGCTCGTATACCAAAGCTGCGGATTAGGGCGAGACGAAAGAACCGGCAACAACGCACCAACCGCAGCCTGCGGCAACGCATACGCCTCATCCAAGATGATGCAATCACCCGTAAAACCACGACCAGAACCAGTCGACCGCGCAACAAACCGCAACCGCTGACCGTTAATCAACTCGATGCCCTCATCGCCATGCGATGTACGGATCTTGGACACACGCTTACGCAAATCATCAGTGTTATCAATCAACGACTTGATGCGAAGAAAAGCCTCACTCGCCGTCTTAAACTCATGCGCGGAATGCAGTATGAGTTGCTCACCAAACAAGAACAAGCCCGCAAGTTCACGAGCCTCAAGAATCGAACCCTTACCATTCTGACGCGCCACAACCGCAGCAACCTCAAACGCCGACCAGCGACCATCACCACGCTCACCAAGCGCAGAATGCAACGCAAACTGCTGCCAATCATCGAGGATCAAACCGGCAGACGCAGCCAACTCGACAGCCTCAACACCAGCCGACGAAACAAACGACGGCACATGACTAACCCGAGGCCGCTGCTCGCCTCGCAGCACGCTTAGATTCAAGGTCATCAAGTTTCGATTCCACGTCAGGGGCAGGAATAGCCTCAATCTCGTTCAACACATTCGTGAGCTGACGGACCAAAGCAGGAACATCACGCTCAGCAGTAAGCAACTGAGACGCAAGAAAATCACGCAACGCCACCAACGAACCGCGACGATCACCAATAGCAACAACCTCAGGAAGCGACAAGTCAGACAACGACCGCTCCCCTCATGGGTTATGCTCAAAAATGTGCCCCGAAACCGGTCCGAAAACCAGTGGGGAGAGAAGAACGAC